>PDWI01015467.1_pt1 | contig 10033 bp, 6 predicted proteins | sample 1430891 | NCBI WGS metagenome assembly PDWI01 (sample SAMN01162508, study PRJNA174530) | Oral metagenome, whole genome shotgun sequencing project. | biome: Marine environment; feature: Marine mammal; material: Swab sample of the gingival sulcus; isolation source: swab sample of gingival sulcus... | reverse complement strand
CCTGAGTATTTGCCAAATAATACAGTATCACCTGCTTTAACAGCCATTGGTGCTGTTTGACCATTATCCAACAGTTTACCGTTACCAACGGCAACCACTTCACCACGTGACGGTTTTTCAGTTGCAGAACCGGGTAAAACAATACCACCTGCTGAAGTTGTTTCTTCCTCTTCTCGTTTGATAATTACGCGGTCATGTAAGGGACGTAATGCCATATTAATTTCTCCTAAAATATCGATTAAAAATAAAAATTAAAGTGAATACACTTAATAAAAAAATAACATTTGCTCGCTGTTCGCAAGCTACTGATAGTAATAACTGGTGACATATTAGATAAATTTCAAGACATAAAATTAAGTTTTTATTTTTACTGTCATGAGAAAATTTTCATTAAACCGTACCGTCATTCTGAGATTTTATAGTACTACTCTATCGTTTTTGTCGTCAGTAAATCCCTAAAATGGATATCACGTTGTGGGAATGGGATTTCAATACCTTCTGCCTTAAAGGCATGCCAAATGGCTTTCAAAACCGCTGTTTTGACTGTCCATTTATGCGTATTATCCACATTAATATAATACTGAATACGGTAATTAATGGAAGAATCAGCATATTCCCACATCACTACTTTATGTTCTGGGTCTTTAAGAACGCCCTCAGTTTGACCAATCGCGTCACTAAGCGTTTGAATAACTTTTTCAGGCACACTATCATAGCCTGCCCCGATATATAAAACCGTTCTCGTTACACTATTGCTATGCGTGTAATTGGTAAAGCTATTATTGATGGCATGACCATTAGGAATAATCACTTCTTGCTTATCAAAAGTTTCCATCGTAATCGCACGCATACCAATGGATTTAATAATTCCTTCACTACCGTCAATGGCAACCCAATCCCCGCTTCGCAAGGGCCGCTCAATCAATAACAAAATACCTGAAATAAAGTTTTTGGCAATATCTTGCAAGCCCAAACCAATACCCACGCCCAAAGCACCTGCAAAAACAGCTAAAGAAGTCAAATCAATACCCAAAATATTTAAGGTAATCAACACACCAGCTAAAACGACAAGGTATTGACTAAAAATAGATAATGAACTGCGAACGCCCAGATCCCCAACTCTTGAATACAACCAGTGATAACCAAATGTTCTAAACCATTTTGCCAAACGGAAAATAAAATAAATGGCCAAAATAAATAGAATAATCGTCATCGGTGTAATCGCTGTTTTGCCAAAACTAAAGAGAACATAGCCCAATATATACAACAACAAAGCGATAAGATAACTATTGCTATCCCAACCAACCACGCCGAATAATACCGTTGTTGCCAATAAAAACCACACCATTTTAGCAATCATAGAAAGCGGAGAAACGATGTCTTGGGCAACAAATGCCCCATGTTCAAATTTTTTAATACTGTAAAGTTTAAGCTTTTTGCGTAGGTAGTTAATCACAACAAAGCCAACGGTTACACCCACCAGATATAAAATAATAAAACCAATATAGCTTAGAATTAGCCACGCCAACTTACCGAAACCTAACAAACTCAAAAGACAAGTTACTATGACTAACCAAGGCAGCATTCCCAATGCCCTCAAATAGAGTTGATAGACTTTATTTGCCGGTTTTTCCTTTTCTCTCAGCAAAGAGTTATCTAAATCTTTTTTATATTCCCAAACAAAAACTGCCAACGCCAACATCAGTAACTTTTCATAAAGCTCTACTATGGATTTTTCTACTGAGCTCATGTAAGCCACGCCATAGAGCAGTACAGATATAGCGAGAATAGTAGCAATGATACTTCTCAGTCTAAAAAACTGATGTATGAAAAAATTTGTCTTGTTACTGAGTGTGCCAATTTCCACCCATAATAGCAACGCTAAAAAAGTATAAGCAATCAGACGAATAATACCATCGCTAGGATAGGGAATTTCTGACACACGCACCGACGCCGTAATTAATAAACAAAAAGTAACCCAATAAGCCTGATTGCGAACAACATGAGCTATTTTTTTCAGTGTATCTACCATTCCCATACCTTCATCTTTTTGCGTCGCAACAAGATAAGAAAATAATTTAACCACAATAAAAGCAAAGCCTAGTGCTAACAATATTAACCCCAAAATTTTATATGGATACAATAAAATTTGTCGCCATAGCGTTTGGAAGCTAATTTTGATTTGATAGACAACTTGTACCAGCGAATCACCAATATTCCTAATACTAATCGCCAAGTGGTTATCCACATAAAGACCATCACGCGTAAACAATTGCTTTTGCTTTTTATCGGTAATTAAATGATTGAGTTGTTTGGGGCGTTTTTTGAGTTGTAATTTTTGATAGCTAATCGCCTTTTGTCGCTGTATAAAACCAGCTGGCAGGTACTTACTTTCGCCTACCAATTCTTTATACTGTTTAAATTCTTCTTGCTTTGCCTTTAGTCGCTCTTGTAAATCGTTGAGTTGAGTGAAAACTTGTTCCGTTACTTGTGCACTCTGCTCCAATTGCGGAAGTGAAAGTGCCGATAAATTTCCTAATTCAGGTTTCTGGATAATAAATGGCTGTCCAATTGCTTGAATTAGCTCAATATCGAGCTTAGTTAACCAAGCTAAGGTTTTATTTTCATAAATGTCATACTGCAGTTTCTCAATCTCGGCAAGACTCAGTGAGCTTTTCTCGGCAAATAGCCTTTCTTGCACACTATCAACTTTATTTTGATAGGTTTTCATTTGCTTATTTAACTCTGTAATCGTTTGTGCTTGGTTTTTTTCCAATGCACTACTATCCAAATATTGAGAAAGTGAGCCATACCATTGCTCTAGTAATTGATGCGATGATTGGAGTTGTTTAAGTGTTTGCTGTAAATGCTCATTTCTCTGACTAAATTCTTGTTCTAGTTGCTTAATACTTTGGGTAAAGGCATTGACTTTCTCCTTATCTTGCTCACTGATGCTGGCTTGGCTAATCGGGTTCTTTAGTAACTGTTCCAATCCGATAATGGTTTGATGAATGTTTTGTAATTGCTTACGTCCTGCCGTTAGATTTTGCTGTTGCTCCGTCAGCTGCATCATTTTTTTACTAATGGCTTCTGCTAAAGTTTCTGTTTCTTTCACCTGGCGGATAGTAATTTTCTGCGACTGTAAAAGCGTCGTCTTTGAAGTAATATCCTCAGCAGTTACGGGCATTTGCTTTAAAAGTGTTTCTATGCCCGTTATCTGATTATTATCTAAAATGGTCTTTATTGTTCTTAGTGCATATTCATTTTCTGTAATTTTGCTACTAATCGTCAGGGATTGGTTATTTTCAGCCTGTGTCGTCTGTGCCTGTAATAAAAAGGGGGAATATGCCAATATAAGCAATAAACTCAGTAGGTACTTTTTCATAAAGAGATAAATAAGTTAAATAATAATTAGCCTGTGGTCGTATTTAGCCATTAAATTTTACTTGCATGATTTTCCAAATTAATCAATGACAGCGATAAAAACGATACTCAAGCAATGATGATAATAAGCGAAATATCGTCAATTGCCTACTACTGTCATAAAATTTAATGCCTTATCCGCTGGTTATCTATGATTAGAGATTAAAGATATCATTTTGTAATCCATTATTTTTTACGTGCCACATAATTTCATACCGTCATTCTAACAACGACAAAAGCCATAGAATGACGGTATTTTTGTTGAGATATTTTTTTATCAATCGAAAACTATAAGAAATAAATCAGATTATCAATTGTTCCACTATGGATCTCAGCTTGGGCAACTTCTCGCAAAGCAGATTTGCCGTAAAACGCTACGCCCAGCCCGGCGGCTTTGACCATATCTATATCATTTGCACCATCACCAATTACGATCGTCTGTGATAAGTCTAATTGGTTATCTTTTGCCAAACGCCGTAAGGTTTTTAATTTAAATTCAGCATCAACCAACTCACCAACCCAATGTCCATCAAGACGGTCATTATCATCAAATGACAAAATATTTGCAACTTTGTATTGAAAACCTAATTCATTACCGACCCAGTCCGTAAACAAACTGAATCCACCAGAAATTAAACAACTCATCATTTGCCGACGGTTAATTTCTGTCATTAGCTTATCAGCGTTTGGGGTGATTTTAGTATCATAAACCAAAGGTAGTAGTTTTTCTTTAGAAATACCCTTTAACAAAGCCAGTCTAGCCGATAGCGAACCCCGATAATCCAATTCACCTCTCATAGCGGCCGCGGTAATCTCGCTGACTTGCTGGCTTTTTCCAACAACCGCTGCGATTTCGTCAATGGTTTCTGTCATAACAATTGTTGAATCCATATCGGATAAAAATAGCTTTTTTTCCTGAGTATTGTCATCTTGCAAAGCAAAGTCTAACCGATTTTGATATAAAATCTCTCGCAAATTGGGTGTTAGCACCGTTTCTTTTGCACAAAAAATTGAATAAACCGCAGAATTATCGGCATGAGTACTAACATCAAGAATCGTTATCAATGGCGATAACAATGCAATAATCTCCGATTTTTTGGTCACTTTTTGTGCAATGACTGTTAAGCATTTGTGTTCAGGCATGAATTAGTTTCTCTTTGCTCAGGTTAAGTTCACTATCCTACTGATAACAAAAAGCATTGCAAGCATAAAATAACAAAATTAAATAAGTATATTCAAAAATTATAACAATTGGGTTATGATATGGTTACGTGTCCAATAAAACATATTCTGTACAGGACATTCAAAAAAATAGAGAATAATTACCATTCATTTAACATCATCATTGACAGCACTATGCTACTGATATCGTAACGCAAGATTGCGGTAAAGTGGGGATGATAGTTATAGCTAAATAACCGAAGTGAGGCTTGATTATGACAGAAATTAACCAAGAACAATCTGTTCTCTCACAAATTCGAGAAGCCTTAATCGAAGAAAATCCTCAGGTTATTTCTGCCGTCCTAAAAGGACTAGAGTCTGCTGAGATTGCCCGTATCCTAGAGTCACTCCCTCCCTCAGAACGTGAACGCGTTTGGGCAATTGTCGATGAAGAACAATACGGTGACGTACTGCCTCACGTTGGTGATGAAGTACTCGAAGACCTCGTTGAAGACATTAGCTTTGAGTCCTTAGTGAGCTCTGCCGAAGATATGGACGATGATGACTTAGTTGACTTGCTCCATGACTTACCCGCAGAAACCTCCATCCGTTTATTGCAATCGCTTGATTTTGCTCAACGGCAGCGCCTTGTCGAAATGCTTGAATACGACGATGATTCAGCGGGGGGTATGATGAACACGGATACTATTACTGTTCGCAAAGATGTCGAAGTTGGTACCGTCATTCGCTACTTACGCATGCTAGAGGATTTACCCTACATTACTAGTAAACTCTTTGTCGTCAATAGAAGCTCAGAACTCCAAGGTGAAGTTACACTCACCCAGTTAGTCACCACCGATAGTAATACAAAAATCGGTGATATTATGAAAACCGACTATAAAGCTTTTCACGTCAGTGTACCAGCTGCCACCGTCTCTCAACAGTTTAGGGAATTTGACTTGGTTTCTGCGGGTGTTATTAATGATGATAATCAGCTAGTGGGACGGATCACTGTTGATGACGTGATTGACTTTATGCAAGAAGAATCCGAACGCTCACTGATGAATATCGCAGGTTTGGACGAAGAAGTCGATACCTTCGCACCGATTATAAAAGCCACCGTCAGCCGTGGTGTTTGGCTGGGTATTAACTTACTTACCGCATTTTTAGCGGCCTCTGTCATTAACGCATTTGGTGCCACCATTGAAAAAGTGGTCGCTTTGGCGGCACTCAGTCCACTGGTTGCCAGTATGGGTGGTATTGCCGGCTCGCAGTCACTAACCATTATTATCCGCGGTATCGCTCTGGGGCAAATTGAGGGGGCGAACGCCAGATTGCTCCTTGTTCGCGAGCTAATCATTGGCTTAATTAACGGGCTCTTTTGGGGTATCATAACTGCCGTTATTTCGCTTATATGGTTTGGCAAAGTAGATTTAGCTTTGATTGTCATTACAGCAATTTTTGTTAACTTGTGTTTTGCCGCCTTATCGGGTGTTGCCATACCGCTATTACTGAAAAAATTGAATATCGACCCGGCGCTTGCAGGCTCTGTGATTTTAACCACCGTTACGGATATTGTTGGGTTTTTAGTGTTATTGGGACTAGCGACAATATTTTTACTCTAAGCGATTTTAGTAAAAGTCAGAATGACGGTACTTTTTATTGTTTTTCCAATAGCGCATAGAAAAAACCATCGCCCCAATCATCGGCTAAAAACTGTAAAGTCCCTTGTTCGGTTTTCACCGCACGATTATGCCCCAAGGGCTTTAAAATCGCATTGGGCGTGCGGGCTAAAAAAGCCATGATTTGCTCAATATTTTCTTCGGGCAAAATCGAACACGTTGCATAAAGTAAACGCCCGCCCGTTGCCAATAATTCCCACACACTATCGAGTAACTGTGACTGTAAAGTCGTCAATTCAACAATATCACTTTCACGGCGATGAAATAAAATATCGGGGTGTTTGCGAATCACACCCGTTGCTGAACACGGTGCATCCAATAAGATTCGGTAAAAGTCCTTACCATCATGCCATGATTTTGTATCTTGAACATCAGCGGTAATTACTTTAGCTTTAACTCGTAAGCGTGCCAACGTATTTTTCATCGTTTCCACCCGACTAGCAATATTATCAATCGCTGTTATATCCAGATTTTCTGCCTTGTCACAAATATGAGCGGTTTTCCCACCGGGAGCAGCACAAGCATCTAGCACTCGCATACCGGATTTTACACCCAATAAATTGGCGGCAAGTTGGGCATTAGCGTCTTGCACCGTCACACCTCCCTCGGAAAAACGTGGTAATTCGGCAATATTTGTCGATTGAGTTAGGACAATCGCCTCTTTGTTATCGATGTGGGGAATTGCCGCAACCGACTGGCTTCTAAGCATTTGCAGATAATCCTCTCGCTTGCCTCGCACACGCAACATCACTTTTGCCGCTTGGTGATTATGGGCAAAAATACTTTCTGTTTGCTCTGGATAAGTTGCCCTAATTTTTTTAGCCAACCACGCAGGGTGGTCATGATTTTTATCTACTGATAACTCAGGATTTTCAACACGGCTTATATTGCGTAACACACCGTTAACAAAACCCTTTGCCCACTCAAAATCAATGGGTGAGACCAAATCAACTGTTTCATTAATGACCGCGTAGCTAGGCAAACGTAAAATATAAAGCTGATAAATTGCCGAACACAAAACAATTTCTAATGCTTTATTTTTTTCCGCAACTTTCTTCTTTAAAAACCTTTTCAGCGTTTTTTGCAAGCTGGGATAATAACGCAACGTACCATAAACAATCTCTTGGCAAAGTCCTTTATCAGAGGGATTTTCAATTTCATTCAGGTGTTCATTGAGAGTTGTCGTTAGCGAACGACGGGCAACAATTACATCGTACAAAATATAAGTAGCAGCGAGACGTGCATTCATTTTAATTAAAGCCCAAAACTAGATAAATTCTGTGTTCAGCAGGGATTTCCCATTCAAAAAATCCCCGACTAACAATCGCTTTTTACCAATTTCTTGTAATTCAGTGACGCAAACCGCCCCACCTTGGCAGGCAATCAGAATACCATTTTTGTCTTCGGAAAGTACCGTGCCAACCGGCATATGATGCTCAAGTACTTTGGGTATAGCTGTATACCAATTAATTTTTGCTTCTGCTTTACTGAGTTTTTTCGCGTAGGTGACACCCGTTTCTGATTGTGGTTTTGGGGATTTTTCAGCATTGAAAATTAATGGTAACTTATCGACTAGGGCCTTAGCTCCTGCAGACTGTAATTCATCGTGCAATTGCCCCGCATTCATCGTTTCCGTAATCGGCACTCGTACTTCCTGCCAAACATCGCCCGTATCCAAGCCAATATCCATTTGCATAATGCTAACGCCACTTTCCTTATCACCCGCCTCAATGGCTCGCTGAATCGGTGCAGCGCCCCGCCAACGAGGTAATAATGAAGCATGGACATTAATTGCCCCATATTTTGCCCAATCCAATGCCCACTGTGGCAAGAGCAAACCATACGCCACCACAATTAACAAATCGGGTTGTGGCAAATTTTGCATAAATTGTTTTGCTTCACCATCAAGTTTTTCAGGCTGAAAAACATTGATTTCATGAGCCTCGGCAATTTTTTTCACGGGGCCAGAGGTGAGTCTTCGACCACGACCTGCGGCACGATCAGGTTGGGTTAATACCAATGAGGGCGTATAGCCCTTATCAATTAGAGCTTGCAAATGGTGTGCAGCAAAATCGGGGGTACCCGCAAAAACAATATTTTTCATCAAGAGCGGGCGGCAAGTGCAACTTTTTTCGCTGCCTTGGATAGGCGTTTTTCATATTTTTTCATTTTATCACGCACCAGTAATTGTTTGGCCGGTGACAAATAATCAATGAACAATTTACCATCTAGGTGGTCAATTTCATGTTGAACACAAACAGCTAACAAGCCCTCACAATCCATAGAAAACGCTTCACCATTTTGATTCAGTGCTTTGACAGTGATATGGTCAGAACGCTCAACATCAGCGTAATTTTCAGGGATAGATAAGCAGCCTTCCTGATAAGTTTTGCTTTCTTCTGAAGCAAAAGTAATCTCGGGATTGATAAACGCAAGAGGCTGAGGTTCCTCATCCTCACCCGCACAGTCAGCAACAAAAATGCGCTTATGCATATTAACTTGTGTAGCGGCAAGACCTACACCATTTTCTGCATACATGGTTTCAAACATATCATCAATGAAGGCTTTAATCGCATCATCAACAACCTCTACCGGCTGAGCAACAGTACGTAGTTTGGGGTCGGGAAATCGTAAAATCGTTAAAAGACTCATAGCATTATCGTTGTTAAACATTCAGTCGTGTAATAAAACTACACGAGTTTGTCATTTTATGCTGTTAGCCCAATAAAAGCTATCGTTTTTATTATGAAATCGTTACAATAAACGTCATTTTTAAATATTTTCTACAGAATGACGGTATAAAAATCAGGTAAATGATTATTTTGTACCGTCATTTTGTATAGCGTAAACTTATGCAAGATTATTCTCAACTTCATTACTGGTGTGCCTTGTGGCGAACCCCAAAAATAGGGGCAAAACGCTTTGCTAAAATACTTGAGCTATTTGGTAAACCCGAACGATTTTTTGCATTATCTAATCACGAACAAAAACGTATTGGTATTAATATTGACCAAGCCGCTTTATCACAGTCACTACATGATGCCGAAGCAGATATTAAGTGGCTAGAAAATACACAAAATGCCAGTATTATTACGCTAACTGACAGAGAATACCCTCGTCAACTGCTCAACATTGCCGATCCGCCACCCGTATTATTTGCCCGAGGCAACACCGCCTTATTACAAGAACCACAACTGGCTGTAGTCGGTAGTCGCTCACCTTCTCACGAAGGCATAGAAAATGCCCAAAACTTTTCTCGATATTTGACGCAAAACGGCATTGTCATCACTAGCGGATTGGCTGAAGGTATCGATGGCATGGCACACGAAGGTGCATTATCGGCAAAGGACGATTCGCATTTGTCCGGTGAAACCATCGCCGTGATGGGAACGGGAGCAGATAGGATTTATCCCGCCAAACACCAGACTCTTGCCTACCGAATTATTGAAACAGGTTGCATTGTTACCGAACTCCCCATCGGCACACCCGTTGTTCCCCATGCTTTTCCTAGACGCAATCGCATTATCAGCGGTCTATCTTTAGGTACATTGGTCGTTGAAGCCACGCTAAAAAGTGGCTCATTGATTACTGCCCGCACAGCTTTGGAGCAAAATCGGGAAGTTTTTGCCATTCCGGGCTCAATTCACAATCCGCTTGCCAGAGGCTGTAATCACTTAATTCGCAATGGTGCAAAGCTCGTTGAAACCGCCAAAGATATTTTTGAAGAATTAAAACCTGAATTATTAGCGTTTGTAGAAAATGAAAAA
>PDWI01010972.1_pt1 | contig 10033 bp, 9 predicted proteins | sample 1430891 | NCBI WGS metagenome assembly PDWI01 (sample SAMN01162508, study PRJNA174530) | Oral metagenome, whole genome shotgun sequencing project. | biome: Marine environment; feature: Marine mammal; material: Swab sample of the gingival sulcus; isolation source: swab sample of gingival sulcus... | reverse complement strand
ATAAAGGAATATTTAGGTGATAACAATGCGTAGTATGAGTGGATTTGGAAAAGGGACAAAAGAGTTTAATGAATTAGACATATCTGTGGAAATAAAAAGTGTGAATTCTAGATTTTTAGATTTTTATATTAGGAGTCCTAAAGAAACAAACGAATTTGAACATGATATAAAAACATTTATTAAACAGAAAATAGCTAGAGGAAAACTAGAAGTATATATAAATTTTGATTATAAAAATTCATCGGATCGAATTGCTTTAAACTATGATTTGTTAGATAGATATGATGAGATTTTTAAAGAACTAAATGATCGATATCATATTGGAGAAAAGGTAAGAATATCTAATTATTTAATGGTTAAAGATTCGGTAATCATTAATGATGAATCGATTGATCCAAAAGTGCTTAAAAATTATCTTTTTGAGACGATAGATGTAGCGTTAACTCATTTAATTGAGATGAGAGAAAAAGAAGGAAAATATTTACTTGGAGATTTAGACTCGTATATTAACCAGTTAGAAAAGTTGTTAGTGGTGATAGAACAGGAATATCCAAATATTTTAGATTTTCACAAGAATAACATACATAATAGAGTAAGCGATATATTAGATGACCCAGCGCTTCTTGATAAAGGTGTTTTGGAAACAGAGCTTGCTATGTATGCTGAGAAAAAAGATATATCGGAAGAAATTCTCAGATTAAAATCTCACTTCAGTCAGTTTAGAAGTATTATTAGTTCAAGTGAAAGTATTGGTAGAAAGTTAGATTTTATAACACAAGAGCTTAATAGAGAAGTGAATACCATAGGAAGCAAATGTGTAGGCTATGAAATATCTTCTGTTATTATCGATATGAAGAGTATTATTGAAAAAATTAGGGAGCAAGTCCAGAATGTGGAGTAGATATGTATAAAAAAACGGGTAAATTATTTGTAATAAGTGGTCCTTCGGGGGCAGGAAAAGGCACTATCAATAAAATGGTGTTAGATAATAGAGATGATATAGTAATGAGTGTTTCTGCTACAACTAGACAGCCAAGAAAAGGGGAGCAACACGGTAAGAATTATTATTTTATTTCTGAAGAAGAATTTAAAGCAAGAATACAAAATGATGAATTTGTTGAGTGGGCTAAAGTATATGGAAATTATTATGGAACATTAAAAGAGGAAGTGACTAATATTTTAGCGACTGGGAAAAATGTTGTATTAGAAATTGATATACAGGGTGCTCAACAAGTAAAAAATAAATATGCAGGTGTTTTTGTATTTATATTGCCACCTTCATTGGTTGTGTTAAAAGATAGAGTGATAAAGAGAGGCAGCGAGACAGAAGAGTCTCTTAACATACGAATGTTAGAAGCAAAAAAGGAAATAGCATTTATTGAAAGATATGATTATTATATTGTCAATGACGATGCAAACAAAGCGGCGAAGCAATTTGAGAGCATCGTTGAAGCTGAAAATTTAAAGGTGAATGCGAGTATTATTGATTTAATAAAAAATGAAAATGAAGAATTTAATTTTGAAAAGGAGTAACATTGAAACAAAAGATAACATTAGGGGTATGTGGAGGTATTTCTGCATATAAGGCTTGTGATGTTGCAAGCGCTTTAGTAAAAATGAATTATGATGTTTATGTCATAATGACAGAGAATGCAACGAAGTTTGTTTCTCCATTGGTGTTTAAAACGATTACACAAAATTCTGTAACGATCGATCTTTTTGATGTAAGTAATAATACGGCAACAGCTCACATTGATTTAGCAAAAAGCGATTTTATTATTGTATTACCTGCAACCGCTAATTTTATAGGGAAAGTCGCATCAGGAATATTAGATGATGCATTAACAAGTACTGTAATAGCTACAAAATCTCCGGTAATTGTTGCTCCGGCGATGAATACAAATATGTATAATAATCCTATCGTTCAAGATAATATAGAGCGTTTAAAAGATAGAGGCTATCATTTCATTGAACCAGATAGTGGTAGATTAGCTTGTGGTGATTATGGTGTTGGGAGATTAGCAAATTTTGATAAGATAATGGATCATCTCGACTATCATTTAAACTTAAAAGATAAAGAAATGTATGACGGAAAAAAAGTTCTAATCACGTTAGGGCCAACAAGAAATTATATTGATCCTGTACGATTTATTTCTAATCCATCAACTGGTAAAATGGGCATGGCCTTTGCAAGAGCGCTAAGAAATATGGGTGCGCAAGTAACTGTTGTCTCTGGAACAACAAATATAAAGGAAATATTTGGTGTTGAATTCCGGTATGTGGTTAGCTCGAAAGATATGTACGACGAAGTTATGTCGATAGCATATAATTATGATATATTTATATCTTCAGCAGCTGTACTAGATTATACTCCAGAAGAAGTAAGTGATACGAAAATTAAAAAGAGTGGTGATGTTTTAGCGTTAAAACTAATACCTACGGATGATATTTTATATAATGTGTCTACTAAATATGACCATTTAATTACCATTGGTTTTGCAGCAGAGACTGATAATATTATTGAGAATGCAAAGAAAAAATTTAATAAAAAGAAATTAGACTATTTAATTTTAAATGATGTATCTAGAAAAGACATTGGTTTTTCTAGTGATGAAAATGAAATTATTCTTATAGAAAAGAATGGTATTATTAACTTTAGTAAAAAATCTAAGCAGGACATAGCTTTTGAAATATTAGATTATATTGGAGGAGAATTATATTGAATTACTACAATGTAGTTATACTTGATGCAACAAGAGACTATGATGCTGATTATACTTACCAATCGAATAGAGAGATTCCCATAGGTACTATCGTGTTAGTGCCTTTTGGTGTATCTAATAGAAAAGAAGCAGCAATAGTTGTTTCTTCGGCTATGAGTACTACACAGGGCTATAAGATAAAAGAAATATCAGATGTTTTGGATTGGAGAATGACTCTGGCAAATTTAGCATTAGTATATGAAGTATGTGAATACTATATGTTAAATCCTGCGAGTGTTCTTAGGTTATATTTTCAAGATTTTAAGAGAAAGACAAAAACAATAAAAGAAGTTAAAACGTACCGATTTGCTAAAACGCGTGAAGAGCTACTTGATTATATCACAACACTGAATAGTAATGCGACTCAAATTCCAGCATTTATTATGGAAAACATTGGTGGTGATGAAGTCTTTGTAAAAACAGCAAATATCACAAAAAAGAATTTTAATCGCTTACTATCCGATGGCATTATTGAGGAGTATAAAGTTAACAGTCAGGTCAAAGAATTACACACTTTAACGGAGTCTCAGTCTAAAATTTTTGAGGAAATTAGAAACAGTGAAGAAGACTTACATATGTTGATTGGAAAAAATGCTTCGGGAAAGACGGAGATATTTTTTCATCTTTGCAAACATTATGCAGGCGTCAAGCTCATAATGGTGCCTGAGCTATTTCAAATCCCACAGTTAGAACTCAGAGCTAGAGCGTTTTTTGGGGATAGAGTAGCAGTGATACATTCTAAAGTTACGAATGCGAAACGATATGAAATTGAAAAAAAACTATTAAAAGGAGAGCTTGATTTAATAATAGGTACACCTATCGCGTTATTTTTGAATGTGGATTACTCGCTTATTATTTTAGATGAATCGCACGAGGATTCTTATAAGCTATTTGCGCCTTGTATCGATGTGAGAAAGGTGTGTATGATGCTTTCAAATATAAGTCATGCTAAGGTTCTATTTGCAAGTGCTACGCCTTCTTTAGATTATTATGTGAAACCAGAAATAAATAAGCATATTTTATCGCAACGATATGTAGAAAATATTGTTAGCACTATTCGTCTCATCGATATGAGAGAAGAACTCATATCCGGCAATAAATCGTATATAAGTCATGAATTAGATCAAAACATAAGAAAAACACTTTCTGAAGGAAAACAGGTATTAATACTGATGAATAAGAGAGGGAAGCACTCTTTTGTTTCTTGTAGAGAGTGTGGTTTTGTTTATACATGTGATCATTGTGAACTCCCTTATTTACATATGGGCTCAAATAAGTTAGAGTGCAAGCTTTGTGCTAAAAAAATTGATATGGATGTAACATGTCCAGGTTGCTCCTCAAAGTATATAAAATACTTTGGTGGGGGTATAATGAAATTAGAAGAAGAGTTGAATAAGACGTATAAAGATGTTAGAATACTCAGAGTTGAATCGAGTATGTTGAAAAATGAAAAGATGATCAATAAGGTATACTCTGATATACGTGCTGGATTGTATGATATAATTATAGGGACACATATCATTGCAAAAGCTTTAGATATTAAGAATGTCGGCCTCAGTGCTGTTGTTATGGCAGACTCTCTTTTAAATGTAAGTGAGTACCGAGCGTATGAAAAAGCATTTCAAATTATGTATCAATTGAGTGGGAGAGTCTCAAGGTTTGAAAGTGGAAAAACAATTATTCAAACCTATAATCCTGACAATTATATATTTAAGCATTTATTAGCAGATGATTTTTTTTCTTTTGCAGATGAAGAATTATCGGTAAGAATGGATACGCAGTATCCACCGTATGTAAATCATATTTTATTGAAAGCATATTTAGAAGAAGATAGTGAAGCTGCGTTAGATGAGTTCGTATTAGAACTTCGTAGGCAAAAGATAAATTATAAAAGTATTTATCAACCAATTCTTTTTAAAAAGAATGGATACTATGTCTATAATATCCTTTTTGTAAGTGATGATGTGATTGAACTAAAAAGTAAGTTGACAGAGATTTTTAATAAGAAAATGAAATTTAGATATAGGTTAGAGGTAGATCCTCTATATCTGATGTATTAGGAGAGATTAAATTATGGCAATAAGAGAAGTAAGATTAGAAAATGATCCAATTTTAAGAAAAATATCAAGAGAAGTAAAAGAAGTAAATGAGAAAATAAGAGTATTAATTGATGATATGATTGAAACAATGCATGTTGAAGAAGGCGTTGGGTTATCTGCTGTTCAAGTTGGTGTTTTAAAGAGAGTTATTACATATGATTTATATGATGGAAAAGAGCCTAGAGTAATCATTAACCCAGAAATATCAGAACTTGATGAAGAACTACCGGATGTGGAAGGATGTCTTAGTTTACCTGGGAAACTAGTTCAGGTCAAAAGACCAAAATGTCTTAGAGTGAAAGGCTATGATAGAGAATTTAATAAGATTGATAAAAGAGTTTGTGACTTAGAAGCTAGAGTAATATGTCATGAACTAGATCACTTAAATGGCATATTGATTGCTGATTATGAAGAAAAAGAGCTCGAGGTGAGAAATTGAAAATAGTGTTTTTTGGTACGCCAGAATTTGCTGTAGAAGCATTAAAAAAAGTACATAAACATCATGAGGTTGCATTGGTTGTTACTAAGCCAGATGCGAAAAAGAAGAGAGGACACAAGATGTCACCTTCTGCTGTAAAAAAATTTGCAGTTGAAGAAGGGCTTGCAGTGGTTACACCTTCTGTATTAGATGATGATTTTATTTCTATGGCGCAGGCTGTAGAAGCTGATGTGTTTGTTGTGGTAGCGTATGGAAAAATAATGAGTGAAAAACTGATACATTCTGCAAAATACGGAGCGTTAAATATACATGCAAGTTTATTGCCAAAATATAGGGGAGCATCTCCGTTGCAAAGCGCGTTACTAAATGGGGATACAACGAGTGGTGTTACCATTATGCAAATTGTAAAAGAACTCGACGCTGGGGATATTTTATTAAAAAAGGAACTTGATATAACAAATCATAATTTATCCACATTACATGATGAACTAGCAGTCATTGGTGCTGATGCAATTGTAGAAGTTTTAGATAATATAGAATTCTTTTTAAACAATAAAAAAGCGCAAGATCATAGTAAGTCATCTTATTGTCAAAAAATTAGTAAGCGTGATGGATTTATTGATTGGAACAATTCCAGTGAAAATATCTATAATAAAATTAGAGCATTTACGCCAATTGTAAATGTATATACCTTTTTAGAGGAAGAACGCTTTATTATTACATCGGCTACATTTGAACGTGAGAGCAAACGTGACGTTGAAAATGGCACAATTGTTTCCGTGGATGAACGTGGTATTAGGGTTTGTTGTGGAAGTGGAAGCTTAATAATTACTAAGCTTAAAGTGCCAGGAAAAAGAGAAATGCTAGTGAAAGATTACTTAAAAGGTAATGAGATAAGAGAAGGTATGGTTTTTGGGAGGTAATATGTATTATTCATATATATGGATACTGATTCCATTTATGTTATTGTCATTATTAGCGTCTATGATTGTTAAAAATACATTTAACAAATATTTAAAAGTGGAAAATTCAAGACGTATGACAGGGTATGAAGTTGCACAAAGAATAGCTACAGCTAATAATTTATATATTAGTATTGAGATGTTAAACTCTGATGATGGAGATCATTATGATCCTACGTCAAGAACGGTTCGATTATCACGACCGGTCTATAACGGGACATCGGTAACATCTTTGAGTGTTGCTAGTCATGAAGTTGGACACGCAATACAACATGAGATGGGATATTCTTTTTTAAGATTTCGAACAGCAATGTTTCCAGTTGTTAATATTGCTTCGTCTTCTTGGAGCTTTATCTTTTTACTAGGTATTTTTATGGGACTATCTAGTGCTTTAGGAACTTTTTTTATGCAACTATCAATTGCTTTATTTTCAGCAGTAGTGTTATTTCAAGTGATTACTTTACCAGTTGAGTTTGACGCATCAGCTAGAGCCTTAAAACAAATGAAAGCGTTAGGTTTAGTTGGTGTGGGGGACGAATATAAAGGTTCGAAAAGAGTGTTACAAGCTGCAGCATTTACTTATGTAGCGGCTGCCCTTGCTTCGGTTGCTTCTTTGGTTAGACTAATACTGATAAGTAGAAGAGACTAATGGATTATAAAAATGCAGCTCAGTATCTACTGTATTTAGATACTCATGAGCTAAAGGATACGCTTGATAAAATAAGAAAAGAAGTTGATAAGAAAGAATATCCTTTGTATCACAAAGTGATAAAGGGATGTTCTGAAAATAAAAGATATATAGATACTTTAATTAAGCATTACGTTAAAAAGAGTTCAAAGCTTCTTGATATTGAATATGCTTATTTTGTCGTTTCTATATATCTCATTTTATTTACAAGGAAAAAAAATTATGCGGTTGTTAATTCCGTTGTAAATGATATAAAGAAAAAAAGAAAATTTATGGGTGCTGTATTTAATGGCGTTCTACGAAATATCATTAGAGATAGTGAACAGGATTTTAAAGATGTCTTTAAACACTATTCTGATAAAGAGCGGTTTGCTATTAGATACTCTATTAATGATGAACTATTAGATCTTCTTCTTGATGATTATTCTTTAGAGGATGTAAGAACGATGTTTGCTATATTTGAGGATATCAATACCTATGCGTTTTGTTTTGATGAACGAGATGACATTGTATCTGAACTTCGCAAATATAATATAGACTCAGAAGTAGATAATAGATTAGACCGCTTGATTAAAATAAAGACTAGTTATGGCATTGATAAGACGAGACCTTTTAAAGAAGGTAAAATCTATATACAATCTTTTGGTGCTCAAGCTATTATGAGTCCACAAGAATTTGACGCATCGCTTAATGTGTTAGATTTATGTGCTAGTCCGGGTGGTAAAAGTATTGCTTTATCGAATAGAATTCAAGGGGAAATTCTTGCTTTAGATAAGAGTAAGAATAAAGTCAAAAGGATTGAAGAAAATATCAGTAGACTAAGACTGCAAAACATAAAAACATATACTAATGATGCTACTGTGTATAATCCAGAATTTGAATCTACGTTTGATTTAGTGATAGTAGATGCGCCTTGCTCTGCTACAGGAGTAATATCGAAAATACCAGATATTAAAAAAAATAGAAAAAAAGGCGATGTTTTAGAGCTTGTTTCTCTTCAAAGGCAAATAGTTGAGAATGCCTACAAATATTTAAAAGAAGATGGTATGTTGCTATATATAACCTGCAGTATACTTTCTTTAGAAAATGAAGAAAACATGAATTACATTATTGAAAAAACGGGACTAAAGGTATGTACAGAAATATCCAATATGTATTATAATAAAGGTATATATAAATCTTTACCACATGTGGATAAAGAAGAAGGGTATTTTTCAGTTATCTTTAGAAAATAGGTATAATATATGAAGTCACATGGAACTACTAACGTAGGAAAAGTCAGAGTAAAAAATGATGATTCGTTCTATTGTAGAGATGGAAGGAATGGTCTATATATTGTTGCAGATGGTATGGGAGGCTATTCTGGTGGGAAGATTGCTAGTAAAATTTCGGTTGAAACAGTAATTGAGTTCTTTAATAATTCTGGATGTATCGCGCCAAATGATACAGATGGTTTAATGGAAGAAATACGTGCAAAACTTAATGAAAAAGTTGCGCTTGATAAGAAGCTTTCTAAAATGGGGACAACACTTACTTGTTGTTTTAGTCATTTAAACAAATTTAGTTGTATACATGTTGGAGATACGAGGGCTTATCTTATCTCTGATGGTCTTATCACTCAATTAACAGAAGATCATACCGTGGTTAACTTTAAATTTAAACGAGGAGAAATAACACCAGAGGAGGCAAAAACATATCCGAATAAGAATATGTTGATAAAGGCTATTGTTCCATATGAAAAGGTAAAACCAGACTTTTTTACATTTGATTTAAAAGAAGGGGAAATACTGATACTTTGTTCTGATGGATTAACAAAACATGTTAGTAGAAGCGAAATTTTAGACATTACTACAAAATACACTGAACCAGAAGATATAAGCTTTGCTTTGCAAGATGTTGCTTTAAGTAGAGGTGGAACGGATAATATTTCGATAGTTGTTGTGAGAGGGTAAATGATGATAGGTAAATTATTAAATGGAAGATATAAGGTTATAAAGTTAATAGGATCGGGTGGAATGGCTGATGTATATTTGGCTTATTGTAACCAATTAGATAGAAAAGTAGCGGTTAAAGTTCTTAAGAGTTCTGATGATGAGTTGGCAAAAGAAGTATTTATGAGAGAATCGAAAGCGATTGCTCGGTTATCTCATCCAAATATTGTTCAGGTATACGATTTTTTTGAAGAAGACAATAGACAATGCATTGTAATGGAGTATATACAGGGCGTTTCGCTTAAGAATATACTTAAGAGTGATGACAAAAGTTTTTCGGAAAAAGAAGTATTAGAGATGGGTTTAAAACTATCGAAAGCATTAAGTCATGCGCATTCTAATGGTGTTATTCATAGTGATATAAAACCAGATAACATCATTGTCGATGAATACTTAGAACCGAGGATAACAGATTTTGGAATCGCTAAACTGATTAGTGATGGTTCTACAGGAACAAAGCAGATGTATGGTTCTGTAAGGTATGCATCGCCAGAACAAGTACAGGGTAAAATTATCGATGAACGATCAGATATATATTCTTTAGCGGTTGTTTTATATGAGCTTATCAATAATAAGTTACCATTTCCTTCTAAGACGGAAGAAATTATTGACTTTAAAGTAAGTCTATTACCTATCGTTAATCCTAAAAATATTAATAAACAAATTTCTCCAGAATTTAATTCTTTTTTACTGCGATGTTTAAGTGCTAATAAAAAAGATAGATATGGTTCTATGAGACATGTTACCAATGATATCGCTGAGATGATTGATAATGCTGACGTTAAAAAAGTGATGCCGAAGAAAAAAAGGATTATGATTCTTTCTGCAATCTCTGCAGGTGTTTTATTATTACTTGTTCCACTGATGATGTTTCTGTTTTCTTCTTCTAGTGTAGAGGTTCCAGATATCGAAGGAAAAGAATATAGTGAAGCAAATAAGATTATTGTGGAAGAAGGATTGTACTTAAAAATCGTTGAAAGACAGAATTCAGATATTCTCAATAAAGACGTTATTATTTCTCAAGAACATAAAGGTCAGAGTGTTAAAAAAGGAACAACCATTAATGTTGTTGTAAGTACTGGAAAAGATGAG
>PDWI01010971.1_pt1 | contig 10033 bp, 5 predicted proteins | sample 1430891 | NCBI WGS metagenome assembly PDWI01 (sample SAMN01162508, study PRJNA174530) | Oral metagenome, whole genome shotgun sequencing project. | biome: Marine environment; feature: Marine mammal; material: Swab sample of the gingival sulcus; isolation source: swab sample of gingival sulcus... | reverse complement strand
GAAACAGGCCAACAAGGTCTTGTACGAAGATATTCCTGAATGGTTTTTTAATTATAACAAGGCGGTAATTGCCTATCAGCCCTGGGTTCACGGGATAGAACCTGTGGCCGTTGAGATGATGCTTCAGGATTTTACCAATCTGTGGGTGGATGAAACCTCTCCCAGGGCAAACGAGAAATAAGTTCTTAAAAATATGGGGATATATACGCTACGAAGGGTGATGCAGTTTATTCCTGTCATATTGTGCATCACTTTAATTTTGTTTTTTCTGCTCAACGTATTGCCGGGGTCTGCGGCATATCTGTCTTTTGACCGGGGAAAGGCAAAGGATCCTGAACTTGTGGCCCGGCTGGAAAAAAAATGGGGCCTGGATCAGCCTTTTCATATTCGATATTTGCGCTATCTTGGCAATCTTGCCAAAGGAGATCTTGGCACTTCGTTTTTACGCAATGAAAGGGTTGGCAAAATGCTGGCAGAACGGATTCTCCCTACTCTGGAGCTGGCTCTGGCGGCCATGGGAATTGCCCTTGGATGCGGGATTCCTCTGGGGTTTTTGTCTGCCCTGAAAAAAGGCAGTATCTGGGATTTCTTTTCCATGATGGGGGCGGTGTCAGGAATTTCCATTCCCCAGTTCTGGCTGGGGCTGCTGCTCATATTTTTTTTCTCGGTAAAAATGCAATGGTTTCCTACTGGCGGCTATGGTTCCGGCAATCTCCTATACTTGGTGTTGCCTGCGGTTACTCTGGGATTTGGCTACATGGCCCTGATTGCCAGAACCACCAGGGCTGCGGTACTGGATATCCTTACTATGGATTTTCTGCGTACGGCCCGTTCCAAAGGCTTGCCTGAATTATGGATTCATCATCGTCATGTACTGGGCAATGCCCTGGTTCTGATTCTGACAACGGCAGGACTGGAGCTTGGTTCCCTGATGGGTTCTTCGGTAATCGTGGAAAAATTGTTTTCCTGGCCAGGGCTGGGCTCTCTGGTGGTGGATTCCATTTACCAGAGAGATATTCCCGTAACCCAGGGCTGTGTGCTGCTCATTGTGTTGATGTTTCTTGCGCTGAATCTTCTGGTGGATTTGCTGTGCGCCTGGATTGACCCAAGAATTACGTATTAATCTGGGCAATTTTGTCTTTTTGCAATACATAACGGCCACGGGCGGACTGGGTATTTCATCCTCCAGATCAGCCCACAACAAATAATGAAAGTAATTTATTAGGTTATCAAAATTTTTATATAACGGCCACGGGCCGACTGGGGATGCCATCCTCCAGACTGACCCACAACAAATAATGAAAGTAATTTAGCATCTTATAGAGACTTTCATATAAACGGCCACGGGCCGATCTAGTCTATCCATGACCAGACTTGGCCCACAACGAAGAATGAAAGTAATTTAGTATTTTATAGAAACTTTTACATAAAAGGAGCATGTATTTTTGATTTCATTGGAAAAAAGGGTATGGCACCGGGTATTGGTGCTGGGTATCTTTCTGGTCTTTCTTTCTTCCTGCAGGGCCTTGGGGCCAAAGCCAGAAGTTGCGTCTCCAGATGTGATACCTTCGGTGTATTCCGAAGCTCCTTCTTTTGCCGATAAATTTCATGAACTTACAGGCCCTGTGCAAGATGAATTTCTGGACAATCTGCTTTGTCAGGCCCTGGAAAAGAATCATGCTCTGCAAATGGCCCGCGCCAGAACACAAACAGCCCGTGCCGATCTTGCAAGGGACGCAGCCCTTGTAAAACCAAAACTTACAGCCTCCTTTGGCGCAAGTACAAAGGAAAACCAGATGAGACAGACCAGCAGCGGGAATACCCTTTCCCGGAGCAGTAAGGAATGGAATGCCCTGGTGAAAGGAGGCTATCATCTGGATATCTGGGGAAAGTCATCTGCCCGGATTCAGGCCAGCCGGGAGCGATTCCTTGGGGCATGTGAGGATGAAACCCGAATCCGCTTGCAACTGATTTCCGATGTGGCCCAGACCTATGTGGAGATTCTTGCCTGCCAGCAAAAGCTCGCATTACTCCAATCCCAGATCCAGGCAGATGAGGATTTACTGGATTTAATTCAGTCTCGTTTTTTCAGCGGACTTGCCTCTTCCCTGGATATTTCCCAGCAGCGCGCCGCCCTTGCCAGAACCCAGACAAAAAAACCAGTTCTGGAAAAGGAATTGTCTTTGGCCCTGGGAAAAATGGCTCTTTTGCTGGGAAAACCGAGAAATACAATCCCTGAAATTTCTGAGCAGCCGTTTCCCAAATTATTGACGCTGCCGTCTTCTGGTATTCCTTCAGACTTGCTGGAAAATCGAGGAGACATAAAAGCTGCCCGTCATCGTCTTCTGGCATCCCAATGGGAGGAAAACAGCGCAAGAGCTGATCTTTTTCCCTCTTTTACCCTGTCTGCCCAGGCCTTGTTTTCCAATGGCAGCCTGGATTTTTTGTTTCAGAACTGGGTATTGTCCCTTGGCTCAAGCCTTGCAGGAACCCTATTTGACGGTGGAGAAAAAAGGGCCAGGATACAAAGAAATCAGGCTGTGGTGGAAGAAAAGATCCAGGGCTATGCCAAAATGGTTGCCCAGGCCATTGGGGAGGTGGAGGACTGTCTGGTTCGACTGGAAAAGCAAAAGGAGTACATGGCCTATCTCGACCAACAGAAGAGCGCTCTGGATGCTGTTCTTGAAGCGGCCCGCACCCAGTATGAAAACGGCCAGGCAAATTTTTTGAATTATCTGTCTGCCTGGACCAGCAGACAGCAACTGGAACAGCAGATGATTTCTGAAACTGCCCTTTATATTAAGGAACATATCCGTTTTTATCTGGTGCTTGGGTATGACTGGAAAAAAGATGTGCCGCCTATATGAAAGTCTCTATAACTTTCTTAAATACTTTCATTCTTGGTTGTGGGCCAAGTCTGGTCGTTGACAAACCAGATCGGCCCGTGGCCGTTATAAAATAAACGTGTGGTATGTGAATAGTAACGATGAATATTGAAATAAAACAAAACTCGAATTTTCTTGTCCGGGTACTGGTGCCGGTGGCTTTGATTTTGCTTGGTGTGAGTGTTTTCTGGTATTTTCGTTCCCACAGGCCCCAGGTGGCACGCAAATCTGTCCAGTCCCATACTCCTTTCGTGGAAACCATGCAGGTTCGTGTGGGAGATTATCCAACTTCCATTCATGCAATGGGTACGGTAATGGCTGATAGAAAGACGGTTCTGGCTGCCAGGGTATCAGGCCAGGTGGTGCAGGTTTCTCCTGGATTTGTCCGGGGCCAGGTGGTGGAAAAAGGAACGCTTCTGCTTCGTATAGATGATGCGGATTATGTGCTGGAAAGACAAAAGGCGCAAAGCGCTCTGGAACAGGCCCTGGTGGAACTTGAAATGGAAAAGGGCAGACAGCAGATTGCTCAAAAGGAGCTGGAACTTGCCACAAAGGGCAATACAAACCCTCTGAAAAACACAGATTTGGCCCTGCGAAAACCCCAACTGCGAAAGGCCCTTGCCCTTGTGGAAAACGCCCGTGCCGATCTGAAAAAAGCCCAACTGCATATTGCCCGCACCAAAGTTATTGCCCCGTTTACGGCCCTGATTCTGGAAAAAAACATAGCTCTTGGCTCCCTGGCATCTGCCCAGACGCCCCTGGCGACATTGGTGGCTGTGGATTCCTATCAGGTGGAGGCTTTGATTCCCTTTGATCAGGTGTCAAGACTGGTCATGGATTCTGACAAGGGAAGCCAGGCAGAAATCACTTCCTTTAACGGGCAGGGTTCATGGCAGGGAAAGGTTGTGGGAATAACGGGAAAGGTTGCCGATAAAACCCGTATGGCAGGTGTTCTCATCCACATATCAGACCCCCTGGGAAGGAAAAATTCTGGAACCTCTCCTTGCCTGCTTCTGGGAGATTATGTCCGTATCCAGCTTAAGGGACGGCCGTTACAACAGGTTTTTTGTCTTCCTCGAAGCGTCATTCACGAAAACAATACCGTTTGGGTGCTAAAAGGCCATTGTCTTGATATTGTTTCCATTACGCCAGTATGGAAACAAAAGGATCGGATTTTCATTAAAGACGGTCTTTCTTCTGATGATAAAATTATTACCTCGGATCTGGCGGTTCCCATGCCTGGTATGGCTCTCAGGGGAAAAGAATAGGGAGCCTGACATGACAGATTCTTCATACGATTCATCCCGGCATACCAAAGAAACAGGCCCCATTGCCTGGATGGCAGGAAATTCTGTGGCAGCCAACCTGCTCATGGCCATTTTTCTGGTGGGCGGCCTTTTTATGGGATTTTCCATCAAGCAACAGGTGTTTCCAGAAACCCAATCTGACGTGGTAACCGTTTCCATTACCTATCCTGGAGCAAGTCCCGAAGAAGTGGAAAAAGGCATTGTTCTGGCGGTGGAAGATGCCATTGAAAATCTGGAGGGAGTTGATGAAATCCGTTCTGTTGCCAACGAAGGCTTTGCCGTCATTATGATAGAGGCATTGGATGGGACAGATATAAACCGTCTGTGGCAGGAAATCAGCAATGAAATAGAAAGGATTGGCACCTTCCCTGATGAGGCGGAAAAACCAAGGGTTGCCATTGCCAAAAGAAAAATCGAGGTGCTTCGTTTTGCCATATACGGAGATTTGCCGGATTTTGTTCTGCGGAATCTTGCTGACCATGTACGGGACATGCTCATTGCCCATAAAGATATTACCCAGGTGGAACTTATGGGCGCAAGAGACCGGGAAATTCATGTGGATGTTCCTGCAGAAAACCTTCGCAGATATGGAATGACTCTCTCGGATATTGCCAGAGTGATTTCAAAAAGTTCTTTGGAATTGGGGGCTGGCACCTTGAAAACAAAGGCCGGGGATGTATTGCTCAGAATCAGGGAGCGTCGAAATTCTGCCCAGGAATATGCCCGGCTTCCCGTGATCTCAAATCCCGATGGCTCCCAGGTACTTCTGGAAGATATGGCAACGGTTACAGAAGGCTTTGAAGAATCGGATTCCTGGGGTTCCTTTAACGGGAAAAAGGCCATATTGTTGTCTGTCTATCGGGTGGGAGAGCAAACCCCTTTTCAGGTGGCATCCGCAGCCAGGGAAGTGATCAATGAGATTCGCTCGTCTTTGCCCCAGGGAATGGGAATTGCCAAGGTGCGGGATATGTCAAAAATGTTTATCCAGCGTGGGGATCTGCTCTTGTCAAACGCCTATATCGGCCTTGCCCTGGTTTTCATCGTATTGGCCCTTTTCCTTGAAATCCGTCTGGCTTTCTGGGTAAGTCTGGGCATTCCCATTTCCTTTTTGGGCTCTTTTTTACTGCTTGCTCCCACAGATTTTACCATCAATATTATTACCATGTTTGCCTATATTGTTACCCTGGGAATTGTGGTGGATGATGCCGTGGTGGTGGGAGAAAACATTTATTATTACCGGGGAAAGGGCCTTTCCCGTATAAAGGCCGCCATTATGGGAACCAGGGCCGTTGCCATGCCCGTGGTATTCAGCGTGATTACCAATATGGTGGCATTTCTTCCCATTTTGTTTCTTCCAGGAATCATGGGGCGGATGTATAAATCAATTCCTTTGGTGGTCATTGCAGTATTTTTTGTTTCTCTCATTGAAAGTCTGTTTATCCTTCCTGCCCATTTGGCAGGACATGGTCAGACACGCCCATCTTTTTTCCCTCTGAATGTCCTGGAACAATGGCAAAAAAATTTTTCCCGACGTTTTGAGGCTTTTGTCAGCGGTGTCTATGGGGGAAATCTGGTAAAATTGATTGAGCATAGATATTCTCTTGTTGCCGGTGCCCTGGCCTTATTGCTCATTACCCTGGGATATGTATTGTCCGGGCGCATGGGCATGGTATTGTCCCCGAAAGTGGAGTCTGATTATGCTTTTTGTCAGGCAGAACTTCCCTATGGCGCCCCTTCTTCCATGCTCAAATCCGTGGAATCCTGCCTGGTAAAGGCAGCAGAAAAGGTAGTGGCACAACATGGCGGGGATGATCTTTCCACGGGGATTTTCTCCCGTGTTGAAAACCACCAGATTAAGGTATATATCCAGTTGACACCGCCGGATATACGGCCGTTGCACACCTCCGAAGTAACAAGGCTCTGGCGCAAAAAAGTCGGAGAGATTCCCGGAATTGAATCCTTGAGTTTTGCATCGGACCGGGGAGGGCCGGGTTTTGGCAAGAATCTTACGGTTGCCTTGAGCCACAGAGACCAAAAAATTCTCAAGAAAGCAGCCCAGGAACTGGCTCAAAATCTTTCCCGGTTTTCCATGGTTTACGACATTGATGACGGAAGCGCCAGGGGAAAAGAACAAATTGACATTACCCTGAATACTCTTGCTCAGCGTATGGGGCTGACCTCAAGGGAGGTTGCCCTCCAGGTGCGGCACGCTTTTCAGGGGGTTATTGCTGTGAGAAACCAGAGGGGCAATGATGAAGTTTCTGTGCGGGTGCGTCTGCCCATGTCCCAGCGAAGTTCCCTGGTAAGTTATGAGGATTTGGTGCTGCAAAGTTCCCAGGGGGAAATCCTTTTGAAAGACGCGGTTACAACCCTATCTGGCAGGGGCTATACTTCCATTCAACGCACCAATGGCAAACGGGAAATTCTGGTTGCGGCCAATGTCCGCCCGGCATCCCAGACGGTAAATATTCTCAAGGATATGAAGGAAAATATGCTGGTCGAGCTTGTGAATCGCTATCCTGGATTATCCTATGAGTTCTCAGGCCGCCAGGCCGATGCCAGACAAAGTACGGAACACCTGATGAAAGGGTTGTGCATAGTGCTGTTTTGTATTTTTGCCCTTTTGGCCGTGCCCTTTCAAAGTTATTTGCAGCCTTTGATCATTATGTTCAGCATTCCCTTTGGTGTGATTGGAGCCATTGCAGGTCATCTGATTATGGGATATTCCCTTTCTGTTGTCAGTTTGTTTGGAATTGTTGCTCTTTCCGGCGTTGTGGTCAATGACGGGCTGGTTCTCATTGATTTGATTAACCAGAAGGTCCGTAAGGGAATCTTACTGAAAGAGGCCGTGGTGCAATCGGGCATCCAGAGATTTCGGCCCATTTTGCTGACCACTTTGACCACTTGCGGAGGACTGACTCCCATGATTCTGGAAACCTCCCGCCAGGCACGATTTCTGGTGCCCATGACCATTTCCCTGGGGTTTGGGCTTTTGTTTGCCACCATTATTACCCTGGGCCTGGTTCCCTGTTTGTATCTGATTTTGGAAGATATCAAAAACGCGTTGGGGATGTGCCGGAAAAAATAAAAAAACGAGGCGGCTGTGTCTGTTTTTTTACACAACCGCCTCGTATTTTATGGGAATGTTTTTATTCTATCCCCAGATTTCTTCCGGCGTGGGAACCGGTTTGCTGTCATCGGTATAACCCAGGCGGGAGATGTTGATAAGATGGATATAATCCAAGTTTTCACTAATGCTGTTGTTGCCCCAGGAACCGCATCCCAGGGTGGCTGTGGGTGCAAAACCGTTGCTGTAGGCTCCGCCCACACCAGAGGAACCAATGCCGTTGACCAGGAAACGGGATACCGGAATGGCAATGGCAGCTTTTTCGATGTTTTCCTTGGTAAAAGAATGAATTACCGTGCTGTGTCCCTTTCCTTCCAGTTCCAGGTTGTCCTGAACGATTTTAATGGCTTCATCCCAGGTATCATAGGGATAGGCCGTAACAATGGGGAAGAGTTTTTCCTTGGACAAAATATCCTTGGCCCCGGAACCTTCGGCTTTTACCAGCAGAAGTTTGGTGTCTTCGGGTACCTTGAAACCTGACATATCGGCAATTTGAGGGGCAGAAAGCCCTACTGCGGTCTTGTTCAGGGCTCCATCAGGAAACATGGTGTCTCTTACGGCCTTGGCATCCTTGGGATCGCTGACATAGTATCCGCCGTTTTTGGCAAATTCCGCAAACAAGGCTTCTTCCATATCCTTGTGATAGACTACGTTTTGTTCGCAGGTGCAAAGAACGCCGTTGTCATAGATTCTTCCACGGATGACTTTGGGAACCAGATCTTTAATATCTGCGTCTTTGTCAATCATGCACTGCATGTTTCCGGCACCAACACCGTAAGCAGGTTTTCCTGCGCTGTAGGCAGCCTTTACCATGCCGGGACCGCCGGTGGCAACGCAGACATCTGCCATCTGCATAACCAGGCTGGATGTTTCCAAGGTAGGCTCTGCAATGACCTGAACCAGATTTTCAGGAGCGCCGATTTTGGCCAGGGCTTCGTTGATGGTCTTGATGGTTTCCACGCCCGTCTGCTTTCCGGCAGGATGGGGGCATACAATCACAGAGTTGCGGCCTTTCAGGGCGATCATGACGTTGTGCATGGGGGTCATAACCGGGTTGGTAACAGGAGCGATGGCACCGATAACGCCCATGGGCTTTGCAATTTTCACAATGCCGTTGGCTTCGTCGCGTTCAATAATACCAACACTTTTTTTGCCTTTCAGATGATTCCACACAGCCATTGCCTTGCCTTTGTTTTTGAGAATCTTGTCCTCATAGCAGCCCATTTTGGATTCATCCACAGCCAGACGGGCCAGTTCTTCGCCCCTGTCATAGATGGCTTTTCCAACGGCCCGGACAGCTTCGTCCACTTTTACCTGGTCATATTCTGCAAATATGGCTTGTGCTTTTCTTGATTTTTCAATGAGATCAGCTACAAATTCTTTGGGATCCATTCCTTTTATCTCCTTTACATGATTTCATCCGAACAGATGTCTGCCCGGAGGAATTGAATCGGGTGAATAATAATATCATGGGTTCCCTGAAAAATATTCATGGGAACCCGATGTGTGAAAACGTATGTTACGTTATATTACATAAGTGTCTCAACAGCTTCCTTCAAAATAGCTACTGCCTTGTCGCAGTCTTCCTTGGTGGCAATCAGCGGCGGAACCATACGAATGATGGACTGGCCAATGGCAGTTACCAGAAGTTTTCTGGCAATGCAGGCACGCTTGATTTCAACGGAAACAAGACCGTCAAATTCCACACCAACCAGAAGACCTAAGTGACGGACTTCTTTTACCTTGGGCAGGGTTTTGAGTTGTTCTGCAAAGTAATCGCCCACGACCTTGGCATTTTCAGCAAGATTGCGATCCAGAAGTTCTTTTACCTGGGCGTATGCAGCTGCGCAGCAAACCGGGCTTCCTGCATAGGTACTTCCGTGGGAGCCGGGGTTGAAGGCTGTTGCCGCTTCATTTGTACACGCCATAGCACCAATGGGCATTCCGCCGCCAATGGCCTTGGCCATGGAAATGGCATCGGGTTTGATTCCATAGTGCATAAAGGCCATGGTTTTACCGGTCCTGCACCATCCTGTCTGGATTTCATCGCACAGCAGCAGCATGTTCTTTTCATCGCACAGTTTGCGCAGGCCCTGCATGAATTCTTGTGTGGCAACATTGACGCCGCCTTCGCCCTGAACCGGCTCCAGCATGATGGCAATGGTATTGTCTGTTACCTTGGATTTGAAATCTTCCAGGTTATTAAATTCCGCATAGGTAAATCCAGGAACTACGGGTTTGAAACCGATCTGGCAGGCGTTGTCAGGCTGACCAGTCGCAGACATGGCACCGTAGGTTCTGCCGTGAAAACTGTTTTTCGCCGTAATAATGTGGTATCTTTCCGGACCATATTTTTCCACACCATATTTTCTGGCAAGCTTGATCATGGCTTCGTTGGCTTCGGTTCCTGAGTTCTGGAAAATGACCTTGTCCATTTGTGTATTCTCACAGACAATCTGGGCCAGCAGCGTCTGGGGAATGGTATAAGGATAGTTAAAGGTGTGCATTATCTGACCCACCTGGTCCTTGACAGCCTCCACAACCTTGTCGTTGCAGTTTCCAGCAGAGTTTACGGCAATACCTCCATAGAAATCCAGATATTCATCGCCATTTTCCGCATACAGATACATATCTTTTGCTTTTACGGCAACAAAGGGAAATCTTTCATAGGTTTCGATCATGTACTTTTTGGCAATTTCTATGATCTGATCTTT
>PDWI01010969.1_pt1 | contig 10034 bp, 7 predicted proteins | sample 1430891 | NCBI WGS metagenome assembly PDWI01 (sample SAMN01162508, study PRJNA174530) | Oral metagenome, whole genome shotgun sequencing project. | biome: Marine environment; feature: Marine mammal; material: Swab sample of the gingival sulcus; isolation source: swab sample of gingival sulcus... | reverse complement strand
TATATCTGCACCTATATTAAGGTATTCTGTTGTATCTAAGCCGTTGCCTTTCTTAATCGTCTTATTGAATGACAATTCACGCCCCTCTTTAAGCACTTTCATAAGTCCTAACTTCGCCGTGCCGTCGCTATTGATACGCACTATTTCCTCTTGCTTGTCTGTTGAGCCAAAGTTACTAATACCACTTGCCAAAGTAGGCTTATCTTTAGCACCACTAACAAAAGCCTTTATCTCCCCCTTTTTATTCTTCAGCCCTATAAAAGACGTTAGCACTAGTCCGCCTCTTATATCCGTTGAGCCTTGTAAATGTTGCTTGAGGTAGTCGTTAGCTGTTAGCTCTTCTAAGCTTGTTATCGCCTCGCTAACATCTTGAATATGGTTGTCCTTATCTATGAACTGCAAGCGTCCGCTGATGACGTTGTCGTCTAGGTCAAAGTAGCAAGACTTATCTAGCGACTGAATGCGTCCTGCTGTGATAAAGCGACCATTGATAAAGCTAGAGCCATAGCTCAGCGACACCGCCCTCGTGCCGTTCTGCTTGCTGTGTAGCACGCCAATAAGGAAAGTGTAAGTGCTACCGCCAAAGTTAGACTGTCGTGGCTCACTACTGCAATAGATACGCCCTTGATTGTCGCCCTTATTACACTCTGCATAGATATAAAAAGGCTTGTCTTCGCTCAAAACTATCTCGCCCCTTGGTATGAGCCATTCTCTCGGTTCGTCCTCAATAGCGAAGTGTAAGAGTGTGCCTGCCGTGTGTCTGAGGCTGTCTGCCTTAGCTTCAAAGATGATACCATTAAGGACGAACTTGTCCGCCTTAGCTCCTACGCTCAATGCTCGTGTGTCAATGCTATTAGGCTTTATCTTCTCAGTGTAATAGTTACCCTCGCTGTCAAAGACCATATCAAAAGCCTCTTGTAAGTCTTGGTAAGCTCGGCGTGTGCGTCTGGTCTCGTGTAGCTCGTTAGTCCTAAGTATCTGCTCCACCTCGGTCAGCTCTTGCACTACCTTTGTGGTAATGCTCGTCTTGACTTCATCGCCTATACTAATCTGATAATCATACGGACGCAAAACGTTACGCTTAAAGCCTATTACCTTGAGGCTCTTATCCACGCCTATAGCTTCGTCCTTAACTTGTATGACATCTGCCAGCTCAAAGACATTTACCACGCTTGAGGGGTCGTGATACTTAGCCTTGAGGTAAAGTTCTGATATCTTGAGCGTATATTGTACCTTAGGTTGTACCACTTGCTTATAATACTCCAGTGCCTTAATGAGTAGCTCGTCCTCGGCACGCTCTTCTATCTTAGGCGGTACGGCTATATTCAGTATCTTAAACTTGTCGCCCTTATTGAATTGGAATGCTTCGCTCTCGTTAGGAAATAACATACCCCTCTCGTCCTTGTGTGCCTTAATGGTAAATGTACCAGTATTAAAGTCAAACTTTATAACTGAGAATTCATAGCCTTTTAGTTGCCCAGTATTAAAGTGCAAACGACACTTGTCGCCTATGAGGTATCTGCTGTTGCCTTTGCTGTCCTTGGCGTTGAGGTCAAAAAGTAAGTCCGTCCCTTGTGGAGCTTGCTTGTCTATCCCCTCGGTATAAACGCGGAATGAGTTCCTATCTTCTAGCACTTCCTTAATCTCTGCCGTAAATGTAGGGTAAATATCTTCAAATACTTTGACGCCCTCCCATACGCCCAAACGTTCCACTACTTCCTTGTCTTGGATAAGGCTCTCGGCTCGGCTCTTATTAGGTAAGCAAAGGCGGTTAGCTCTATACTTGCTTGTGATATTCTTAGAGCCACCTAGCACCCTAAGACTAGTGATAATATTGCTGTTGTTCGTTGCTTGTCTTGTCAGCTCATAGACACCGCCCCCTCGTCCATAAGTGTATAAGCCGTTGTGCAAACGTGCTTCTTGGTCAAAGTGTATCGTACAGACACCGCCCTCGTGGTACTCTGTGGTAAAGTTAGAATTGAATTCTTTGCAAATGGTCTGTAAAGCTTGCAAGCAGTTAGTCCCTTGTGCAAAGCTGATGAGCTTGGCTTCTGTCTCTTTGATTGCTTCTAGGTCAATCTTCCAAACGTTAGGGAATACTCTGCTTAGGTTGTGCTGTAGGACATTGGCAAAGTCCTTGAGCGTTCCCATATAGCTATTACCTTGCACGTCTTGGAGCGTGTTTTCTGTCGTCTCTATAGATAGGTCAAAGACAACTCTCAGTAGGTCGTACTGCACACCCTCTAGCTCTATGTTGTAGCTAAAGAGCCTCTCGCCGTGTCGCTCGCTCCTTGGTAGGCGGTTAATCGTGTACTTCCTTGCGAAGATGAGCATATAATAACCTAGCTGTAGCTTGAGCGGGACAGAGCTAGTAAGATTAAGCCTTACTAAGTCGTTGCCTTGCAAGTTACATTCTTGCTCCATACTCTCTATCTGTATAACCTTAGAGCGGTCAAATAGATAGATTTTCTCTTGTGTCTTAGGGTTGATAAAGTGTAAGTTCCTCATCATATTAATTTGCTTATATATTCATTAAACATTAAGCACATAGCTAAGCAGAAAAAAGGTATAGGTTTTTTCCAAAATACCTATAGGTTTTTTACCAAAAAGGTATAGGTTTTTCCCACCTAGCTACGTGCTTGCTTTTTAGTCTCCTAGTCCTGCACTTCTCAGCGTATTCGTGTCCACGGCTTCAAAGCTTGGGGGTTCTTTCTGCGAACTGGCTTTGCTTGAGGGCAAGTTCTTGAGCGTGTTTGCTATCTCTTTGATAGGGGCTGTATTCTGCTCTATACCTTTGAGGCTGATAAGCTGATTACGTAAGACGTTTGTCGCTTCGGTCTGATTGATACGTATAGCGTTGAGCTGTCCCGCTACAAGACTTGCCGTCTCCTCTGTTACGCCCTTTACAGCACCTTGCAGAGTATTAGCTTGCGTGTCGCCTTGGTTGTCTCGCTTCAGACCCTTTTGCACTAAGTCCTTATTAAGCTGTTGCACCATTCTGTCCGCTACCTCTCGCTTCTTGATTACCTCGTCGGCAAAGTCTAAGAGCAAAGCATTAGACTTCTCAGTGTCGCCCTCGGTAGCTATTAGGTCTTCTTCTAGCTTGTCAAACATCTTGCCATAGATAGCGTTCTCAATAGCTTTCAGTCCTAGCTCCTCAATGACTGCCCCCACGTCTCGCTTGAAGTCTTGTAGTGCCTCTTGCATACCGCCACCATTCAAGCCTTTAGCAAGTGCGTTCTGTAGCTTCGCCCCTAATCCGCCGACCACTTCGCCAAAGCTTCGCCTCATAGCCTCACGGCTCTCCAGTGCCTTATCTCTTACTTCTTTGAGTTGCTCTACTAAGTCCTTAACCTCTTCGGTCGTGTGTCCCACCTTAATATCTTCCAATAGCTGAGCGTTAATCTGTAGTGTGTCCTTGTTGATGACTTCGCCATACTTCCTATTAAGCTTCGCCATAACATTCTCATTGACAAAGTCAGATTTCCACACTTGCCACCACTTCTTGCTCTCGTTCCTCTTCACTTTTATATCTACAAGATAGGCGTCCGTATTAAGTAGCTTATGCTCGGCGTTCTTTATCTCTTGCATATAAGCCTTGTAAGTCTCCACAGAGCTACGTGCTTTCTTGAGCGGTTCATCAACGTTAAATATGTTGCGTTGCTTGTATTTGAGTTGCTCAATATTAAACAGACGCATTTCACGACGGCTCTCCCTGAGTGCCTTATTGTATTCTTGCTGTCGCTTGATGCGTTCTTGCTCGGCTTTCTCCTCTGCATTAATCCAATCTACTATGCCTTTGGTTATTGCTCCTAAAGTCTTGACGACACCGCCGAATATATCGCCACTAGCAAAGCTTGAGGCTATGCTTCCTACTTGTCCGAGTATCTCGCCCACCTTAGCGATACCACCGCCGACATCTTCAGCACCTTTGAGCTTGGCTATCTGTCCACCTATGCCAGCAATGGCAGAGCCTAGCTGTTCGGCTCGCTCACCTAACTTGCTAAATAGCTTTGTATTGATTTGCCCCTCGCTGTTCTTCTTCAGCTCGGCGAGTTGCTTGCTTAGTTCCTTAGTGTTTACACCAGCCTTTTCTAATTCTTTGACGACATTAGGGTCTAGCTTTATTTCCTTGAGTGCGGTCTTTGCCTTTTGCAGTTCGGCAAAGCTGAGGCTTGATAGCTCGGTAAAGAGCGGTAGCACTTTCTTTAGCTCGTCTTGAATGAAGTTAGAGCCTTTGCCCTCGGATAGGTCAAGGAGCTTGTACTTGCTGAGAGCTTGCTTCTGTATGGTTTGTAGCTCTTTGGCTTTGCTCTCTTCTAGCTGTGCCAAAGCTCGTGCTTGTGCTTCTTTGTTGAGCGTGTCGTCCTCATTGAAACGTTTCTCTTGGATAGCTCTGTGCAAGTCCGTGTATTTGCTCTCTACCGCCAAACGCTGAGCCGTGAAGTCTTCGTACTCTTTGAGGTAGTCATTGAATAGGGCTTTGCTGTCCTGGGCGTGTTGCACCTCTGCTATCTCTGTTTCAATAGTGATAACTTGCTTCTGCTTGCTCGTCAGCTCGCCCCCTTGCCCTAGGGCTTTATTCTGCTCAATATACTCTTTCTTATGAGCCTCTATCTCTGCCATACGCTCCTTGTGTCGCCATTGGAGTAAAGCCTTTTCTTTCTCGTAACCCTCTTTTTCTGCTTCAATAAGGATACGTTCCTTTTGTCGCTGAGCCTTGAGGAGTGCTTCTGCTTCCTTTTCTTGCTGAGCCTTTATGTCAGTGCGACTGACGGCGGTTTTATTAGAAGTCTTCTGTGTGCTTTCTTTATTAATAGCCCATTTACTAAGTTGCTTTTCCACTTTGCGTATCTCTCGTGCGTTAGCTTGCAAGTCCTTAGTATCTTCCAGCTTCTTACGTTCGTCTTGTAGGTTCTTGAGCTTCTGCTGTAGGCGGTCGTACTGCGTTACCTCTTTGCCCAATAGAGCCACTCGCTCCTTAGTCTTCTTTAGCTCTGCTTCTATCTGCTTGGTATCAACAAGAATATTAGGCTTGTCTTGAAATTGCTTGAGGGACTTCTTGAGCCTAATTAGTCGCTCTTGCTCCTTGATAAGCTCTTGAGCCTTGTTCTTATCCTTATCAAAGACTTTGCTTCCTTGCTGAACATCGCTAACAGCTCCTATATCTTTGGATAGTCTGTCAGCTTCTCGCTTGAATTCGTTAGCGACATTAAGGTACTTCTCAAAGCCTTTCTTCTCTTCGTTTATCTTAGCATTATAATAGGCGTTGTATCTGTCAATCTGTCTATCCTTAATATCGTCCCTAATGATAGATGAATTCCTAATACTATCTATAGTCTCAGCACGCTCTAGCTCCAGCTCTACTATCTCGCTGATACTTTCCTTGTATGCTTCGCTCTCCTCCAAAGCCTTAACCTTCGCCTTGGCTATCTGCAGGCTGATGAACTTCTCGCTGTTTTGGTTAAGGAGCTTCTGAGCTTCGGAAACGCTGTTTATCTCAAAGCCTAACTTCTTAAACGCTTTTCTATTCTGTTCAATAAAAGCTGTCTGCTTGTCTATCGAGCCGTTAAGACTATTGAATTGGTTTTGTAATTTCAAGAACTCACCTATTGGTTCGCTAGCTAACTTCATTATCTCGTCGCTGAGGTCAGACACTACATCTTTAGCTGTCTTACTTGTCTCGTGAAAGTAATACACCGCCCCAGCAAGAGCCGTGATACCAGCAATTACCCAGCCTAGCACTGGAATGCTTTTGAGAGCTTGCCCCACAATTCTTATAGCACCAGCGAGGGTTAAGTTAGCCGTTGTGCCTTGTGCTACGGCTACGTTCTCTGCCGTCTGTGTCGCTGTTGCCTTAGCCGTAACGCCAGCCCACCATTCTTTTATCTTCGTGAGCGTAACAAGTGAAAAGGCACTATCCTTGTTGAGCGTTTGGCTAATAGCTTGCAGTCCCATAGTGATATTCATTATAGCACTCACTTTAGCCATAGCACGCTGTACATCTTCGTTAGCACCAGCGAAGAGCGTCATTGCGCCAGTAGCTACAGAGAATGCACCCGTTACGCCTTGCAGTCCACTGATAACACCTTGAAAACTCGCTTGGTCGTTAGAGAGTATCTTCCCTTGTGTGCTTATATCTCCGTAAATATCTTGTAATTCTCCCAGTCTGTTCTTGAGCTTAGTGTATTCAGCACTCTGCTCACTAATGCCTTTCATTCTGAGGCTTGCCATTTCCTCCTTGAGTTGCATTATTTGAGTGCGAAGTGTCGTTGTGGCTTGGGCGTTAGTCTTAGCTTTCTGCTCTTCCTTTTGCAGAGCGTCAGCACAAGCACCGAATTCAGCCACTAGTCGCTTCCTCAGTGCTATCTCTTGGCTTATCTCTGTCCTACGACGGCTCATAGCACCGCCCTCGCCTTGCAGAGACTTACCCACCATTTGCTTACCTAAGCTCTCATATTCGCCTCTGAGCTTGGCTATCTCTGTCTGATGAATACCTACGCCCTTATCAATCTCAGCAAAAGCCTTATTAAAGTCCACCGCTACGCCACTCATTGCCTTTTGGAGTATCTCGTTAGACTTAACGCTTACGTTCTTCGTGTCGTTGATTTTCTTCTTGACTTCGTCCAGTCCTTTCTTCAGTGCTGTGTTATCGACGACAGTCTTAAATCTAATTGTTCCCTCTGCCATTGTTATTTATCCATTATATAGTTACCTAATAAGCCTTTGACGTTGTCGTCATTAAGCTTGATTGTTTCTACTTCGTCTTCTGTTTCATACTGCAGTTGGTCGGCGGTAAGCTTCTGCACCACTGCCCACGGAATGCACTCGTGTAGGTAGTGCCACGTCCACCCTAACTGCATACATATAGCACCACGCCGTCCGTGTGGACTATTCAGCCCTTTTACTCTACCAGACTTGGCACAGTGCTTCTTGTCTTGGACATCAATCTGATAGAGTTGCAAAAATCCCCAATATTGCTGATAATGATGATTTGCATTAATAGGTTTGCTAGGTCGGACGGCTTGATATTATGATAGAATAGATGCGTTAGTTTGTCCAGCTCTGCCGTGTCCTCGTGGTAATGGATAACGCCCTCTCTATGCTGTCCTCTGTGGTTCTTGCTCCCCAGCACGGCAATAGCTAATATCCTTGCCACTCGTTCCGAATGCTGTGCTACTAACTGCTGTGCTTCGTATAAGTCGTTGCTATGCTCCGCCCCATGCGTCCGTTGGTCGCTGTCGTTTGTATCGTGAGCCTTAGCCACCTCTATCCACTCACGGCTCATTCTGTCCAGTGTGCCGAGGGTTGGTTCTTCTATGTAGAATGTTTGTGTCTCGCTGACGGCTCGCTCTCGCTTCCTCAAGCCAAAGCAATAACGCTCAGTCTTGACATAGTTTACTGTCAGCTCAAAGCCTATGCCCTTACCTATGAGCCTATCTATCTCGTATGCTTCTCGTTCTAGTCTTTCCATAATATTAAATTGTTATCTCTGTTAAAAGTTAGAGGCTAGCATTTTCCCAAATACTAGCCCCCCATTGTGAAGTATAAAAATGAATTAAAAAAAATTAATAAGTTATATCTTGCTCATTGCCTTACTTAGCCTTGTAAACTTGCAAAGGAGAGCCAGCTGTTACGTTCATCGGCACGGCTTCAATCTCTACCAAAAAGATACCTTTCTTAGTAAAGTCCCCTTTCAAGCTCGCTGATATGTTGGCGTTAGGCATATCAAATACAAAGCCTTGTATTGGCTTAATGCGAAGAGCTTTATTCTTGATTGCTGTCGCCGAATAGTTCCACTTGTCTGCCGTTACCTTACCGCCGACGAAGTCCTCTAATAGCTTCAAGTCGTCAAAGATGACGGCGAACTTAACCTTTGGCGGTTTCTGTTGCACAAAGCGAACTACTGGCGTGGGGTTATTCTCCTCAAAGTGTTCAATAACTTCGGGGGCGTCTTGCTCCAAAGAACAACGCTCTTGGTACACCATACCAATCTTTGCCATTGTCTGAGGCATCGTGCCGTTAGTCTGTGCTTCCCCTACTTGTATCTCTGTCAATCCTAATGTGATTACTTTTTCCATTGTTTCCTATTTTTATTTGATATTATTAAAAACTCTTAGACTGCTACAGCCCTTCGACCAATATCCCACCGGGCTTTTCCTTCTTGTCTGTCTCGTCTTTCTTGTCAATCTTACAGCCAGCTTCTTCCTCTTCCTCGCAACAGCCTTTTTGATGACTATCCACTCGCTCTAAGTTACAGCCAGCACAAGCTCCAGCTATTGCTGCCCTTGGTCTAAAGACTACGTTTACAGACTTGACATTCTGAACTCTAAATTCGCCCTCATCTGTGGCTAGTTGTGAGCTTTTGAGCGTAGGGCGGAAGATACCTAGCTCGCCACAATCCACCGAATAGCCACGTGCTAGCTCCCTAGCTACCACCTTAGCCATATCATATACCATTGCTTTAACCTCTCCTGCTCCGATAGTAGTATTGTCTGCTACCATTCGGCAAAGGTCAATAAATGAAACTTTGCCAGTAAGCACACACTGAGCTGTCTGCACTTCTTTGCCTTTGTGCTTGCCAAACTTGGCAATTTGTTTTTTTACGCTATACTTAATCATATGATTTACAGATATTTGAATTACACACTATAATAGCTTTTCCTAAGCACGTGTTCCGTGTTTCTTAGGCACGTGTTCCGTAAATGCTAAGCACGTGTTCCGTGAATGCTAAGCACGTGCCTAGGAAAAGCCGTCTTTTTACTCCTAAAATTCCTTTTGAATGTTCCAGTTTATGCGAATGCTAAGATAAGATTGTTTGATATCGTGCAACAGCCCTTGAGCTTGTGCTTCTACCTCATAGACAAAGCCCTCAAAAGAGCAGTGGTTTTCTAGCACCCTCATCACAGAGTTAGCTATCTCGCCGAGCCGAGCCGTGTCTTGCATAGGGATTACCTTGCCACCCTGACGCACCAAGCGAAAAGGCACGTAAATGTTGATATTAGAATAGCCCCGCTGAGGTAGGTAGTTGCTCGTAAGATAAGGCGTATTGATAACAACGGCTTCCTTTGTGTCGTTAAGTGGTCGCTCCCACTCGTAACAATTGACCTTTATGCGAAGATAGTCCGTCAGCCTATCATACAAGAAGATATTTAGTCGCTCTGTCGTTATCATATCCAAATCCTATTATGCAGTTGCCCTCTGTCAAACTTCAATACCTGCCCACGTACCCTTTCATCTCGTCCGACTGCGTCGTTTGATACGGCTAGGGTCTCGCCCTCATATAGAGCTAAGACACAAGGCTTGCAGTAGATGACAGCCGTGTTGATGAGTTGTAAGCCGTCTGCTTGTCTCAGTGCCTTATTGGTATTGCTCTCCTCACGACAGCGACAGAGGTAAACTTTCTCGCCTCGGTCGTTGAGCTTGAAAAGGTAGTGGGGGTATTGTCTTACCATAGATTAGACTTATTAGTAATAGTGCATTTTGGCTTCTCTTCCTCGGCTTGGGCTTCTGCTAGAATGTTGGGCTTGCCTAATTCTTTGCAGAGGCTGTAGTAGTAAAGCTTGACGGCTTCAACGTTCCACGAAACAGAATAACCGCCCTCTGATACGTTCTGCGACATAGCACTGAGGATAAAGGTAAAGCGGTCGTAAATCGCTTCATCGCACAGACGAGCGTCTGCACTACCCTCAGCACTAAGCTTAGACTTGAAGAGAATGATATTTACGTCGTCTTGGTCAAAGCCGAAGTGCCTTAGACTAGAATACAAATATTCACTATTAGTCATCTCGCTTGTCTGTTATTCTCCTTGCGTTTCACTCTGAGCCAAAGCCTCCAAACGCTTACTTATCATATCTATGACAGTCTTGCGTGGTTCTTCGTTAGCTTCTTCTTCCTTGAGTAGCTCTTGCAAAGCTTCCACGTTCTCGCAAGCACCGATTAAAGGCTTCAAAGCACGTGAACTTAGATTGAGGTCAATAGGCTTCTCTGCCTTTTCGTCCTCTTCCTCTTCTAGCTTGGCTACCTTATACTTG
>PDWI01010968.1_pt1 | contig 10034 bp, 9 predicted proteins | sample 1430891 | NCBI WGS metagenome assembly PDWI01 (sample SAMN01162508, study PRJNA174530) | Oral metagenome, whole genome shotgun sequencing project. | biome: Marine environment; feature: Marine mammal; material: Swab sample of the gingival sulcus; isolation source: swab sample of gingival sulcus... | reverse complement strand
GATAGAGCTTTTTATAAGGAGGAGATTAGCAAAGAAAAAGAGAGAATTTCCTTAGACTGATACAATATTAAAAGAAGTCTTTGCGTTATATTTGCAGTAGAAACAAATTAAAAAATTTAGTATATGAAGAAATTATTGAATACCTTGACCACAGGTGTTGCATTAGTGGTCGTAAGTGTCGCTGCTTCTGTTGGGACTGTTTATGTATTAGATAAGAATAAGGCTGTTGAAAAACAGGAACTTCAGACAGAAGTACTCAAGCCTAATGCAGAGAATGGCTATGGCTTTCAAGAGGCTCATTTTGATAATATGAGCAAGGGAGCTAGCAGACCTGATTTAATTTCTGCAGCAGAAAGCTCTGTGCGTGCTGTTGTGCATATTAGAGTAGAGGCTGAACGCCAAGTTCGAGGACAAGGAGGTATGATTGATCCTTTTGACTTTTTCTTTGGAGGAGGTCGAGGTGCTCAACAGATGCAGTCTAGACCAGTAGTAGGCTTTGGTTCTGGGGTTATTATTAGTTCAGATGGCTATATTATGACAAATAACCACGTTGTTGATTCTAGTAATAAGATTAGTGTAACGCTTGATGACAATAGAACTTTACCTGCTAAACTAATTGGTACAGACCCAACGACAGATATTGCTCTGATTAAAATTGAAGGAAAGGATTTCCCAACTATTCCGTTTGGAGACTCTGATAAGTTACGCCTTGGGCAATGGGTTTTGGCTGTCGGTAATCCATTTAACTTAACAGGCACGGTTACAGCTGGTATCGTTAGTGCAAAGAGCCGTAGTACTGCTCACAATTCTACTGGGGGCTTGAAGGTTGAGGCGTTTATTCAAACAGATGCTGCTGTAAATAAAGGAAATAGTGGAGGAGCTTTGGTTAATGCCAAGGGGGAACTTATTGGTATTAATACAATGATTTACTCTGAAACAGGGAACTATGCAGGTTATTCTTTCGCTGTCCCAATTAATCTAGCTGCAAAGGTTGTTGCTGATATTAAGCAGTTTGGTTCTGTTCAGAGAGCTTTACTTGGTATTAAGGGAGGAGATGTAAATGCTGAGTTGCGCAAAGAAAAAGACTTGAAAGTTAATCAAGGTGTTTATGTTGCAGGTTTTGCTGAAATTAGTGCAGCTTTAGCTTCAGGTATCCAAGAGGGAGATGTTATTGTATCTATCAATGACCATCAAGTAGCTACCTTCGCTCAACTGCAAGAACAAATTGGACGTTATCGTCCTGGAGATAAGGTTAAGGTTGAGGTTAATCGTAAGGGCACTAAGCATAGCTTTACTGTAACGCTCAAAAATCAAGAAGGAGGTAAGGGGGTTATCAAGATTGAAAAGATTAATAGCCGTCTCGGAGCTAAACTAAGTAAGCTCGAAGAAAAGCAAATGCGTTCTTATGGTTTGTCTTATGGTATCAAGGTCGAACAGTTATCAAAAGGGCTACTTCGTGATGCAGGTATTAAGGAAGGCTTTATCATTCTAACTGCTAATGATAATCCTATCCGTTCTATACAGGACTTAGATAAGGTATTTAGAGGACTTAAGCAACAAGGAGCTAAAACTATTTATCTCAGAGGTTTTTATCCTGAAACAGGAGATGTTGTAGGTTATCCTGTTAATATTAGAGATTAGGATTACAATAATAGCTAAAACAAGAGGCTGTGCTAGAATTATTTTTTAGCATAGCCTCTTGAAGTATATAAATGTAAGGTTCTAAAATTAGGAGTAGGTGAGGGTAAATAACTCTAAATATAGAGTTATCTCTTTGTTTAACTATAAGTTTTGCTTATATTTGTAGGGTAATTATTTTAAAATAAATAAAATGCTAACAACTATTTTGTCAATCTCAGGAAAAGCAGGACTTTTCCGTCTTATTAGTCAAGGGAAGAATACCCTTATTGTAGAATCTTTAGTTGATGGAAAGCGTTTTCCTGCCCACGCTAAGGACCACGTTATTTCACTACGTAATATTTCAATGTTTACTTATAGTGAGGATATTCCATTGTCTAAGGTTCTAACTTTAGTATATGAGAAGAATGAGGGTAAGCCTGTTGATGTAAAAGCATTGAAGGATAAGGAAGCCTTATTTTCTTCTTTTGAAACTATCCTCGAAGACTTTGATCAAGAGCGTGTCTATCCTAATGATATTAAGAAACTCTATACTTGGTATAATACACTGCTTAAAGCAGGTTTTACTGATTTTTCTGACCAAGAGGAGGAAGAAGAAGCTTAATCTTTAATCTCAAAAATAATACAACTATGTACAAAGGTATGAAACAATACCTTGCCGATGAGCTAAAAGCTATTGAAGAGGCAGGGTTATACAAGAAAGAACGTATCATTATTACGCCTCAGAATGCTGATATTCAGGTCGGCGAAGGGCAGGACGTGGTGAATTTCTGTGCGAATAACTATCTTGGTTTATCTGATCACCCTCGTTTGGTTAAGGCTGCTAAGGACGCGATGGATAGTCACGGCTTTGGTATGAGTTCTGTTCGTTTTATTTGTGGTACGCAGGATATGCACAAAGAACTAGAACGTGCTATTTCTAACTATTTCAAGACAGAAGATACTATTCTCTATGCAGCTTGTTTTGATGCTAATGGAGGTGTCTTTGAGCCTCTATTTACGGCAGAAGATGCTATTATCAGTGATTCATTAAACCACGCCTCTATCATTGATGGTGTTCGTCTCTGTAAGGCAAAGCGTTTCCGTTATGCTAATGCAGATATGGCAGACCTTGAGCGTGCTTTACAAGAGGCTCAGTCTTGTCGTTTTAAGATTATTGTTACAGATGGTGTCTTCTCGATGGACGGTAATGTCGCACCGATGGATAAGATTTGTGATTTAGCAGATAAATATGATGCTCTAGTAATGGTTGATGAATGTCATTCTGCTGGTGTAGTAGGGGAGACAGGTCGTGGTGTTGCAGAGCAGTTTAATTGCTATGGACGTATTGATATTCATACTGGCACATTGGGTAAGGCTTTTGGAGGTGCAATCGGAGGATTTACTACTGGACCAAAAGAAATTATTGAAATGCTTCGCCAACGTTCTCGTCCTTATCTATTCTCAAACTCAATCCCTCCTGCTGTTGTAGGTGCTGGTATTGAAGTTTTCAAGATGCTAGAGGAGAGCAATGAACTTCATACTAAGTTAATGCATAATGTTGAGTATTTCCGTTCACGTATGCTTGAGGCTGGTTTTGATATTAAGCCAACACAGAGTGCGATTTGCGCTGTAATGCTATATGATGCTAAGCTTTCGCAAGATTATGCAGCCAAACTATTGGAAGAAGGTATCTACGTTACAGGTTTCTATTATCCTGTTGTGCCTAAGGGAGAAGCTCGTATTCGTGTTCAGCTTTCTGCTGCTCACGATGAAAAGCACTTAGATAAAGCAATTGCTGCTTTCATTAAGGTTGGTAAAGAACTCGGAGTTATTAAGTAGTTTTTATAGTTTTTTTATTACGACACAAACACAAGGGGGTACTAAAATAGTATCCCCTTGTTGATCTAGATAGATTGAAATAGTTTCTATTTGTGATTTTGTTGGGTTTCAAGTCTTTTGCTGAGGGCTTGGAACTCGTCACGTAAGCGAGCAGCTAAGACAAAGTCTAATTCTTCTGCTGCTTTGTACATTTTAACTTTAGTCTCGTCTGCAAGAGCTTTTAATTCGTCGGTAGAGAATTCATCTAAGGCTTTAGTTTGTTGCTTTCCATCTTTGCTAGAGGTTTGTTTTGACTTTTCTCCTTTTGAAGAGTTTTTACCTTGGAAAGCAGAGGTTGAATGCTTGATAATCTGCGTAGGTGTAATACCATTAGCTTCATTATAAGCCATCTGTTTTGCTCGTCTGCGTTTAGTCTCTTCCATTGTTAGACGCATACTTTCTGTAATCTTATCGGCATAGAAAATAACTCTGCCGTTTACATTACGTGCAGCACGTCCTGCTGTCTGTGTCAGCGAGCGATGAGAGCGAAGAAAACCTTCTTTATCAGCATCAAGAACAGCTACAAGGGCAACCTCTGGTAGGTCTAAGCCCTCACGAAGTAGATTGACCCCAACCAATACATCATAAATGCCTTTCCTTAAATCTTCCATTATCTGTACTCTATCAAGGGTATCTACATCACTATGGATATAGGCACAGGCTATTTGATGACGGAGTAAGTATTCCGAAAGTTCCTCTGCCATACGCTTAGTAAGGGTCGTTACTAAGACACGCTCATCTTTACTAATAGCTTGATGAATTTCTTCTTCTAAATCATCAACTTGATGCTCTGTAGGGCGAACTTCAATAGTTGGGTCTAATAAGCCTGTCGGACGGATTAGTTGTTCTACGAGAATACCTTCACTCTTCTCCAGTTCATATTCTGCTGGGGTTGCACTGATATATAACGTCTTAGGTGTTAGCGTGGTAAACTCATCAAAGGTTAATGGTCTATTATCTAGAGCAGATGGTAAGCGAAAACCATATTCTACGAGATTGGTCTTTCTAGCTCTGTCTCCTCCATACATTGCCTTGATTTGGGGAATGGTTACGTGGCTCTCATCAATAACTAAGAGGAAGTCTTTAGGAAAGTAATCAAAAAGACAGAATGGACGTTCTCCTGCTTGTCTACCATCAAAATAACGAGAATAGTTCTCAATACCAGAGCAATAGCCAAGCTCTTTAATCATTTCCACATCATAACTAATACGTTCTTGCAAACGTTTAGACTCATACATTTTGCCTTCTGCTTCAAGTTCTTCAACACGATTGTGTAAATCTGTTGCAATAAGATTAACAGCCCTCTTAACTTGCTCTTTTGTTGTTACGAAGAGGTTGGCTGGGTGTATGGTCAGTGAAGGAAGAACATTGTATTCTCGTCCTGTTTTTGGGTCAAAAGAGGCAATGCGTTCAATCTCATCTTCCCAAAAGGTTACACGATAAGCTACTCCGTCAAAGCTTTCTATTGCAGGATAGATGTCTACACTATCGCCTTTAACTCTGAAGTAACCACTCTCAAAAGTAATCTTATCATTAACATAATGACTCTCGACCAATGCTTGTGTTAATTCCTTTTGACTAATGATATGTCCTACACTAAGCTGAATAATCCTTGCCTCAAAGCTACGAGGGTCTGCCATACCATAGAGGCAAGATACGGACGAAACGACAATTACATCTTGACGCCCAGATAGGAGAGAGGCTGTAGTCCTTAGACGGAGCTTTTCAATCTCCATATTGATTGCCATATCCTTCTCTATGTAGGTGTCGGAGTGAGCAATATAAGCCTCAGGTTGGTAGTAATCGTAATAAGAAACAAAGTATTCGACAGCATTGTTGGGGAAGAATGCCTTTAGCTCTGTATAGAGTTGAGCTGCCAAAGTTTTATTATGGCTAAGTACTAAGGTTGGTTTATTAAGCTGAGCAACGAGGTTTGCTGCCGTAAAAGTTTTTCCAGAACCCGTTACTCCAAGTAGTGTTTGGTAGTTTATACCATTGTTAAAGCCTTCCGTTAGTTGTCGGATTGCTTCTGGCTGATCGCCTGTTGGTTTATAACGGGCTACTAATTCGTACATTCTAACTCAATTCTTGCTCTATTCTTCGTCCACGTGCTTAGCATAGTGTCTCCACTTATTAAGTAAGTCATCTAAATCTGGAGGTAGGGGAGCGTCAAAACTCATTTCTTCCCCTGTTCTAGGGTGTATAAAACCTAAGGTCTTAGCGTGTAGAGCTTGACGAGGACATATCTTCATACAGTTGGCAATAAATTGTTTGTAGCGAGTAAACTTATTACCCCAAAGGATTTTATCTCCTCCATAACGACTATCAGCAAAGAGCGTATGCCCAATATGTTTCAGATGTACTCTGATTTGGTGCGTACGTCCTGTTTCTAAGCGACACTCAATCCAAGAAACATAAGCTAGTTCCTCCAAAACTTTATAATGCGTTACTGCGTGCTTTCCCATTTCACTATCTGAGGGGAAAACAGACATCTGAAGACGGTCTCTTACATCTCTTCCAATATTTCCCTCAATGCGTCCCTCTTCTTCATCGAAACGTCCCCAAACTAATGCACGATAGGTACGTTTGGTTGTTTTGTTGAAGAATTGCAAACTGAGGTTTGCTTTTGCCTCAGCTTGCTTTGCTATAACGAGTAAGCCACTTGTATCCTTATCGATACGATGAACTAAACCTAGGCGAGGATCACTTGAGTCGTAGTGAGGATCATCTTTAAGATAATAGGCGAGAGCATTAACTAATGTGCCTGTATAGTTGCCGTGTCCTGGGTGTACGACAAGCCCTGCAGGTTTGTTCACAACAAGTAGGTCTTCGTCTTCATAGACAATATCCAATGGTATGTTCTCTGGAATGATTTCAATCTCTCGCTTTGGGCGACGAAGTTGTAAGCTAATAACGTCAAAGGGTTTTACTTTATAGTTACTTTTGACGGGCTTATCATTGACAAAGATAAAACCTGCTTCGGCAGCTTGTTGGATACGATTTCGAGTTGTTTTAATCATTTTATCTGTCAGATACTTATCCACTCGTATAGGTTTCTGTCCAGCATCTGCTACAACTCGGTAATGTTCGTAGAGCTTATCCCCTTCTTCTGTTTGAAGTGTTCCTTCTAAAGCTTCATCATCATCGTAAAGCTCTTCAATATCTTCTGTTCTCTTCTCAAAGTCCTCAAATACTTCTTCGACTTCTTTTACATCTTTCATTTGCGTAGTACCTTTAATTAAAACCAATTATCTGGTTGTACGTCCTCTTCTTTATTTTCTATCTCTTGAGTATAGATACTATCAACAGGAGGCGTTATACTATCTGTTTCAGAACTAATAAGGTCATCAACAGTTAGTGTTTCTGTTTCTTTTCCAGAGATAAGAAGGACTAGATTACTCTCAATACTTATACGATTTCCAGCTTGTAGGAGTTTGCCATCTTCAGTCTCAATACCGACGCAAAGACCTTTGTGCAAGCCTTCTACTTCTTTCTCCGTAAAATGAATAAAGCCAAGACGTTTTAAGGTTTCCTTAGCAGCACGAAGAGGTAAATCTTTGATGTCTGGTAATGCTTTCTTTGTTGGTGTAGAACTATAGATTTTTAAGAAAATAGTTCGTCCAGTCTTAACCTTAGAGCCTTGAGCTGGCACGACATCGTAGATTGTATTCATTGGCTTGTCTCGCTGATAAATTGAATCAACGACTTCTCCATATAGAGAGTTTTTCTCAAGTATTTTGAGAGCTTCTCCTAAAGTCTTGTGGTTTAGGTTTGGGACTTGTATAATTTCACTTTGACGTGTATAGACCTTTAGCCCTTGAATAATTCCTAATAAGATTAGTGCTGAGATAATAAGCATTATTAGGATATTCCACAGTATTGCAAATCGTTTCATATTGTTTTTTCTATTTATTTGTTTAAGTAAGTTATAAACTTGCGTTGATAAAATGTGTTAGGCTCTCTGTTGCCTCTGTTTCTAGTGTAGCACTTGAGCCTTCCCAAGCCTTAAGCCCTTTGTGGATATAAATGATTTTGTCGCCGATACTCCTAACGGTATTCATATCGTGGGTATTGACAATCGTTGTAATACCAAACTCCTTTGTTATTTCTTGAATTAATAAGTCTATGGTTTTACTTGTTTTAGGGTCTAAGCCACTATTAGGTTCATCGCAGAATAAGTATTTAGGCTTTAGAGCAATAGCACGAGCAATGGCAGTTCGTTTCATCATTCCTCCACTAATCTCACTTGGATATTTATCCTTTGCTTCTAATAAGCCAACACGTTCTAATAGTCCAGAGGCCTCTTTCTTGTAGAATGTCGATGTTTGCTTACCAAACATCTCCATTGGGAACATAACATTCTCTATCACAGACATACTATCAAAGAGAGCTGAGCCTTGGAAAAGCATTCCCATTTCTCTACGTAATTGTAGTAGCTCCTTGTTGCTCATTAGTGCAATGTCTCGCCCATCATAGAGGATTTCTCCTTGAGAAGGCTGAATTAAGCCTGTCATACACTTGACGAAGACTGATTTCCCTGCACCACTACGCCCTATGATAAGGTTTGTTTTTCCTGCCTCAAAGCTTGCATCAATCCCTTTTAGTACTTCTTTTTCTTCGAAGTTTTTATATAAACCTTTGATTTCTATCATAAACTTAAGCGAGCATTAGGTTTGTCAAAATCATATCAAATAGCAGTATCAAGACACTGCTACGTACTACGGCATTAGTACTCGCAGAGCCAACTTGTAAAGCACCTCCTTTAACCGTATAACCAAAATAAGAGGAGGTTGAGCTTATTAAGAAGGCATAAACTAGACTCTTGATGATGGAGTGCATTATGTACTCTGGGTGAAAAAGGAACTGTAAACCATAGATGAAATCTTTGGTTAGCAACTTATCTGTCATAAACGAGGCTAGATAGCCTCCAATAATGCCTGTAATCATTGAGAAGATAGATAATAGGGGAATAAAGAGCATTAGGCCTACAATCTTTGGGAGAATGAGGAAGTTTGCAGAGTTGATACCCATTATCTCCATTGCATCTATCTGCTCTGTAACACGCATTGTCCCAAGCTCGGAGGCAATACTAGAACCAACTTTACCTGCTAATATCAAACACATTACTGTGGAAGAAAATTCTAAAAGAATAATTTCTCGAGCAGAGAAGCCTATTGTGAATTTGGGTACTAAGGGACTTGATATATTTATTGATAACTGAATGGTAATTACAGCCCCAATAAAAAATGATATAATAAAGACAATAGGGAGAGAATCAACCCCTAATTGCATAATATCACGCACAAGGGAGCGATAAAACATATTCCATCGCTTAGGACGGCTAAATGTTTTATGCATCAACAATGTATAAGCTCCCAAATGTTTTAAGCTTTTCGTTAGCATAATAATCTCCTTCTTTTATCGTATCTCTACAAAGATAATATTATCTTTGCAGTATTCATAAAATAATATAGATATGAAACTGCGAACAGAGAACTTAGTAAAAAAATATAGCAATAGAACTGTTGTTAATCAGGTATCTATTGAGGTTGGACAGGGAGAGATTGTTGGTCTTCTTGGACCTAATGGGGCAGGGAAAACTACGACTTTCTATATGACGGTTGGATTAGTTGTGCCAAACTCAGGGCATATTTATCTTGATGATACAGAGATAACAGATGCACCAGTATACAAGCGAGCAAGGGCTGGTATTGGCTATCTAGCTCAAGAGGCTTCGATTTTTCGTAAGATGAGCGTTGAGGATAATATTATGTCTGTCCTAGAGCTGACAAATAGAACAAAGTTGGAGCAAGAGGAACGCCTCGAGGAGCTTATTGGAGAGTTTAGTCTAGAGAAAGTGCGCAGAAACAATGGAGATAGCCTCTCTGGAGGAGAGCGTCGTCGTGCTGAAATTGCGCGTTGTTTGGCCATTGACCCTAAGTTTATTATGCTTGATGAACCTTTTGCAGGAGTTGACCCTATTGCTGTTCACGATATACAGTCTATTGTTGCGAAACTTAAGTATCAGGACATTGGTATTTTGATTACTGACCATAATGTATATGAGACATTAAGCATTACGGATAGGGCTTATTTGCTGTTTGAAGGGAAGGTGCTTTTTCAAGGAACGGCAGAGGAACTTGCAGAGAATGAGATTGTTCGAGAAAAGTATCTAGGAAAAGACTTTAAGCTTCGTCGCCGTTCTTTTGACCATTTGGAGGGGCAAAAAGGCTAATTAAGTAGCTAAAGACTATAGATTTCTTTGTTCGTAAAGTGTTATCTTTGCCTAGAAGGTTTGAGCGAAAGGTTTAGCGCTCTTAATAATATAGATAGAATGGCTCGGTAGCTTAGTTGAATAGAGCATCAGATTCCGGTTCTGAAGGTCGTGGGTTTGAACCCCACTCGAGTCACTAAGAGTGTATGCCAAATTTTGACTTTGGTATACACTCTTTTTTTTGCCTGTTTTGAATGATAATAGATTTTAAGTGAAAATTATGGGAACTGTCAGAGTTGATAAATGGTTGTGGTCAGTGCGT
>PDWI01027376.1_pt1 | contig 10036 bp, 8 predicted proteins | sample 1430891 | NCBI WGS metagenome assembly PDWI01 (sample SAMN01162508, study PRJNA174530) | Oral metagenome, whole genome shotgun sequencing project. | biome: Marine environment; feature: Marine mammal; material: Swab sample of the gingival sulcus; isolation source: swab sample of gingival sulcus... | reverse complement strand
AGGACTACGGCGTGCTGGTGGCCAGCAACATGTTCGGCGACATCGTTTCCGATCTGTGCGCCCAGCTGGTGGGCGGCCTGGGCTTCGCCTGCAGCGGCAACATCGGCAAGGAAGTGGCCGTCTTCGAGCCTTCCCACGGCAGCGCGCCCAAATACGTGGGCATGAACAAGGTGAACCCCATCGCCATGATCCTGTCGGCCAAGATGATGCTGGATCACCTGGGCGAGATGGAGTTGGCCGAGCGCCTGGAGAATGCCGTGGCCGCGGTCATCGCCGAGGGCAAGCACCGGACCTACGACATGGGCGGCAGCACCACCACCACCGAGATGGCCGAGGCGATCTGCGCCAAGCTGTAGATCAGGTCTACTGATCCGAGGTGGGAAAAGTCGCGGGAGGAGAGTCCGCGGGCGCGCGGCGCTCTCCTCCCGTTTTTTCGGACCGGCTAGATCAGCCCCAGCCGCGCCTTGAGCAACAGAATGCGCCCTACCGAGGCCTCCAGGCGGGCCCGGCGCTCGGGATCGGCGCGGCAGGCCTCCACCAGCACCCGCTTCATGGCCACCGCCTTGGCCGGGAAGGTGATCATCAGCATGTCGTTGCCCGCGTCGAAGGCCGCCAGCGTCAGGCGCCGCAGGTCGGCGGCCGGGTAGTCCGCGCGCTGTACCGGTCCGCCGTGGATCCAGACCCGCAGGGCCGTCCCCCACAGGTCATCCGTCATCACCACCCGCTCAGCGAAGCCGCAACGGGCCAAGGACACCAGGTCACGGTCGAAGACGGCGGGCACGTCGCTCAGCAAGCTGTAGTGGATGCTGCTCATCATCACCGCGCCGGCAGAGTCCATGCAGGCGGCAAAAGGGTGGATGTAGCCCAGCAGGGCGGAGCGATTGGCATGGCTCTCGGCCACCTCGTGATCGCTGTTCCGGCTGACGACGTAGCCTGGAAAATGCTTGAGGGTGCACAGCACACCCGCATCGCCGCAGCCGCTCATGAACGCGCGGGCGGGCGGGACGATGTCGGCGCTTTCGCGCCCGAAAGAGCGTCCGCGCTCGTGCATCAGGGTGAACTGGTGATCCACGTTCCGGGTGGGATCCACAACCGGCGCCAGGTTCAGGTTCAGGCCCAGCTCCGCCATGCGCCAGGCCACCTGGCGCGCCGTGGCGCGGATGGAATCGGCCGGCAAGGTGGCCAGGTCCGCGGCGCCGGGCACATGTTCGAAGCCCGGCAGGGGGCGCAGCCGGTTCACGCGGCCCCCCTCCTGGTCGATGGCCGCCAGCGGAGGCACCACCGACCGGGCGCGCGCCTCCTGGAGGGAGGCTTGCAGGGCGTCCGCGTCGCGCAGCATGGATTCCATCACCAGGCTACCGCCGAAACCGTGCTCGGCCATGAACCCCGCCGGGGAATGGTAGACCAGGAAAAGCTGCCCCACCTGCTGCTCCAGAGTGAGGTCCGTCAGGAGCGCTGCCGCCCGCCCTTTCATCGGATCTTCAGTGAAAGCAGCCCCACGAAGCCCAGCAGCAGCGCCACCATCCAGAAACGCACCACGATCTTCGTCTCGGCGATGCCCTGCCGCTCGAAGGCGTGGTGGATGGGCGCGCGCAGCAGCAGCCGCCGGCCCAGGAGGGCGAATCCGATCTGCTGCTGGATGAGCACCGAGGCGCCCTCGGCCACGAAGATGCCCCCGACGATGACGAAGAGCATCTCCTGCTTCAACAGGATGATCACCGAGGCCAGCAGACCGCCCAGGGCCATGCTGCCGGTGTCCCCCATGAAGACCTGCGCCGGGTAGGAGTTGTACCAGAGGAAGCCCATGCAGGCCCCCAGCACGGCCCCGCCGATGACGGTGATCTCGCCGCTGCCGCGGATGTAATCGAAGTGCAGGTAATTGCTGTAGACCTCGTTGCCCACCACGTAGCCGATGACCGCGTAGACCATGAAGGAGACGGCCACCGGCACGGTGGCCAGACCGTCCATGCCGTCGGCGAAATTGACGCTGTTGGCCACCGCCAGGATAACGAAGAGCATGAACGGCGCGTAGGCCCAGCCCAGATCCAGCAGGGCTTCCTTCTTGAAGGGGATGAAGAGCAGGGTGCGCAGGTCCTCGGGAAGCGGGCTGTTGCGGCTCGATACCCACCAGATCAGCGCCCCCGCCAGCAAGATCTGCAGCAGCAGTTTGGCCGACTGGCTCAGGCCGAAACGGCCGCCGCCGCCGCGCACCTTGCCCAGGTCGTCGATGAAGCCGATGCCCCCGAATCCCAGCATGGAAAAGAGCCCGGCGTAGGTGAAAGGATTGCTCAGATCACACCACAGCAGGTAGCCCACCAGGAAGGCCGCGATGATGATCAGGCCGCCCATGGTGGGCGTGCCACGCTTGGTGGCCACGTCGATGACGCCGAAATCCTCCACCACGTCGCGCATGCCCTTGCGGTGCAGATACAAGATCATGGGGCGGCCGATCATCAGGCTGAAACCGAAGGCCGTCATGCTGGCCAGCACCGCCCGGAAGCTGAGGTAATCGGCCAGCCGCAGGAAGCCCAGGCCGTCGGTCAGATCACGCAGGAGATGGGCCAGCCAGACGATCATGTGCGCAGCGTCTCCTCGATGGCGCGGCCGAGCTCGCGCAGGTTGTTCTTCAAAGGGAAGCCGGGAGAGAACCAGGTGGAAGTCACCAGCACGTTCCGCAGGTCTTCCTTGAGCCGGGCGGGCGGCAGCCGGCGCCGGCGCACTTCCTCCGTCAGGACCTGCAGGGTGTACTCGCGCACCCGCACGTTGGGGTGCTCCAGCAGGGGGATGATACGCGCCCGGCAATCCTGTCGTTCGCCCCGCTGCTGCCAGTAATAGATGGCGCCCAGGGTCTCCTCGAAATTACGACTTTTCAGGTACCCCAAGATGCGTTCCGCCAGTTCCTGCGGCTGGTTGGGCGCGTCCAGGCGCGCCAGGGCCCGCATGGCCTCCACCCGCACCTCCCAGTAGCCGTCGTCCAGCTTGGCCACCAAAGCCGCCTTCACTTCCGGCGACGTGTCGCCGATTTGCCCCAGAGCCGTGGCCAGATTCCGCCGGATGAAGCCGTTCTGGTAGCCTTTCTGTCCCAGCAGGCGGGCCAGCCGGGGAGCCGGGCGCGGATCGTTCTCGATGTGCAGCAGAAGGGGCACCTGGCTGCGATCGCGTAGCAACCCCGCCAGCTTGATCCCCCGGTTCCGCCGGCCCCACGCATCAGAAGCCAGGGCCGCCCCGCAACGGTACTGCAGGTAGCGGCGCACCTCGGGCTCCAGATTCTCGCGCGCGGCGATGCGCAGCAAAGCCTCGTCCGACAGCTCTTCCAGCCGCCCCAGAGCGTCCCGCGGCGCGGGCACCGGAACATCTTCATAAGCCGGCTGCCGCCCCCGCGCCATGCTGCGCGCCAACTGCACGTAACGCTCCACCACGCCCTTGCGGGTCAGGGCGGCCGCGGCGGCGGCCATGCGTTCGCGCTCGGCCTCATCGCCCAGCAAACGGGTAATTTTCGCCAGCAGAACGGCCGTGTGAAACCGCCGGCCACGGGCCGGGGCCGCTCCAGAACCACCTCCACGGCACCCGCTTCCTGCACCGCCCGCGCGTTGGCCACCTGGTGGTCGGCCGGCAAGCCCATCTTGGGGATCAGGATGGTGGGCAGCCCGCAGCGCACCAGTTCGAAGATGGCCCCCGCCCCCGCCCGGGCCACCACCAGAGTAGCCGCCGCGTAGGCCACGCGGATGTCGTGCATGTAATCCCGGGGCCGGTACAGATCCTTCAACAAAGGCGCCAGCTGCGGGTCCTTTTCCAGCTTTCCCACCGCGGCGGCGTGCTCCTCGCCGGCGTCGTAACCGCGCCCGGAAGCCGTGCCGTACCCGTGGATGATCTGGATACCCTGCCGCAACAGGTCCGGCAAGATGGCGTAGAGGGCACGGTTCACGCCGCGCGCGCCCTGGCTGCCGCCAAAGACCAGCAGCACGGGCCGAGCCGCATCCAGCCCGAATTCGCGGCAAGCCACCTCCCGCGAAGGGCGCTGCAGCAGATCCCGGCGTACCGGATACCCCACCAACTGCACCTTCCGGGTGGGCAGATGCTCCACGCTGGCGGGATAGGTCAGGGCCACCAGATCAGCCAGCTTGGCCGCCTGGCGATTCATGAGCCCGGGCTGGGCGTTCTGTTCCTGGATGAGGATGCGTGTCTTGAGCAGGCCCAGGCGCCGCAACCCCCAGGCGGCGAAGACCGCGGGCGCGCTGGCGTAGCCGCCGGTGGCGAAAACCAGATCCGGCCGGAAGCGCAGCAGATGGCCGGCCGCCTGCAAGACGCCAAAGCCCAGCGTCAGCAGGAAACCGGGCAGAAGGCGCGGGCTCAGGCCGGGAAAGCCCGCGGACATGGCGAAGACCAAAGGGATACGCGGGTCGCGCCGGTCGCCCCCCAGGATGCGTTCTTCGGCGCGGCCGCGGATGCCCACGTAAAGCAGCTCGTTGTCCGGATCACGGGCCAGTTCGCGCGCGATGGCCAGAGCCGGATACAGATGCCCCCCTGTACCCCCACCTGTGAACAAGAATTTCATCAACGAGCCTCGGCATTCCTTGCATCGGTTTTGGTCCGTCAAGCGCCCCGATAATAAGTCATCAACGCCAAGTCGAAAGACTAATTCCCACGGAAATACTGCATGGCTTCAGGCATCCACTCGTTCAGCTGGCGCACCCGCGTCTGGTCCGAAGGGTGGGTGCTCATCCACTCGGGCGGCTTACCCCCGCGCCATGAAGATCAGCCCCATGTGATCCGCCTCGCTCTCGTGCTGCCGGCTGAAGGGCAGCATCGCCCCGTACTGGGTGCCGATGGCGAAAGCCTGCATGTACAGGCTCTGCGTCAGCTGGGGCTTGTCCTTGATCGCCTGGCTGAGGGCCACGCCCCCCAGCTGGGCCAGCATGCCGTGGCTCATGCGCTCGGCCCCGTGCTTGGCCACGGCGTGGGCCACCTCGTGCCCCATGACCACGGCCACGCCTGTCTCGTCCCGGCAGATGGGCAGGATGCCCGTGTAGAAGGCCACCTTGCCCCCGGGCATGCACCAGGCGTTGACCTGATCGCTTTCGATGAGATGGAACTCCCACTCGTAGCCGTCCAGCACAGCGGACAGCCCTTTCTGTCGCATGTACTCTTCCACCGCGCGCTGGATGCGGCTCCCCACCCGCTGGATCATCGCGGTGGCCTGCGCATCCTGGCTCAACCGGCTCTGGTCGATGACCTGGTCATACTGCTGGAAACTGAGAGAGTTCATCTGGCTGTCCGGGATCAGGCTCAACTGACGTCGGCCCGTCAGGGGCACGGTGGCGCAGGCGGCCACCAGCAGGGCCATCAAGAGCGCACCCAGCAAAACAACGATCATTCCGCGGCGGGGCATTTTTTCCTCCTGGAAATGGGATAAGACGTGCAATGAAATGCTAACGCCGATACGGGCGGGTTGCAATCCTGGAAGGACCGCCCTAAGCTTCAGGCGATGCTCATACCGTTGCCGGTTTGGTTCTTCGGAGGGTTGGGAGCGGGATATGCGCCGGTTGATTTTGCTTCTGTTGGTCCTTGGCCTGCCCCTTGGTCTGCCCCTTGGCTGTGCCGATGAGCCCCTGACGGATGTCCCCTTTTCCCCCATGACCACCATCCATGTCTCCCCGTGGGGGACCATACTGGGCGACGGCTCCGCCGATCGACCGGTATCCTCCCTGGGGCAGGGCTATCAGCTGGCCATCCGGGCCGGGGCGGACACCGTCCTGGTGGCCTCCGGGGAATACGACGAAGAACGAGTCATCCTTCTCGGGGGCTTCCACCTGATCGGGGGGTGCAACCCGGTCACCTGGGTGCCCGATCCCACCGCTCTGTCCCGCTTCCCCCGTTTGGTTGTTCCGGTCCTGGCCAACGACATCCGGGTCCCCACCACCGTCCGGAACCTGGATTTTTCGTACGACGTGCCACACAGGAAGGACTTGCTGGGCCTTCTGGTCCTGTCCTGCTCCGCGGACCTGCATTTCACCCGCTGCCGTTTCGCCACCGGCGACAGACCCCATCGCCCCCAACAGAATCCGCCCGATCCTCCCCAGGATCTGGTTCTGGCCGCGGCGTCCGGCGGCGAACCGAGTTGTGGGGAGGCCGACCCGGGCGCCGGAGGGGAGCCCAACCTTTTCGGTCATACCGGCCGCGGAGGAGAAGGAGGCTCTCCCGGCGAAGCCGGCCAGGATGGTAGGGGCGGATTCCACGACCTGGACGGCGCCCCCGGAGCAGGCGGCACCCCGGGCCAAGACGGGCAAAACGGGCAGGATGGCCAGGACGGGCAGGACGGGCAGAACGGGCAATTGGCCCACCCCTTGCCCCTGCTGAAGGGCTTCTCCTTGGATTGGCCTGGGGGCCCACTGCCCACCCCGGGCCACTACGGCGGGCACGGCGGAGGAGGCGGCGGCGGCGGCGGCGGCTCCGACACCGGTGGCAACGGCGGGGGGGCCGGCGGCCAGGGTGGCCAGGGTGGACGTTATGGCCACAATGGCGCCAACGGCAATTGTAGCATCGGGGCCCTGATCCACAGCAGCCCGGTGCGTTTCACGGAGTGCCACTTCCAGGCCGGCAACGGCGGCGACGGCGCCAACGGGGTCTCGGGCACGCGCGGGGCCGCGGGGGCTCCCGGCGGCAGTGGTGGCGCCTCGTGTTTGCCGGAGGTTGGCCGCGGCGGCGACGGAGGCCACGGCGGGCATGGCGGCAGCAGCGGCGGTAGCGCCGGCGGCCATGGCGGGCACAGCATCGCCATCTGGATCGTGGGCAAGCCTGAGCCCACCTTCGACGAGCCCTGCACCCGTATCTTCGGACGGGGCGGCTACGGAGGCCACGGCGGCCGGCACGGCAACGGCCTCAGCTTGGCGCCCAATGGTCAGAACGGCATGGCCTGCAAGATCTTGCGCACCTATGGTTTTTCCTCAAAAGACGCTCCGGCCTTCCGATAATCTCAGGAAGACCGAGAAGGCGGATAACCGTCTTCCCTTATCCACGGGACGGGAAAGGACTCCCGCCCAGGGCGCATGACCGGGTTTTCCACACGATACGGGGCAGAAGGATCTGACCGTGGGTATCCGTATCCGCAGCAATCAGGCGGCGCTTAACGCGCACCGTCATCTGGCGCAGGCCACCAACCGCGTTTCCCTCTCCATGGAAAGGCTCAGTAGCGGTTTGCGTATCAACCGCGCCGGCCAGGATCCCGCCGGTCTGGCCATTTCCGAGAATATCAAGAGCGACATCCGAGCCCTGGAAGTGGCCACCCGCAACGCCGCCGACGGCATCGGCGTGGTGCAGACCGCCGACGGCGCCCTGGACGAGATCAGCAACATCCTGATCCGCATGCGGGAATTGACCATCCAGTCCTACAACGGGACCAACACCGCGCGCCAACGCGCCCACCTGGACAAGGAATTCCAGACCCTGACCCAGGAGATCTCCCGCATCGGCGGCAGCACCGAGTTCAACGGCAGGAATCTCCTGGACGGCAGCGCCGGAGTGCTGGCCCTGCAGGTGGGGATCGATGCGGACGCGGACGCGACCATCGAGCTGGATCTGAGGCAGATCTTCACGGCGGCGGGCCTGGGGCTCAGCACCCAGAACATCGCCTCGCTGCCGGGCCCGTCGGCCCAGCCGGTGCTGCCGGCGCTGGAGTCGGCGCTGACCAAAGTGAGCCGGGGCCGCGCGCGGCTGGGCGCCGTCCAGAACCGCCTGGAAAGCGCCATCCGCACCAACATGAATTATCAAGAGAACCTGGCGGCCGCCAACAGCCGCATCCGCGACGTGGACGTGGCCGCGGAAACCAGCGAACTGGCCGGTGCCCAGATCCTGCAGCAGGCGGCCGTCAGCATCCTGAGCCAGGCGCAGCAGATGCCGCGCATGGCCCTCAGCTTGCTGGGAATCTAGCCCTGCTCCGGACCTAGCCCTGCTTCTTGGGAAACACCCCGCTCAAAGCCTGCCGCAAGACGTCCTTCACCTCTTCGTTGAAATCCTTGCCCAGCATCCATTCCAGGTAGCCGCGGCCCCGATCGTCCCGGCACACGTCACGCAGGCTGCTGCCGCTGTACTTGCCGAAGGTGAAGCAGGCCTCGCCCCGGTCATCCCACCTGAACTTGCGGGAGCGGTCCAGGTACAGGCCCTCGTCCGGGTTGCAGAAGGTGTGCAGGGCGTCCAGGGTGTCGGGCACTTCTTCGTAGCGGCCCACCTGGGCGTCCAGAATTTCCACAGTGGCTTCGGTATCGGCCAGGGCGGAGTGCGCTCCCACCAATTCCTTGTCGCAGTAGAAGCGGTAGGCCGCCGTCAGATCCCGGCGTTCCATGCGATGGAAGACACGCATGGCATCCACCTGCTTGGCCTGACGCAGGTCCAGGTCCGATTCGCTGCGGCGCAGCTCGGCCTGCAGCAAAGGCGCGTCGAAATTGATGGAGTTGAAGCCGCCCAGCACCGCGCCCCGCAGGTACTCCTCCACCTCGGCCCGGATTTGGCTGAAGGTGGGCTTGTCGCGCACGTCCTCGTCGCGGATGCCGTGGACCCGGGTGGCCTCCGGCGGGATGGAGCGCTCGGGATTGACCAGGGTTTCGAAGGTGGTGCGGCGGCCATCGGGTTCCACGCGGATGATGGCGATCTGGACGATGCGGTCCTTGTCCGTGTCCACCCCCGTGGTTTCCAGATCGAACACCGCCAGCGGGCGGTCCAGCTTCAGGTTCTGCATGCTTCTCCTCTTGGTTCATCCACCAGATTGGCCCCGGCGGGAGAGCCATGACCTTTGTACGGTTTCCATTGCACGATTCGGCCCGAGATCCTATCATCGGGCCTGTCAGGACGACAACCCTTTCCGGACGCCTTGCCGGGCCCCGGTCACCAATCAAGGAGGATTGGTATCACTGCGCGCTCCCCGTTCCGCATCAGTCTGCTGCTGTTCTTGCTGCTGAGCCTGTGGCCCGCGTGTGGGGGGACGGCCCTCGCCGCCCAGTGGAAAACCCACAAGGTCCAGCGGGGCGAAAGCCTGTACGGGCTGGCCCGCCGGTACGGCACCAGCGTGGAGAACCTGCGCCAGTGGAACGACCTGACGGGCGACCGTATCACCATCGGTCAGGTGCTCAAGGTGGTCCAAGAGGCCTCCGAAGACCCGGTGCACGTGGTGGTACGCGGCGACAACCTGACGAAGATCGCCCAGCGCTACGACACCACAGTAGGCCGCCTGCAACGCATCAACGACCTGTCCAGCGACAAGATCTACATCGGGCAAAAGCTGCGTCTGAGAGACGCGGAACGCAACATCCACATCGTGGAGCGGGGCGACGCCCTGTGGGAGATCGCCCGCGCCTACGGCGTGACGGTGACGGAGCTGAAGCGGCTGAACAACCTGCGCGGCGATCGCATCTACATCGGCCAGGAGCTGCGCCTGGGTTCCCAAGCCGCACGGATGGCGGCGGTGTACAAGGTCAAGCGCGGCGACAACCTGACGGAAATCGCCCGTCTGCACCAGATGAGCCTGAGCGAATTGCGCAAACTGAACAACCTGCGCGGGTCCATCATCCATCCTGGCCAGGAATTGCAGGTACGCCCCATCCTGGGCGATATGTCCCGCAAGAGGGATCCGGGCGGAGAGTTTGCCGGCACACTGGACTGGAACCAGCTGAACATCAAGGTCAGCGGCGTGCGCCGCCTCAGCCCCGGCAACGGACCCTATTACTACGAGAAGCCCTCCGCCACCCGCCAGAAGAACCGCAGCTACCGCGAGGAAAGCAGCATCAACCCCCGCGTCTGCTACCAGCACGCCACCAAGCTGCTGCAGGCCTTCGACAAGAAGCTGGCCGGCCTGCCCCCCCTGAGCCAACGCTTCGCCGGCTGGCACTTCGTGCTGGATCCGGGGCATGGCGGTATCGATCCCGGGGCCATCGTGCGCACCACCGATCCCGAGGGCAAGGCCACCTACATCGTCGAGGACGAGTACGCCTACGACATCGCCCTGCGCGTGTACGCCCTGCTCAAGCTGCACGGCGCCACGGTGACG
>PDWI01012850.1_pt1 | contig 10036 bp, 3 predicted proteins | sample 1430891 | NCBI WGS metagenome assembly PDWI01 (sample SAMN01162508, study PRJNA174530) | Oral metagenome, whole genome shotgun sequencing project. | biome: Marine environment; feature: Marine mammal; material: Swab sample of the gingival sulcus; isolation source: swab sample of gingival sulcus... | reverse complement strand
TGGAGAAATTTCCAATTCGGTCGATTCTACCAAAACATCGTAATTTAAGTCTGCCGACTGATACACAAAATTGCTTAAAGCAACCTTTCCACTAGCATCAAATTGGTCGTATTGCTCTTTTTCTATGGTCGATAAATGTCCCTCCATAGCCACATCTAAATCCATCAAACCATTGATGGTCATGCTGTCAAGCGGAAGTGCATCTTTCAGTTTATTAAAATCAATCTTACCCTTAATCACCCCTTTTATATAAGGGTCGGAAATAGGCGTTTTGCTGATATATCTCGCTGAAAACGGATTGCCCGCCAAATTAAGGTCGAATCGCTTTAAGTCTGTAACGGTATGGTCTATCACACCATCTTTATTATCCACATTCAAATCAATATTGATGTCTGTTATCGAAGCCGGTAAATCGGGGTACTTAACGCTGGCATTTTCCACATTCAAATCTAAATTGAACGCAGGCAGTTTATTTTCTGCATAAACGCCTTTGGCAAAACCGCTTAAACTTAAAGTTCCACTGGTTTTGACATCTTTAAAATCCTCGGTATAAATCAATGGTACTAAAGACAATAAATCTTTAAACTGATTTTTATTGGTGTTGAAGGACAAGTCCATCGCGTAAGAATCGTCAGGATTCATTTGAGCATATCCGCTAAGCGACAATATCAACTGATTTAAGCGAAGTTGATTATCCAAAAGGTCGAATTTCATCTTCTCTAAATCGGCTTGAATCCCTGCCTTATATTCTACATTTGCCTTACTCAAATACTCGATACCTTCCATATCTACGGTAATGGCTCCTATCAACAAACTCATATCCAACTTAACCGAACTTGCCGACAAATCGCCACTTAAAAAGTAATTCAAATTCTCCAAAGAAGCCATCATATCGCCTAATTCATCTTTATAGACAATCTTTGCCTTTTGGATGGAAAACTCTTTCAAACCCAATGTCATAGACGAAGACTCGGAAGATGTTTCCTCCTTAGCGACCTCTGTATCGGCACTTTCCTTAGCAATATTCCAATTAACGGAAGAATCGCGTAATGCGTGTGCATAAATATGAGGCTCTATCAAATGGATTCCCAAGACTTCAATTTTGTCGCTCATCACGGACATCACGTCCACATTTGCAGAAAATTGCTTTAAACTAACAAGGGTGTCACCTTCAAATTTATCGATACCAATGACCGAAACATCGTTGATTTCAAAATTCAGATTCGGAAAATATTTAAAGATACTCAAGCCAAAATCTCCAAACTCAACTTTTGCATTAAGCTGATTATTAACCTCTTCTTTGGCTATTTCTACAATCTTATCTTTAAATATAAAAGGAAATGCAATCAGCATTACCAAAATAAGAACAACTACAATTCCGAATATTTTAAGACCTTTTTTCATCAATCACAATTTAATTTTAAACAAAACGATAAAATTAATAAAATTTCACGAATTCGAGGAGAATTTATAATATGTTGAAAATCAAACCTAAGGTTTATCCCATAAAAAAGTCAAACATATTCTTTTAACCAAAAATAATACGTTTATCCTGATATGCACTCTTGCATTTATCAAAAAAAATAAATATATTTGTCAATTAGTTAATTAACAAGACAAAAGACTGTTAAGATAACAGCCATAAAATTAGCACTTTGTTTTTCAGTCTTTTAGAAATTCTAACTTCTAATCTTTTTAGCTATGAAAAAATTTTTACTTATTACAATGAGCATAATCCTGAGTGGTTTGGTTTATTCTCAAAATTTGGATTATTACAAAACCATTTTACCCAAAAATAATTTTGAGGTAAAAGATATTTTAAATGATGAGTACGGTTATACTTATGTATTAACAGAGTTTAAAGGAGCCCATAATGTGCCGGGACTTAACACGCCCTTAGAGTCTCCAAACGGAAAACAAGCTTTTGCTGTTTTAGCCTATTCGGAAAACAGTGTAAAGGTGGTTACAAAATCCTCCTCAAGTTCAACCACAGGAGCCGGAGTTTATGGATTTAAAATGTCTAAACAGTCTCACTCCCTTATAATTATGGGAGATAAAGGGAGTGGTAACTTAGAGATAGACGGCAGTACAGACGGTCTAACAAACGCACAAGCATTTTTCTTAGAATATTTAAGACTTGGAACCCAAGCCAATGTAAACCATAAGGTGGTAAAAAGTTTTGAATTCGAAGCAAGCGGTTCGACAGGACCTCCTTTTAACCAAGTTATCCCGGGCAAATGTTCTTTTGGTGGTTTTGACTCTTACCCTTACAATACAAGCACTACAAATGACTATATTGTTTTTGCAGTTACCACAGGAGGAGAGGGTTATATTACAGTAGATGGCACTACTTATAACAAGGATTCAGAATATGGGAATGCCTTTGTTATCGAAATTAATATTTGGGGAAGTTCAGCACAAAGCTATGCCGTAAATTGGGTAAAACAATTAGATATTCCCGCTCCTGTCACTACTGGTCCTTTAGGGACTCCTTCTATTTCAAGCAATGCAATTAGTGATTTAGCAATTAACAACAATAGTATTGTTCTTATCGGCTCCTCGGATGGTACGATTGATTTAGGGCCTAATAACGACACTCAGGATTTGGACCTAGGGAGCAACAAAAAAGTTTTTGTGGCCCGTTACACAAAAACTCTTACTTACCAAGATAAATATGCCTTATCGGAAGATGCTGATGTTTCTATTATTGCTGATAAAACCAACCATTTTTATATTACATATCAAGAAGCTAATTATGGAATGTTCAGTAGTAATCCCGAATTATCTGATGTAGATGTCAATTTTAAATCGACAAATACTCAACATATATCCGGAGATTTCTGTGTTGCAAGATACGACGAAGATTTAGATTTTGAGTGGAAAGTAGATGATATAGGAGTTTCTAAAATAGGTATTAACGAGGATAATGAATTGTGTATTTTAAGTAGCTTTGAAGGGACTAAAGATTTTAACCCCAATGGAGCTACTGCTTATTACACCGCAGATTATTGGTCGACAACAGATCCTAAGGGGCTGTTTTTAGGAAGATACGAAGCTTCTAACGGAACTTTAGTCAATGGTAACACAATGAAAATTGATGGAGGAAGCAACTTTCTCTTGGGAACGGGAAAAGAAAATACTCAAATAGCTATTGTAAGCCAAGCGACTAAAGTAGGTTTTGATTTAGGCATAGCCGAAGATACATTATTCTACAACGATACCACTTATTTTATTTCTACATACAGCCCTTGTTCTAAAAGTACATTTAGTGGGCAACTGTCTTATCAAACGGTTTGTAACAACGCTACACTAAATGCCGAAATTTCGGGCATCGACTTTACGACTGAAGCCAACAATTTACATTATTATTGGTTTAAAGACAATCAATTATTATCTAATGGAAGCTCTGATAATGGTCTGATTAGTAATGCTACCACCGGAACGCTAAATATAGGCGATATTACCCCTGAGGCTACCGGCAATTATAAACTAAAAATAAAGTCCAGTTGCGATGTCCTCACCGAAACAGATGATATTGATATAAATGTTTTAGCGAGAACCAATATTACGCAGCAACCTACAAGCAAAAATGTATGCGAAAACAGCACAACTTCTTTTAGTTTACAAGCAGATCACACTTCAGCTTATCAATGGCAGGTTGATAATCTTAATGGCGGTTTTAACGATATATCGGGAGAGACCTCGGAAACGCTTAATCTTAACAGCCTATCCCCCGATATGAACGGCTATGGATACCGTTGTAAAATAACGGCTCAAGATAATTGTAATGAATCTTATACCTCAACAGCTCAATTAAGCATCAAGATTGTCCCTCAAGTGCTTGCTCAGCCTCAGGCCAATACCGAAACTTGCGAAGGCTCCAACACTAGTATTAGTATTACGGCTCAAGGCACCAATATTAGCTATCAATGGCAAGTTTCCGATGACGGAAATACTTTTACCAATATTAGCAGTAGCAACACCGACTATTACGGAACGCAAACCCCAACTTTAGGGTTTAACAATCCTGTTTTAGAAGATAATACCAGATTTTACCGATGTTTTGTTTCTAACGAGTGCGATAACACCTCTTCCAATGCAGTACATTTGTTGGTTCGTGAGGTTGCTCAGCTAAACACACATCCAGAAAGTCAAAATATTTGCGAAAGCGAAGATGTCAGTTTTAATATCACTGCGGATGGAGATGGTTTGATGTACACTTGGCAAGTAAACGCCGGAGGAGGCTGGATTGATCTTGATAACGACAATCATTACAACGGCGTACATAGCCCTTCGTTAACAATACATTCTGTAGGAATGTATATGAATAATTACGAGTACCGTTGTGAAATAAGTAGTCCTTGCCACGACGATATTTATTCAAATCCCGCTACATTAAATATTTTGCCTAAACCTAACAATGTAAGCATATCTTCTTCGATGGGGCTCGATATTTGCGAAGGAAACTCAACTCAATTGAGTGTCTCAGGAGCTAACAGCTCTTATACTTACCAATGGAAATTAAACTCGTCTAACATTTCCGGCGAAACGAACAGTACATTAACTGTCAGCGAACCCGGTGCTTATTCTGTATATGTTGTTAATTCATCCGGTTGTTCTTACGAAACATCAAATCTTATTATTAATGTTCACGAATTACCAAACAACACCTCTACATTAACCGGTTCTGAACAATTATGCGAAGGTGAGTCTTGCCAAATAGTTGTTCCTACCGGCAATGGTTATTCTTACCAATGGTATCAAAACAATATGCTTATAAGTGGTGAGACAAGCAATAGTATAACCGTTACACAAACAGGAACTTACTATGCTCAAATTTCTAATAATCATGGCTGTACTAATAATTCTGAAGAAGAAAATATTACAGTAACCCCTCTTCCTGAAAGGACATTATCTATTAGCGAGTCGGATATTTGCGAAGGAGAAAGTACTACAATTAGCATTGAAAATGCTGAATCCGGAGACAGCTATCAATGGCTAAGAAACGGAACTATTTTAGACGATGAAACTTCTAATAATCTGTCTGTTAATCAAACAGGGGTATATAGTTTAATAACTACTAATAACAACTGTTCTGCTACAAGCAACGGTGTTAATCTAGACGTACACGCTTTACCAACTTCAGAAATCAGTATTGTAGGAGATAGCATCGTCTGTGAGGGAGAAATCATAGAATTGCTTGCATCTGCCGGTAGCGATACCTACCAGTGGTTTAAAGACAACGAAATTATAGACGGAGCCACTGAAAACTCGTATAGTGCTACAGAAAATGGTACCTATCAGGTTAAAGTAATTAACTCATACAATTGTGAGCAAATTTCGGAGGGTAAAGTTTTAGATTTCAACCCGCTTCCAAATGTAGAATTAAATAATATGAACCCTGAAATCTGCCAAGGAGAGTTTTTTGAGTTCTCTGTATCTGAACAGGAAAATCACTCATACCAATGGTTCCTTAATAACTCTGAGATACCGGAAGGAAACTCCTATAATATAGAAGTAAATGAAGCAGGTTTATATAAAGTTAGTGTTACAAATCTAGAAACATCTTGTAGTTCCATTTCTGAATATGCAACATTAAGCGTACACGCTTTACCTACGCCAAGTATTTCTGCTTCAGGCGAATTAGTAACTTGTGTAGATGATACCATTACCTTAAATTTGAACGACACTTATAGTGCTTATTTATGGAACGATAATAGTACATCTGAAAGTTTACAAGTCACTTCCGAAGGAACTTACTCGGTAACAGTCACTGACGAAAACAACTGTCAGAACAATGCAGAAATTGAAGTTAATGAGATACTTGTTTCAACACCTGATATTTGTATGGTTACGGTGGATACAACTATCAATAAAAACTTAATTGTTTGGGAAAAAGAATCCGGAGTAAGTGGTATTGCCTCGTACAATATTTATAAATTGGTAAGCAATTCTTACGAGCTTATCGGTAATGTACTTTATAATGATACAACAGAATTTATCGACATGGGATCTGAGCCGGATGTACATGCCGATAAATACGTGATAGCCTCCGTCGATTCTTGTGATAACATAGGTGCTTACAGCCCTTATCACCAAACCATGAATTTGAGTATTACTAATAGTGGAGAAAATGGAGTTGCATTGATTTGGACAAAGTATATTGATGAATCCGGTGTTAATAATCCTACAGAATATCAAATTTACAGAGGTGTAAATGAACTTAACTATCACGCATCTGTTACGGGAGGTTTATCAGACTACAGTTACAATATTCCTAACATTTTGGAAAATGAGCGTTTTATAATTGTTGTTCAAATGCCGGAAGCTTGTGCTCCGCTTAACAATACAAAAGCTAACGGAGGTCCTTATTATAACTCAGTTTCCAATATCGAAGACGAAGGTTTAATGCCGGACAATATTACAACAATAACACCTAATTCGTTCAGCATCTATCCTAATCCTACTAAAGATAAAATAAATATTCAATCGGATGAACCTATTGAAAGAGTCCGTGTTTTAGATATTAGCGGTAAACTCATTTTAGACCAAAAAGCAAATACAGAACGAGAATATAGCTTAAATTTAGACAATTTTTCTAAAGGCTTATATTTTATAGAAGTGAATGGTCATAAGGAAAAATTAGTTATAAAATAAAAAAGAATTACCCAAAACTAATAAATCAAAGAAAAGACCTCAAAGGCTTATAAGCCTTTGAGGTCTAATGTTTATTTTTGCTGTCAATCATAAAAAACAAGCTAGAGATGTCGGAAAAAGTTGAAGAGGTGTATTTAATTGTAGAAGGTTTAAGCAAATCCTTTGGTGATGTTGAGTTGTTTTCCGATATTGACTTGAGTGTGCATAAAGGTGAAAAGATTGCTCTTATAGCCAAAAACGGAGCCGGAAAATCGACCTTTTTACAAATCTTAGCCGATACCATAGATTACGATTCCGGTACCATAACCTACAAAAACGACCTGATTGTCTCTTACTTAGAACAAGCTCCGGTTTACGACGAGAATTTGACAGTTGAAGAAGCAATTATGTTCGATTTTGAGGAGAAACTCTCCCTACTTAAAAAATACGAGGAGCTCTTGGTGGATGACCCTAAGGAGGAACTGTCAGATGTTATTAACCGAATAGATGCGGAGCAAGCTTGGGATTTTCAGGTTAATATGAATCAACTATTATCGAAATTAAAAATTGATAATAAACACCAAATCATATCGGAACTGTCGGGAGGACAAATCAAACGTTTAGCATTGGTTTCCGTCTTGCTTAAAAAGCCTCAGTTCTTGATATTAGACGAGCCAACCAACCACCTAGACTTAGAAACCATTGAGTGGCTGGAAGACTACTTAATGGACAGTAATACGACCTTGCTAATGGTAACGCACGACCGTTATTTCTTAGATAGGGTTTGTAATAGGATTATCGAATTAGAGAACAATGAACTAACAAGTTACTCAGGAAATTACGAATATTATTTAACCAAAAGAGAAGAGCGAGTATCGCAAAGAAATACTGAAATAGACAAAGCCAGAGCCCTTCTAAAACGCGAATTGGAATGGGTCAACAGAATGCCCAAAGCACGAACGACCAAAGCCAAATATCGGGTGGACAATATTGATGAAATCAAACAAAAAGCCAGTCGAAAAATTGTACGAGACAGAGTCACTATTAACTTCCCTTCTCAACGCTTAGGAAGTAAAATCATCAATATTCATAATCTTTCTAAAACCTTTGAAGACAAAATTATTCTGAAAGATTTTTCGTATAAATTTGCCAAAGGCGAGAAAGTTGGTATTGTCGGGAATAATGGTTCGGGGAAATCAACTTTTTTAAATCTAATAACTCAAAATTTGACTCCGGATACAGGACGTATAGAATACGGAAGCACCGTTTCTATTGGGTATTATCATCAATCGGGCATACAATTTAAACCGGACAAAACAGTTTTGGATATTGTTACCGATATTATGGAGGTAGTGGACTATGGCGATGGCAAAAAACTTTCTCCGGTTACTTTCTTAAATCACTTTCTATTTCCTCCTAAAATGCACCGTGTTCGTGTAGATAAGTTGAGTGGGGGCGAAAAAAGACGATTGTATTTACTAACCGTGTTGATGCGAAATCCTAATTTTCTGATTTTAGATGAGCCTACCAACGACCTTGATATTGTCACCTTAAACATTCTCGAAGATTATTTGTTGCACTTTGAAGGTTGCTTATTGGTCGTTTCGCACGATCGCTATTTTACAGATAAATTAGTTGACCATTTGTTTGTTTTTAAAGGAGATGGGCTGGTTAAAGACTTCCCCGGAAACTACACCGATTACAGAAGTGCTGAAATCAAAAAACAAAAACTCGAAAAACAGTCCGAAACTAAGGAAAAGAAACCTGCAGGAACTCTTATTAAAAACGATTACTCGAAACGTTTAAGCTATAAAGAAAAGTTGGAATACGAACGTTTGGAAACGGAAATAGAAGCTTTAACAACACAAAAAGAGGAGATTGAAAAGCAATTATCCGAACAAACTTCCAATCACGAAAAAATAATGGAGTTGTCGGAAAGCTTTAAGTCTGTCTCCGACGATTTAGACGAAAAGGAAATGCGTTGGTTAGAACTTAGCGAAAGGGCTTAAAAACCTACAGTGTAGATGTTACAATAGCAGTAAGCGGTATTTATTAACGCAAAAGTGGGATAAACTTTGGTCACAACTTAAGCAGAATTCAGATTACTAACCTGAGTTCGATTTAACATTTCACTCACAGAAATTCGCAAATATTTTAGATTTGTGCTGAAAATCAAGAGCTAATAGCAGGTTATGACTCTTGATTTTCAGTGCAAAGATGAAGTGTTTGCGGATAAAGTTTATCAAATATTCTTTTGTATTATCCCGATAGTACTGCAAGAATTTAGCTTATACTGACGCTAATTATCTGATTCTGTGAGCAAAGTTTAAATCGAACTCAGGTTACTAAGAATTTTGAGTACCTTTGTATTTTGGAAAACAATTAAAAGAAGATATGCCACAAGGTTCTCGTTTTGTATGTTTTAACGGTCATTTTTTTAAAGAAGACAACTTTCGTATAGAAGCTCAAAATCGGGCTTTTAAATATGCTGACGGTTTTTTTGAAACAATGCATTATGCTTATGGAGAAATTCAGCTTTATCAAGAGCACATTAAGCGTATGGCTTTGGCTTTAGATACGCTCAAAATGGAGTCGGTTATTTTGCGTTCACCTAACATTTTGCATAGCGAGATTGAGCACTTAAATAATGCCAATCATTATTTTAAAGGGGCAAGAGTACGAATTAGTGTCTTTCGTTCGGGAGGAGGTCTTTACACCCCTGAGAATAACGAAGCTTCGTATCTTATTGAGTCAGTTCCATTGAATGCTGATGATTACCCTCTGAACAAAGACGGCATTCATATAGGTGTTTATTCGAGTATCGCAAAGCCTAAATCTATTTTCAACCAATTTAAGATGATGGCATCTCCGGTACCTATATTAGCGTCTATCGACAAAGGAAATAACGACGATGTTTTTCTTACAAACGAAGACTATGCGATTATAGAAAGCACCCATTCCAACGCATTCTTTATAAAAGATAATGTTATTTACACCCCTAGTTTAAACAGCGGATGTTTGCATGGAATTATGCGAGAGCAGGTGTTTAAACTTTGTAAAAAGCTTCAATTTCAGATAGAAGAAACGGATACGATACAAGAAAAAGACCTTCCTTTTTTCGACGAGATTTTTTTAACCAATGCTATTCGTGGCGTGCAATGGGTTGGTGCTTACAAAAACAAACGCTTCGATAATAAAACAACTCGAACCATAAGCAAGCTACTTACAAAAGAAATTTTAAGCGAAAAGCTATAGACCATGTAAGGCTCAAGGTAAACGCGTTACTTTATGTCAAAAAATCTTTTGGGCGTTCCCCTCCGGGTCGGGCTTTCCGTTCCAATCTTTTGTTCGTACCCTCACAAAAGGATTTCCTCTGCAATCCCTAACGCAGGGCGTACGT
>PDWI01010967.1_pt1 | contig 10036 bp, 10 predicted proteins | sample 1430891 | NCBI WGS metagenome assembly PDWI01 (sample SAMN01162508, study PRJNA174530) | Oral metagenome, whole genome shotgun sequencing project. | biome: Marine environment; feature: Marine mammal; material: Swab sample of the gingival sulcus; isolation source: swab sample of gingival sulcus... | reverse complement strand
AAGTCAGATAAAATGAGAGCCATACTATTAAGGAGCTATTTCTATTATATACCTTTTGAGACAAAAGCATTGCCTCTATGTTATATTTAAGATAAAATATAATTATTAACAAAAGAAAAGGAGAAATATGCCTGATTTTAATAAAGTTTTAACACCTGGAAAATATCAAGACGGTTTGATTAACGTTGTAGTTGAGATTCCAACTGGTTCACAACACAAAATTGAATGGAATCGTGAACTAGCAGCTTTTGAGCTTGACCGAGTTGAACCTCAAATTTTTGCCAAACCAACTAATTATGGATTCATACCTCAAACCTTAGATGAGGATGGTGATGAATTGGATGTGCTGTTGATTACTGATAGTCCGTTGACTACTGGAATTTTCTTGGAAGCAAGAATGATTGGTGTGATGAAATTTGTTGATGACGATGAAGTTGATGACAAAATTGTCGCTGTACCAGCTGACGATCGCCATACTGGCAACGCAATCAAAACTTTAGCTGATTTGCCAGAACAATTGATCAAGCAAATAGAATTTCACTTCAATAACTACAAAGCTCTTAAAAAACCTGGCTCAACCAAAGTTACTAAATGGGGTGATATTGAAGAAGCTAAACAAGTTGTAGCTGAATCAATTGAACGATATAAGAAATAATTATTAAACAAAAACGAGCCTAATGTTAGCCAGAAGGCTCGTTTTTTATTGATTAAAACTATGTTATAATCATAGTTGAGCAGTAGAAACTTGGCACTTTAAAATGGTAGAAAGGAGGAGTTATGAAAATACAGATTTTTGATATTGTAATTGAAATTACAATTAAACCTGAATTTAAAATTACTTCTGTTCCTAAGAAACAGAAGTAATCAACAATAACAATTCCATTCTAGCAAACAATAACAATTAAGTCAAGTTTTTTACTGCTCAACTTGTTATAGAATTAGCGCGCGCCCTCCCACTGTCATCCCCGACGGGCGCGCAGCCCCGATCGGGGATCTAGAATGAGCGCGCGTGGTGGAAGTGGTAGACACGCTAGCTTGAGGGGCTAGTGCCTAATATATCAGGCGTGGAAGTTCGAATCTTCTCGTGCGCACCAAAGAAACAAAAATTTGATTTTGAATACTATATCTTACGCTTATCAAATTTTACTCTTTAAAAAATTTGATAATTATGTTATAATTGGCAATTAGTTAAGAAAATAATAAATTTAAAGGAAAAATATGAGTTTTGAATTAATTAAGAAAGTCAATGATGCTCAAAAAAAGCATAGTGTTGTTGATGTTCGGACCGGTGATAAAGTACGTGTTCACCAAAAGATTAAAGAGGGGAACAAAGAGCGTGTTCAGGTTTTTGAGGGCGTTGTTATTCGAACTGATCGCAAAAAATCTCACACTTCTCGAATTACCGTTCGTAAAGTCGCATCTGGTGTTGGCGTAGAAAAAAGTTTCTTATTGCACAGTCCATTAGTTGTCAAGGTAGAAGTAGTTCGCCGTTCAAAAGTTCGCCGTAAATATTTGACATATATGCGTGAACGAAGCGGTAAAGGAACTCGCTTGAAAGCTAAAGATTTTGACCGAGAAGCAACTAACAAAATCGAAGAACCAAAAGAAGAAAAAGCAGAAGCTGAAGAAGTAAAAGAAGAGCCAAAAGAAGAAGCAGCAGAAGCTAAAAAATAATTTACTAAAAACGTCCTAGGATAAGAAAGGGCGTTTTTTGATTGATTTTTAAATCAAAGCTTATTTATATGGTAAAATAATAATACATTAAAAGACAGGAGAAAGATGAAAGAGGATCGAATAGAAAAAATTGGTTTAGCTGCAATTGCTGTAATTATTGGTTTAATTTTTTGGGCTTATGCTAAAGGACCTAACAACGAAGTTGTCAAACCGAAGGCTAATCCCAAAATTGCTAAATTATTAAAAAAGATTAAAAAAGAGGGCTTTGTCAGGGGTAACAAAAAAGCTCGTTATACTATTTTGGAATACACCGAGCTAGTTTGTCCATTTTGCAAAAGACACTCAACTGGTAAAACTTTGGAAAAAGTTATGGAGAAGAACAAAGACAAGGTTAATATTATTAGCCGAGTTTTCTTAGTCCACCCTCAGGCTCAAAAATTAGAAGAAACTTTGCTTTGCGCTCAAGATGATAAAGATAGTAAAAAATATTACAATTTCTTAACTGATGCTTTTGCGGCTGACAAAATAGATGAGCAGGAAATTATAAAAATAGCCGTTAAGAACAAATATGACAAGACTAAGTTAACAAAATGCCTTGACTCCAAAAAATACGCTGGCAAAGTAGAGCAACAAACCAACGAAGGTCGTGATAATTTCGATATCAATGGCACCCCTGGCAACGTAATTGTCGATTCTAAAACTGGTGCTTATGTGATTGTAGAAGGTGCTTATCCAGTAGAAGAGTTTATCAAAAAATTAGAAATCTTAAACTAAATGATTCTGGGCGTTGATGAAGTTGGGCGCGGCTGTTGGGCAGGTCCATTGGTGGTTGGTGCTTGCGTTCTGCCTGACAATCATCAAATCGAAGGCTTAACTGATAGCAAAAAACTAACTGCTAAGCAAAGATTAGTCTTATTTAATCAATTAAAACAAGCCAAAGTTGACTATGGCTTGGGTTGGGTCTCGGCCACTGAAATTGATCAAATCGGCTTATCAGCAGCTTTAAAAAAGGCAACTTTTGAGGCTGTAAGTCAGATAAAAACTGATTATGACCAAATAATTATTGACGGCACAATCAATTTTTTGGCTGGTTTTGCTGATTTTAAGACTCAACAAATATCAACTCTCAAAAAAGCCGATTTGCTGATCCCAAGCGTATCGGCAGCAGCTATTTTGGCCAAAGTTAGTCGTGATCAACATATGATTGAGCTAGTTAAGCAGCCAAAATATCAAGTCTATGGTTTTGAAAAACATGTTGGTTATGGCACCAAATTGCATCGTCAAATGTTAGAACAAAACGGCCCGACCGACATTCACCGCCAAAGCTTCAAACCGATTGCTAAAATGCTAGGAATTAAGCATAAAAAAGATATTTCTGGCAGCGCTAAAGACAAGGGCGATTGGGGCGAAAAAGTGACAAAAGAGTATTTTTTGAGCAAAAAATATAACTTTTTAGCTCAAAATTGGCGTACAAAATTGTTTGAAATTGATTTGGTAATGGAAAAAGATAACAAGATTTATTTGATCGAAGTCAAAACTCGCAAAAACAATGATTTTGGTGGCGGGATTGCAGCAATTAATCAGCAAAAAATCAACAAAATGCAGTTAGCCGCTCAAAACATCGCTCAAAAATATCCTCAAAAACAAATAGAGCTATTAGTCGCTACAATTACCGGCGATCAACAAAATTATCAAATTGAGACAATAGAAATCTAAAACATGATAAAATAATTATATGACAGAATTTGAACATTTATCCAATTATTTTAAGCCAACTAATTATAATTTGACTTTAGACATTGATCGAGTCAATCGAACTTTCGTTGGTAATATAAAAATTAGCGGCAACACCAAAACTGACTCAAAAATAGTCAAATTACATGCCAATTATTTGACGATTTCGTCGGTCAAATTGGACGATCAGCCAATTGATTTTGAATATCAAGACAATATTCTAAGTTTCACCAATCTAACCGATGGACTAGTAGAAATTGATTATAGCGGTCAGATTAGCGATCAAATGAACGGAATTTATCCTTGCTATTATCGTCATGATGACCAAGAAATGGAAATAATAGCGACTCAATTTGAAAGTCATTATGCCAGAGAAGTATTTCCTCATATTGATGAACCAATCGCTAAAGCGACTTTTGATTTGACTTTAATCACCGAAAAAGGCAAAACTGTTCTTTCGAATACTGAAATAAAAGAGCAAACAGAGTCAGACAACAAGCTCAAAACAATTTTTAAAACTACTCCTTTAATGAGTAGTTATACTTTTGCTTTTGTGATTGGTGATTTTATCAAAAAGACTGCCATCTCCAAAAATGGCACTATCGTCAACACTTATACCACAATCGTTCATCAACAAAACGAGCTCGAATTCGCTTCAGAAATAGCGGTTAAGGCGCTTGATTTTTATGAAGATTTTTTAGGCGTAAAATTCCCTTTGCCCAAATGTGACCACGTTGCTTTACCAGATTTTGCAGCTGGAGCGATGGAAAACTGGGGTTTGATAACTTATCGCGAGAGTATGTTTTTATCAACTGAAGTAAGCTCTTTATCGACTAAAAAATCAGTCGCTTTAGTTATTGCTCATGAATTAGCTCATATGTGGTTTGGTAATCTAGTTACTATGAAATGGTGGGATGAGCTATGGCTCAACGAGAGTTTGGCTTCGATTATGGAGTATTTTGCGGTTGATTATATCAAACCTGAGTATCAAGTGTGGCACGATTTTTATAATCATAGTTATGTTTATGCCATGAATCGTGATTCAATTAAAGGTGTCCAATCGGTAATGACGCCGGTCAACCACCCAGATGAGATTAGTACGGTTTTTGATGGGGCAATTATCTATGCCAAAGGTGCTTGCGGTATGCTAATGCTTAAGAATTGGGTTGGCGAAGCGGTTTTTAAAAAATCGCTCAATAGCTATTTGCAAAAATTTGCCCACCAAAATCCATCCAGTGATGATTTTTTGGCCGAATTCGCTAAAAACACTGACAAGCCGGTTGAAAAATTCATGAACCAATTCATTAGTCAGTCCGGCCTCCCATTGGTTAAAGTTAGCCAACAAAATAATCAAATCACAGTTAGTCAGCAAGCTTTCTTAAAAGATGATAATCAATGGCTAGTTCCATTGTTTTTGCCTGAATCTGACCAGATTTTAGACCAAAAATCAATTAATTTAGACAAACTTACTGTTTTGAATCAAAACATACAAGGCTATTATTTGACAGATTATGACCAAAAATTAAAGCCAGAAATATTAAAAATCATCAGCCAAAAAGCCGATCTTAATAGTTTTTATTATTTAAATAATCAAATATTATTAGCCAAAAACCAATACATTTCGTCCGAACAGTTGGTTGATGATTTTATGGCTTTTTATCAAAAAGACGATTTGATGACTTGGCGCAGTTTGAACAAAATAGCTGGTTCGATTATCTTTTTGATCAAAAAAACTCCAGAAGAAGAATTGTTCAAAAATATTCTTAATCAGTCAGCCTTACCGAAAATTTTAGCCAAAATCGGTTATCAGACCAAGGCAACTGACGATTTGGAAACGATTGAACTTAGAAATATTGCTTTTAGCCTATTATCTTACGCTCAGAACCAACAATTGATCCAATATTGTATTGATCTTTTTGATCAAACTAATATCGACCAATTAGAACACATCGATGCCGAAATCAGGTCTTATGTAATTGCTAATAAATTGCGCTATGATTTCAACTCAACTGATTTTGATAAAGTTTTACAGTTGCATCATCATACCCAAAATCCAAATTTCAAGTCAGATTTAAGAGTCGCTTTAACTGATATTAAGGATTTGGACGCTGGTAAACAAATTTTATCAATTATGAACGACCAAAAAATCGTCAAACCGCAAGATTTAGTGATCTGGTTTATTTATATGTTGCGTAGTCGTGAGCAAAAAGAACAAACCTGGCGATGGTTAAAAGCTAATTTTAAACGAATTCGTCAAATGTTCAGTGAGAACAAAGATTACGCTGACTTTGTTAATTATTCAGCAGCTGTTTTCTATACCGAATCTGGCAAACAAAAATTTGTCGAACTTTTTGATCAATACAAAGACGATTTGGCTTTGGCTCGAATCTATCAAATTGGTCTAAATTCAATCGATGACAAAATCAAACTACACACCAATCAATCAAAAATAGTCAGAGAGAAGGTGAGAGGACTAAAATGAAAGGTCAATATATCGTAATAGAGGGTGGCGATGGGACTGGTAAAACCACCGTTGCCCAAAAAATTGCTCAAGAGCTGATTAGTTGTGGTCAAGAAGTCGTTTTGACTCACGAACCAGGCGGCAACCAAATCGCAGAAGCTATCAGAGACGTTATCAAGGATGGCACTATGGATCGCCAGGCGATAACTAACTTACCATTATTTACTGCTTCGCGAGCTGAGACTTGGGCCACTATAATCAAACCAGCTTTAGAAGCCGGCAAAACAGTTATTTCGAGCCGAAACTGGTTCTCATCTTGGGTTTATCAGGGCTATGCTGAAAAGCTAGGCACTGATTACGTTGAAGAATTGAGTAAGGTTGCTCTAAATCAGGATTATTTGTGGCCAGATAAGGTCGTTATTCTGACTTTGGATCAAAAAACTCGTGAACAACGTATAAAAAGTCGTGATGATAATCACAAAACGGATACGTTTGAGATGCGGGATGATTATTTTCAGCAAAAACTTAATGATGGCTATATTAAACTAGCTCAAAAATTTGATTTGCCAGTCGTTGACGCCAGCCAGTCAAAACAAGCGGTTTTTGAGCAGGTTCTAAAAATAGTTGAGTAACAGAAAAGCGTAGTTTGAAAACTACGCTTTTTTACTAATAATTAGTTCATACAAGTCCAGCCAATTATCAACAAAATCAACATTTTCTGGTAGTTGATTTTGTTCAATTTGTCTGTTCAAACCAAAAATCATTTTATATTCAGATTGATTAACTAAATGATGTTTGAGTTGGTCATCAATCAAAACAAAACCACTATATTCATCCTTTGGATGATGAATACTGGCAAATAGAATAAAATTTACCTTAGGAAAATGTTTTTCAAGCCAAGCTCGTTTCACATCTTGCCCAGTTGGTCGATGACTGGTGTAAAAAATAATTTCAAAATCATTTTCTTGTAATTTATTGATGCAATCAATGGCATCTGAACTTGGCTTGGCAAAATCCCAAAAATCTTGACTATCAATCATATCTAGCTTTTGGTCATCAGTTAATTTTGGCAAAAAACTGTCTTTGCTCCATTTTCCATCAGATAGCTCTAGTTGCTCGATATTAATTAAGACTGATTCATCACCAGTCTGAGAAGCATAAAAAAGCTTCATCGTTCTCTCTAAAGGATGAATTACGTCATCAACGTCAAATAGAATTGGCTTTTTACCAGTTTTTTCTAAAATTTCTAAAATTTGGTTTGGCAAACTGTATTTTAAATTACTATCCATTTCAGCCTCCTTATCTAATATGGAGATTATATCATAAAAAAATTTATGTTAAAATTATTATATGAAATTATATGTGCGGCGACAATTATTTGGACTTAGTTTTTTGCTAATCATTGTCGTTTTGCTTTTTAATTTGGCTCAGGAACAGGTTGATTTTCAAAAAGAATGGTCAGATTTTATTATTTATGACGTTGGCTTTGGTGATTTTAAACCAAATCAAACAGCCTTAAAAATACTTGATCAAATTCTGGTTAAAGGTCGCGCTCCTAAGACTAATTATTCACGTCAACAGTTTAGTCCTAATTGGGGCAAGATAAACAATTGCGATTTGCGTAACTTGATTTTGCAACGCGATTTGACTGATTTGGAATTGGCTGAAGACAATTGTCGAGTTATTTCAGGTGTTTTGGATGATAATTATAGTGGTGAAAGGATTTATTTTAAGCGTGGCGCTGGCACTAGCAATCAAGTCCAAATCGATCATATTGTAGCAGTCAGTGACGCTTGGCAAAAAGGGGCACAATCGTGGTCGGCTAGCAAAAAATATCGTTTTTATAATGACCCGTTGAATTTAATAGCCGTAAAAGCTAGTCAAAATCAGCAAAAATCTGATTCTGATGCCGCTTCGTGGCTGCCCAAAAATAAACGGTTTCGTTGCCAATATATAACACGTCAGATTGAAGTTAAACACAAATACGATTTGTGGGTTACTCCGGCCGAAAAACAGATGATGTCAAAACAGCTGAAGCTTTGCTTTAGCGGGGCCGATTCTTAGCCTGATTTTGAGCGGCTAATTCAAGTGAATCGTCTAATTTTTTCAATTTGGTTGGCAAATTCTTATTTTTTAGTGCAGCTTTTATTAGAAAATCAGCAATTTTAGGATTCTTAGCCAGAATTGGTCCATGCGCATAAGTACCAATCAAATTTTTATACAAAACGCCTTCCGTTCCGTTTTGGTTGTTATTGCCAGCGCCTTTGACAATTAAACCTAATGGTTTCATTTTTTTGCTCAAATAAGTCAAACCCGAATGATTTTCATAAGCAGCAATCAAGCCAAACTTTTTACTATTAATAATTGTATTGCCAATGAAACGTTGTTTGCCAGCGATAGTGTGCAAATCCAAAATTTTAGCACCAGTTATTTTTTGTCCGTCGCCAGTTTGGTAAAAATTGCCAAACAGTTGATAAGAACCGCAGATTAACAAAGTTGGTGTGTCTTGCTCAATCCAGCGTTTTAATTTGGGCGCGTTAGCAATCAAATCATCTTTTATTTTTTCTTGGTTAGAATCCTGACCACCGCCAGAAACAATAATATCCGGCTTAGTCGTCAATTTGTCACCGACTTGATGCTTGATGATTTTGACCTTAAAACCACGCCACTCTAAGCGTCGTTTCAAAACCAACAAATTACCATTGTCGCCATAAACATTCAGTTCTTTGGGATAAAGTTGAATAATTTTAATCAAATTTGCCATCGCTTGATCCTTGTGCCTTCTTCAATAATTTTCTGATTTTTAGCATAGCGGTGTAAGTGGTGAAAATCTGTTTGTTCTTTTTCGAACTTTTTAATAGCAAATCCAAACTGTCTTTGATATCACTGTCAGAATGAGAAACACTTTTTTGATCATACTTTAGTCGATTAGCAATATCTTTTGAGCGTGAGCCGGTTGTGGCTAGAATCTGTTTTGGCAAAACGCTAAAATCGACATCCCACAGCCAAGAAACATCGCGTCCGTCAGCATAATTGTCATTGATAGCAATCATAATTTCAGCTTTGGGGTCAATCAACGAATTTAACGACATTTGAAATCCGGATGGATTTTTGACTAGAATCAATTGAATTTGTTGACCGTCAAACACAAAAGTTTCACCGCGACCAAACGCTGGTTTGATTTCGGCTAAGCTGGTTTTTAATTTGTCCCAATCCAATTGGTCTTTTAGAATGGTTTTGACTAGCAGCATCGCGCCGGTTAAATTGTAGTGATTATAAACACCATTGATTTTGGTTTTGGCGCTAATTTTGTTGCCAGACACTTTTAGTATTAATCGTTGCTTACTACTATCGATTAGCTCTAGCTCGGCATCCGGCTTGGACGTGATTTGTTCATCATCAAGGGTTGAGAATTTTTGCTCAATTTTTTCAGAAAAACCATAATAGCAAGCGTTGTCGATTTTTTGCCCAATCTTTAGCAAATGGCTATCGTGACGATTAATAACTACTTTTTGGCTAGTTTTTTGGGCGATTGTTTGTAGCATATTAGCGACGTTATCTAGCTCACCAAAACGGTCCAATTGGTCACGCATTACGTTTAGTAGTAGGCTATAGCTTGGCTGAATTTGTTTGACAAAATGAACAGCGTGCGCTTCATCTAGCTCTAACACTGCAACATCAGCGGCTAGCTTACCGTTTGAATCAACTTGAGCGAGCAAGCTCGAACCAACTCCACGCAAAAAGTTGCTCCCCGTATTGTTGGTAAACACAGTCAAACCTTGCTTTTTAAACAGTTCAACTGTCATTTTGGTGGTAGAAGTTTTGCCATTCGTACCAGAAATCACCACTACACCGTAGGGCAAATCGGCTAACGCGTTTTTGATAAAATCGGGGTTGATTTTTTCCATTACTAAGCCGGGCAAAGCCGAACCGCCACCCAATGATTTGGTTGTCTTGGAAACGATTTTGCCAATGGCAATAGTAATTTTGTTAAGCATAATTATATTTTATCACAATTAAAACTGATTGATAACTGGAATTACGACTGGTGATTTTGAAGTAGAGTCATAAACAATGTGAGCGATATCGTCTTTGATTTCGGTTTTAAGTTGTTTCAAATCAATTGATCTAAAGTCGGTTTTTTCGACTTTTATCTTCAAATAATGA
>PDWI01020912.1_pt1 | contig 10040 bp, 9 predicted proteins | sample 1430891 | NCBI WGS metagenome assembly PDWI01 (sample SAMN01162508, study PRJNA174530) | Oral metagenome, whole genome shotgun sequencing project. | biome: Marine environment; feature: Marine mammal; material: Swab sample of the gingival sulcus; isolation source: swab sample of gingival sulcus... | reverse complement strand
GCCTTTTCGAGAAACCTGCTCATCCGTGTCCCCTATTTCACCGAACCGGCCAGCAGGCCGCGCACGAGGTAGCGTTGCATCGAGAAGAACACCAGCAGCGGCACGGCAATCGAGACGAAGGCCGCCGTAGCGAGGATCTCCCAGTTGCCGCCGCGGGTGCCGAGAAGCTCGACGATCTGGTTGGTCATCACCGTGGTGGAGCCGGTGGAATCGATCAGGAAGACCTTGGCGACCAGCAGGTCGTTCCACGTCCAGAGGAACTGGAAGATCGCGAAGCTCGCCAGCGCCGGGAAGGAGAGCGGCAGGATGATCTTCGTGAAGATCTGGAAGTCGGTTGCCCCGTCGACCTTGGCATTCTCGATGATGTCGCGCGGCAGGCCGACCATGTAGTTGCGCAAGAGGTAGATCGCCAGCGGCAGGCCGAAGCCAGTATGCGCCAGCCAGACCCCGAGATAGCCCTTGCCGATGCCGATGTTGAGATGCAGCTTCAGGAGCGGGATCAGGGCCAGTTGCAGCGGCACGACGAGAAGTCCGACGACCAGCGCGATCAGCAGCCCCCGGCCGGGGAAGTCCATCCACGCCAGCGCGTAAGCGGCGAAGGCGGCAATGACGATGGGGATGATCGTGGCCGGGATGGTGACGGTGAGGGTGTTGTAGAACGCCTTGGCCATGTTGTCCTGACCGGAGCCGGACAGCAGCACGGTCTTGTAGTTTTCGAGGGTGAAATCGGGCGGCACCTTGGCCGTCACGAACACCCTTTGCCCGCGCTTGCCCATCTTTTCGACCGAAGTGAAGCGGTAGCTGCCATCGGCGTTGAGCACGAAGGTCTCGCCCTCGCCGGGCACCGAGGCTTCGCCCGGCGCAAAGGCGCCGATGGCGCGCGAAGAAGTGCCGTAGGAGACCAGCTCCAGCCCCTCGCCGGGGGCGGCGTCACCATCGGTGAAGAGGTTGCCCTCGACCACGAACAGCCCGTCCTGTTCGACCGCCGCCGCGCGTCCGCCGGTGCGCAGCTGGATGGTCTGCTCGGCGGTGCCCAGTGCCTTCCACCAGCCCGAAGCAGCGATCTGGTCGGCATTGCGAAACGACGACACGAACAGCCCGATGGTCGGGAACAGCCACAAGAGCACCAGCGCCGCGACGGTGATATGCACCGCCCATGTGAGGCTTGACTTCGTTCCGGCGATGCTATCCATCTGCCCCTCCCCTCAGCGCATTTCCTTGCGCGCGTTATAGACGTTCCACACGAGAATCGGCGTCACCAGCAGCATGATGACGATCGCCGCTGCCGAGCCGACCCCCCAGTCGTTGGCGCGGAACAGCTTGTCATACATGTAGTTGGCCAGAACCTGCGTCTCCCACTGGCCGTTGGTCATGGCGAAGACGATGTCGAAGACCTTCAGCACGGTCAGCGTGATCGTCGTCCAGACCACCACGATGGTCGGCATGATCTGCGGCACCTTGATCTGGAAGAACACCTGCAAGGGCGATGCCCCGTCGATGATCGCGGCTTCGATGGTCTCTTCGGGGATACCGCGCAGCGCCGCCGAGAGGATCACCATGGCAAAGCCGGTCTGGATCCAGATCAACACCACCATCAGGAAGAAGTTGTTGTAGAACGGCAGCGTCAGCCAGCTCTGCGGCTCGCCGTAGGGCAGTTGCGCGGCGAAGACGTCGAACACCTGCCTGAGCGAGATCAGCGCAAGGATACCGGCGAGGGCCGCCAGCACCAGACGCACCAGCTTGATCCCGACGGATGCGGACATGCGCTCCCCGGCCAGCACTTGACGCACCAGCGCCCATGCGACCCAGCCGGTCAGCGCAGCGAAGGCAAGAAACAGCACCGCAGGCATGACCTTGAGCACCAGCACCGATCCGGGGCCGCCGTCGAACTGCATCCAGACCGCGTTCAGCACGCCGATCTGGTCGACATCCGCCGGGCGGGCGTCGTAGATCAGCTTGAAGATCACCGAGGCGCCGACGAAGCTGATCGCCATCGGCATGAAGATCAGCGACTTGGCGATGTTGCCCCAGGAGATCCGGTCGGTCAGTTGCGCCACCAGCAGGCCGAAGCCCGTCGAGGCGGCGGGCACCACGATCAGCCACAGCATGTTGTTGCGGATCGCCTCGCCGAATTTCGGCTCCGAGAACATCTGCCGGTAATTCGCCAGCCCGACGAAAGCCTCGCCCTGGCTGCGGTCGGTCAGCGACAGGCGCAGGGTCTCGAACACCGGGTAGCCGAGGTAGAGCAGCAGCGCGAAGAAGGCGGGGAACAGGAACAGCCACGGCCGGATCTGGTTGGCGCGGGTGATGTTGCGCCCCGCCTCCGGCCCTTTCGCGGGGAACAGAACCTTGTCGAGAAGCAGGTTTGAAAAGTAGAAATACGCGATACAACCGCCAACGCCGATCGCAATGGTCATCAGACCCAACAGCGCGGGATTCATCCTTCCCCCCCGGGCCATGCGGCCCCTTGTTCATGTGCACCGAAGGCCCGCGCGGGGCCTCCGGCACTGTTGTCGGACGCAGTTACTTCAGCGCGTCCCAGCTGGCCTGGATCTCGTCGGCCACCATCTGCGCGTCCTTGCCGCCGGTGTAGTCGACCATGCCGGTCCAGAAGGTGCCCGCGCCGACGCCGCCGGGCATCAGGTCGGAGCCGTCGAAGCGGAAGGTCGTCGCGTTGACGAGGATTTCCGCCTGACCGCGCAGCGCGTCGGACATGTAGGCATCCATATTGACCGACTTGAGCGGGGTCAGGAAGCCCGACTGGGCGCCGAACACTTCATGCGCCAGCGGCAGCTGGAGGAATTCCATGAACTCGTTGGTGGCCTCCGACGGATCGGTGATCGTCATCAGCGTGCCGCCGCCGAGCACCGGGTTGCCGAGATCCTTGTCCGCGTAGGACGGGAAGTAGAAGAAATCGACGTCTTCACCGAACTCGATGTCCTCGGGGAAGAAGGCCGGCACGAAGCTCGCCTGGCGGTGCATGTAGCATTGCGGCGGCGAGGCGAACATGCCCTTCGGGCTGTCGCGGAAGTCGGTGGTGGCCACCGCCCCGGCGCCGCCCGAGACCTTGTCATCGTCGCGCGCGAACCAGCCGAATTCCTCGATCGCCGCAACCACGCGCGGATCGTTGAACGGCATCGCGTTGGTGGTCCAGTCATCATAGACTTCCGGCGGCTGGGTGCGCAGCATCAGGTCTTCGACCCAGTCGGTGGCCGGCCAGCCGGTGGCCGCGCCGGAACCGAGACCGATGCACCACGGCACCTCGCCATCGGCGACGATCTGCTCGGTCAGCGCCTTCAGTTCTTCCATCGTGGCGGGGACTTCATAGCCCGCATCCTCGAAGTTCTCCGGCACATACCACACCAGCGACTTCACGTTCACGTTGTAGTAGAAGCCGTAATGCTGCGGGTTGCCGTCGGCATCGGGGAAGGTGCCGAGATCGACCCAGGACTGCCCGGCGCCGTAGTTTTCAGCGGTCCAGGGCGCCATGCTGGCGGGCAGCGGGTAAAGCAGCCCGCGCCCGGCGAGGTCAGCGGCAAGGCCCGGCTGCGGGAACACCGCGATATTGGGCGCGGAGCCGGCTTCGGCGTCGATCACGATCTGCTGTTCGAAGCTGTCGGAGCCGGTATAGATCACATCGGCGCCGGTGGCCGGATGGTGACCGTCTTGCCCTTGAGGTCCGGGGCGGCCTCGGCCCAGGCGGTGTAGCTGTCCCAGCTGAACGGACCTTCGCCCACCGGAAACTTGAGATCGGCCGCGAAAGCGCCGGTCGCCAGCGCGCAGACGGCAACGCCCGAAAGAAGCATGTGTTTCATGGTATCCGTATCCTCCCAGATGCGCGCCGAAACCCGGCGCCTGAAACAGTCCATACACTTGGTCAGCCGGTTTCGACTCACCTCAAAGCGCTTTGGATACCACAGCCTTGCGCATGATGCCCCTTGAGTCAACGAAACCTTGGGTTTTGCCGTGAAACCAGCCGTTTCCGACAAGGAAACCGGTTTTCTTTGACGCTTCGCAGATTCCAGACTAGCCTCCAAAGTCGGCCAAACCGCTTTGAAACGTTGCCAACGACAATGAAACTGAAGGAACTTTCCGAGCTGTTACAGCTTTCGCAGACGACGGTCAGCCGCGCGCTGAACGGCTACCCGGAAGTCTCGGAGGCAACGCGGCGGCGGGTGCACGAAGCCGCCACCACCCACGGCTACCGGCCCGACAGGCGCGCCCGCTCCCTGGCGACGGGCCGCGCCATGGCGATCGGCCACGTCATCCCGATCACCTCGCGCCACGAGATGGTGAACCCGGTGTTCACCGACTTCATCGCCGGTGCCAGCGAGACCTACACCGCGCGCGGCTACGACATGCTGCTCTCCATCGTTGCCGACGAGAAACAGGCGGCGAATTACCGCGAACTGCACACCCGCGGCGCGGTCGACGGGCTGATCGTCCACGCCCCCAAACTGGGCGACCCGCGCATTTCCCTGCTCAACGAAATCGGCCTGCCCTATGTCGTCCACGGCCGTGCCTCCGACGCGCGCGAAGACCACTTCTGGGTCGACATGAACAACACCCACGCCTTCCGCCGCGCCACCGAACTCCTGCTCGACCTCGGCCACCGCCGCATCGCGCTGGTCAACGGGCTGGAAAGCATGGATTTCGCCCTGCGCCGCCGCCACGGCTACGAGGCCGCGCTGCACGCCCGCGGGTTGTCGGCCGACCCGGCCCTGTGCTTCTCCGACGAGATGACGGAGAGCTTCGGCCACGACACCGCCCGCGCCCTGCTCGCCCGCCCCGACGCGCCCACCGCCTTCCTCGTCTCCTCCATCATCCCGGCGCTCGGTGTGCGCCGCGCCATCGAGGAACTGGGCCTCAGGATGGGCCGCGACATCTCGGTCATCACCCATGACGACGATCTGTCGTACTTGAAGAACGGTGCGGAAGTCCCTGTTTTTACGGCCACAAGATCCTCCGTGCGCGAAGCCGGCCGCCGCGCTTCCGCGATGTTGCTCGACATCATCGAACAAGGCCCCGCCGCCGGCGGTCACGAGCTTCTGGAGGCCGAACTGATCCTCGGCACCTCGACCGGGCCAAACAGGGAGTCGCCCCCATGACCCTCACCTTCAAGCGCACCGACCTGCCCGAAGGCTTCCTCTTCGGCACTGCCACCGCCGCCTACCAGATCGAGGGGTCGTCCTTCGGCAGCTGCGGGCCGTCGCACTGGGACACCTTCGCCGCCACCCCCGGCAACACCGCCCACGGCCAGAACGGCGCCATCGCCTGCGGCTCATATCAGCGCTGGGAAGAAGATCTCGACCTGCTCCAGCAGGGCAATTTCGACGCCTACCGCTTCTCGACCAACTGGTCGCGCGTCCTCCCCGAGGGCCGCGGCGCGGTGAACGCCGCCGGACTGGATTATTACGACCGCCTCGTCGACGGGTTGCTCGAACGCGGTCTGAAGCCGCTGTGCACCCTCTACCACTGGGATCTCCCCGCCGCCTTGTCCGACCTCGGCGGCTGGCGCAACCGCGACGTGGCCAACTGGTTCGCCGATTTTGCCGAGCTGGTGACCCGCCGCCTGGGCGACCGCCTCTGGGGCACCGTCGCCATCAACGAACCGTGGTGCGTGAGCTACCTGAGCCACTTCCTCGGCGTCCACTCCCCCGGCCTGCGCGACATCCGCGCCACCGCTCGCGCCATGCACCACGTGTTGCTCGCCCACGGCACCGCGCTCGAACGGATGCGCGCGATGGGCCAGAAAAACCTCGGCATCGCGCTGAACCTGACAGCCACAGAACCCGCCGACGACAGCCCCGAAGCCCGCGCCGCCGCCAGCCTGCAAGACGCGATCTACAACCGCTGGTTCCTCGGCGGCCTGTTCAAGGGCGCCTACCCGCAAGAGGCGCTCGACGGCCTCGGCCCCCACATGCCCGCGCACTGGCACGACGACATGTCCACCATCGCCCAACCGCTCGACTTCCTCGGGGTCAACTACTACACCCGCACCCTGATCGCCCCCGGCGAGGGGCTGTGGCCCGCCGTGCGGCAGGTGGAAGGCCCCCTGCCCAAAACCGAGATGGGCTGGGAGATCTACCCCGAGGGGCTGACGCGCCTGCTCACATGGATGCACCGCAACTACACCGGCGACACCCCGATCCACATCACCGAGAACGGCATGGCCGCGCCCGACACGCCGCGAAACGGCGCCATACAGGACACCGCCCGCATCGCCTATATCGACGCCCACATCGCCGCCGCCCGCGCCGCGCTGGCGGAGGGTGTGCCGCTGAAAGGCTATTTCATCTGGTCGCTGATCGACAATTTCGAATGGGCGCTGGGCTTCGACAAGCGCTTCGGCCTCGTCCGGGTCGACTTCGACACCCTTGAACGAACACCCAAGGCGTCGTACCAAGTTATTGCAAGCGCCCTTGCCCGGAGTTGATCCCATGCCCGCCCCCAACACCTATTCGCTGCTCGCCGACATCGGCGGCACCAACACGCGTGTCGCGCTGGCGCGTGGCACCGAGCTTCTGCCCGACACGATCCGGCGCTACCGCAACGCGGAGTATCCCGGTCTTGCGACGGTGATCGCCGCGTTTCTCGACGAAAACGGCCACCCCGATTGTGCCGGCGCCTGCGTCGCCGCCGCCGGTGCGGTGCGTGACGGCGTGGCGACCCTGACCAACCTCGGCTGGGTGATCGACGGCGAAACCGTCGCGCGCGCCGCCCAGGCCGAGACGGTCGCCGTCCTCAACGACCTCCAGGCCCAGGGACACGCCCTCGGCCACCTCGCCCCCGAGGCGATCAATTGCATCATCGAAGGCCCCGAGGCTCCGCCCCATGCCACCCGCCTCGTGATCGGGCTGGGCACCGGCTTCAACTGTGCCCCCGTCTACGAGACCCCGGGCGGACGCTTCGTCCCTCCCGCCGAAGCGGGTCACGCCAACCTGCCGATCCGCACCGAAGATCAGCTCAGCCTCGGGCGCGAGCTGGAAGACGTCCACGGCTTCCCCTCCGTCGAGGAAGTGCTGTCGGGCCGCGGCATCACCCATGTCTACGCCTGGCTCGCCGCGCGTGCCGACGTCCTGCGCGAAAAGACATCCACCGACATCCTCGCCGAGGCACAGGCCGGCACCAACCCGCTGGCCACCGAGACCCTGCGCCTGTTCGTGCAGATGTTCGGCGACGTGACGGGCAATCTCGCCCTGATTCACCTCCCCTTCGGGGGCATCTACCTGATCGGCGGCATGGCGCGGGCGGTCGTGCCGTGGATGGCGCCCTTCGGCTACGCCGATGCGCTCCGCGACAAGGGCCGTTTCGCCGGTTTCATGAAGAACTTCCCCGTCTACGTGATTGAAGACGATTACGCCGCCCTGACCGGCTGCGCCCACCACCTCGCACACCTTCTGGCGCAGAAACCCGCCGCGTCGTAAGGCACCATGAACACCTTTGCCCTATTTGTCATGGAAGATGGCGGAAAGGGCAACCGGTGGCATGATTCGCATACGCACAGGGCAGAAGGGGCGCAGGCGCAGCGGCCCTACCGGCGTTCCATGAACGCCCGCAGCCGCGCCAGCCCCTCGACAATGTCTTCCGTGCTGCGCGCATAGGAGAAACGGATCGTCCCGTGCCCCCGTTCCGGGTCGAAATCCAGCCCCGGCGTCACGGCGACACCCGCCTGCTCGAGAATCTCGGCAGCAAAGGCCCGGCTGTCGTCTGTCAGTTCCGAGACATCCGCGTAGATGTAGAAGGCGCCATCCGGCGGGGCGATCCTGTCAAACCCGGCTTTCGGAAGCCCCTCCAGCATCAGCGTGCGGTTGGCCGCGTAAACCGCCCGGTTGGCCTCCAGTTCACCCACGCAGTCGATGGCCGCAAGCGCGGCAACCTGGCTGGCATGGGACGGGCAGATGAACATGTTCTGCGCCAGCCGCTCCACCGTACGGACGTGATCCTCCGGCACAACCATCCAGCCGACGCGCCACCCCGTCATCGAGAAATACTTCGAAAAGGAATTGATGACATAGACATCATCGCTCACTTCAAGCGCCGTCACGCCCCGCTCGCCATAGTGCAGGCCGTGGTAAATTTCGTCCGAAATCAACGAGATCCCCCGCTCTGCCGTGGTTTCCACAAGGGCCGACATCGCCCTGCGCCCCAGCATCGTGCCGGTCGGGTTGGCGGGGCTGGCGATCATCAGCCCGGCCAGACCGTCCGGCAGATCGTCCGGCACCGGCTGGTAACGGTTCGCCGCGCTGGTGCGGATGCCGACCGGCCGGTAGCCGAGCGCGCGCAGAATCTGCCGGTAAGAAGGGTAGCCCGGATCGCCAAGGCCGACCCTGTCGCCCGTCTCGAACAGTGCCGTGAAGGCGAGGATGAACGCGCCCGACGAACCGGGGGTCACCACGACGCGCTCCGGGTCCAGATCGACACCATACCACTCCGCGTAGAGCCGGGCGATGCGCGCGCGCAGCGCCGGCAGGCCAAGCGCAACGGTGTAGCCCAGCGGCCCCTCCTCCATCGCCCGCGCCAGGGCCGCGCGCGCGGCCTTCGGCGCCGCGGTCCCCGGCTGGCCGACCTCCATGTGAATGATGTGGCGCCCCGCCGCCTCGGCCCGCCGCGCCGCTTCCATGACGTCCATCACGATGAACGGATCGACCTCGGATCGCTTCGATACCCGCATGATGCCCCCTGCGCCCTGCATTTTCTCCGCCCGCGCGGAAATGTGAGAATCCCTGTGTTCAGGTTTCGTGGAAAACCCTCTAGTGTCACGCCAACCGGGGTGCCTCCTCGGGGGCCGGAGGTCAAGCGGGAACGGCGGCTGCGCCGCATTCGCGCGGGCCGCGCCCCGTGGCCGCCCCGCCCTGACAACTGGAGAAACCATGACGCCCCGCATCCTTTCCGCCGCCCTCGCCCTTGGCCTCGCGACCGCCCCCGCCCTTGCCGAAGGCTTCGGCTCCGACGACATGTCCGACGCCGAACGCCAGGCCTTCCGCGACGAGGTCCGCGCCTACCTGCTCGACAACCCGGAAGTGATCTTCGAAGCAGTCGCCGTGCTCGAAGCCCGCCAGGCCGCGCAGCAGGTCGCCAACGACGCCATGCTGGTTTCGGTCAACGCCGAAGCCCTGTTCGACGACGGCGCCTCCTTCGTCGCCGGAAACCCGGACGGCGACGTGACCTTCGTCGAATTCATCGACTACCGCTGCGGCTACTGCAAACGCGCCTATGCCGAGTTGCAGGAACTGGTGGAGCTGGATGGCAACATCCGCGTCGTCTACAAGGAATTCCCGATCCTCGGCGCCGAAAGCCTGTTGGCCGCGCGTTTTGCCGTGTCGGCGCTGCAAGTCGCGGGCGGCGAAGCCTACGAGAAGCTGCACGACTCGCTCATGACGATGCGCGGCAATGTCACGAACGAAAGCCTGACGGCCCTCGCCACCAGCCTCGGCCTCGACGCCACGGCCATTTTCAACGGCATGGAAGACCCGATGGTTGACCGGATCCTGACCGGCAACCACGCTCTCGCCGAACGGATGCAGATCTCCGCCACACCGAGCTTCGTCGTGGGCGACCAGATCCTGCGCGGCTACATGCAGCTCGACGCGATGCAATCGCTGGTGGCTGGCATCCGCGACAGCCGCGACTGACAAAGCCGGCAAAAGCCGCCCGGCAGGGCGGCTTTCCGGCGCAGGCCTCAGCCTTCCTCCGCCGCCAACACCGCCGCCTCGATCTCGGCGGCCTTCTTCTCGACCAGCCCGACGATGTGGTCGACCATGCCCTCGTTGCCGAGCTTGTGGTCATGCTTGCCCGCCACGTAGACCATGCCCGAGCCGGCGCCCCCGCCGGTGAACCCGACATCCGTCAGCAGCGCCTCACCCGGCCCGTTCACCACACAGCCGATGATCGACAGGCTGATCGAGGTGTGGATATGGGCGAGGCGTTTTTCCAGCTCCGCCACGGTGGCGATCACGTCGAACCCCTGCCGCGCGCAGGACGGGCAGGAGATGATGTTGACGCCGCGGTGGCGCAGCCCGAGCGCCTTCAGGATCTCG
>PDWI01010966.1_pt1 | contig 10040 bp, 8 predicted proteins | sample 1430891 | NCBI WGS metagenome assembly PDWI01 (sample SAMN01162508, study PRJNA174530) | Oral metagenome, whole genome shotgun sequencing project. | biome: Marine environment; feature: Marine mammal; material: Swab sample of the gingival sulcus; isolation source: swab sample of gingival sulcus... | reverse complement strand
TTTTTCCTTAATCTCGGATAAGCTAACGCCGAGTTTTTGAAAAATAAACTTTACAAGGTCTTCGTCAATTTCCATGATACCTTTCAGTAGATGCGGCGTGTCAACCGCCTGTTGCTCATATCCTGCAGCTATATTCTGTCCCTTCACAATCGCTTCTTGCGCTTTTATCGTGAAATTATCGTATGTCATAGTTATTTTATGTTTATTTTATGTAATACTACTACACTATCAAAAACCTAACCATTATCGGTTAATCTTGTAAAAAAAAGCTAAATCCTTCATTATGCTCATTTTAAAAACAGTTATTCTGACTTCTCTCAACACATAACACTTACTGCAAACCCCTTGATTTTCAAAATTTAGAAAGTCCCATCTTTGACGTTTTCTTATCAAAGACTTTGTAAATACGAATTTATTGTAAATACTATCCTAAAAGCCAAACGTATGACATAATTACTTAATATAAAACAGCAATAGGTCAAAATGTCTTATTTTTGCGGATTACGACATGTAAACTTTAAAATTTTAGTTTAAGGCAAGACATAACCAAAAAAATCATTAATTTGTATTCGATATACTATTTCAATTGTTTTTTCGTAAATTGATAAAACGAATTAATATGAAAAAAATAATATTATCTATACTTCTTATTCTAGTTGTGGTTATTATAGGATTTTCATGGAAAATAAGCGAAACTAAAGAAAATCCTGAACTACAAGAAGAAATATCAGTAAAAAACACTACCTATAAAGAAGAAAAAGAGCCTAAAAAAGAGAGCATCAAGACTTACACCAACGTCCTAAAAAGCTATGAAAATGCCATTGTGGAACTATTTAAGGAGGCTTCTCCCTCAGTGGTCTATATAACAACTTCTACGTATCAGAGAGATTACTGGTCAAGAAATATTTATGAAATACCTAGTGGTTCCGGTTCCGGTTTCATTTGGGATAACAACGGTCATATCATTACTAACTATCACGTTGTAAAAAATGCCCGAAAAATAGAAGTTACACTTAGCGACCATTCTTCTTGGAAGGCCGATTTGGTTGGGGTTTCTGCCGAAAAAGATATTGCTGTCCTTAAAATTCGTGTTCCAAAGAAAAAACTCAACGCTATTAATATCGGAAATTCTTCAGATTTGACAGTAGGACAATTCGTAATGGCAATAGGTAACCCTTTTGGATTGGATCACACGCTAACAACTGGAGTTATAAGTGCTTTGGGTAGAGAAATAGAATCTCAAGCACAAATACCAATTAGGGATATAATTCAGATTGATGCAGCAATAAATCCGGGAAATTCAGGAGGACCTCTCTTAGATTCTTCAGGAAAACTCATCGGTGTCAACACCGCTATTTACAGTCCATCCGGAGCTTCCGCGGGTATAGGATTTGCCATCCCGGTAGATGTTGTAAAATGGGTAGTTACAGATATAATAAAATACGGTGAAGTACGAAGACCAATAATGGGAATAGAACCCTTACCAACAAGCTATGCGAGGGCATTTGGTGTTGAAAATGGTATTTTGACGTACTATGTATATCCAAATTCCCCTGCCGCAAAAGCAGGGTTGAAAGGAACAACAAGAAATGTATTGGGAGATATTATCATTTCTATTAATGATATAAAGTTAAAAGACAATAGCGATTTGGTTCTTGAACTGGAGAAATATAAAGCCGGAGACAAAATCAAATTATCTATACTTCGTAACAATAAAAAAATTGATAAAGAATTGATATTAACTTCTAAGCTGTCCGGAACACGAATTAACTAAAGGGAACTTCTAAAAATCCAAATTTCTGCGTTATGCTCAATCGGTAAAATGCTCATTTACTTTAGTAAACTCCGTTTTTCCCTCAATCGCAAACCTTGAACTTTGAATTTTTAGAGCTTCCCTAAAGCTAATATCCTGCAATATATTGTGGATAAAACGCATAATAATTTATTTGATAAATAGTGCCTGCAAGAAAACCCTTAATTTTGGGAGTCTCTGATAAGAAAATTCCAAAGACGAGGCTTGCGAAATTTTAAAAATCAAGGAGTTTACTGGTGTAAATGACTGTTTTTAAAATGAGCATATCGAAGTATTTGGAGTTTTCTTATCAGAGACTAAATAACAAAAAACACATTAGAATCACAAAGAATAAAAACAAACCCCTAATTTTAATAGGAGTTTGTTGTGATATGAAAAAATTTAATTTTAGTTCGGTATTTAGTGATTTAATCCCGTTGATGTTAACCTTAAAATGGTAAAATTCTCAGACCAAAACTAAAAGTTTTTAGTCTATCCCCTTTGTTTTTATCATGCTCAAAAACAGGTATTAAATCATAATTAGCAAAAAATGTCAACCTGTCAAATCCTATTCTGGCAGTCAATATCGCTTGAAATGAATTAAGGTTAAAATCATCGTATATTTTTGACTTAACAGTACGTCCGTTAAGCTCGTATTTTTTATACATTTTTGATTTAACTCTTATGCCTCCTGTTATTCCGGCGCCAATATATAATCCTCTATTTGCTCTTTTTGAAGTATTAAATTCTAATAAAAGAGGTATCTGAAAATAGCAAGAATGCAACTTATTGTTCTTATAATTAATAGAGTTGTTAACGACAGGTATAGATTCGCCGTCATTATCTTCAATATCGATATTATTTTTAAAAGTATAATTTTTCCATTCAATACCCAAACCGGTAGTAACCAAGAAGTGATTGGGGACAATACTCAAACTATATCTTAAAAAATTAAAGTTCCAAACTCTACTTTTCCAAGGGTTAACTTCCCATATTTCCCTCCCATCAGAAAGAGGGGTAGCAGGATTTAATTCTGTTCCCAACTGATTAAATCCTAAGTACAATCCTGTCCACCTTGAATTTCTTCTTGATTTACATTTTTTCTTCTCTTCGTTATTTTCTTTCTCACTTTTTTTTCTATTTTCTTTTTCCTCTACTTTGGTAGATTTGCTCTCTTCATCGCTTTCTATTATAATTATAGTTCTATCTCCAAATTTTATTTTAGTAGTATCTTTTATTCCTTCATCATTTTGTGAAAAAATATTTGAGGCAAAAAAAGTAATCAATAGTATAAAGGTTATTTTTTTCATTTTTTTAATATTTGTTTTTTAATCACTTTAAATAAGAATGTTAGTAAAATCGATGTTACATTTGCCGATAGTACGGGCAATAGCTAAGAAATGTTACAGTTTGCAGCAAAAAATATTGTAATAATGTTTCGGTTTAATACCATTTGTATTTATGAATGTTGCATCGGGTATGGTAAAATAAAAAGAGACAGGTCAAGGCATAAAACGTAGATATAGCCATGGCTATAGTGAGGCATTATGACGGTGAGATAACTTATTTTACTCCATTTATAGGCGACAATTTATAGTTCAAATGGTATAAATCTATGGCAATAAAATTATTATAAGATGAATAGAAACGATAAAGAAAAAATTATAATATTATTTTTCATATTAGTTATTTTTATAGGCTCTAAAGGTAATTCGCAGAGTTTTTACTTTGGGATAAAAGGAGGACCTTCTTTTGCTTATCAAAAATGGGAATCATTTAATCAATCCCCTCTTTTAACTTATCATATATCCGGATTTATAGAATCTTATTCTGATGATAATCCTTTAAATTGCCTTTATGCTCAATTAGGATTTCACAACAAAGGTAGTGCTTGGAGAGGAGCTACCGCTGTTACTTATGGTGGTGATTTATATAGAATACCCACTAAAAAGTTTGTTTTTAGTAATATTAGTCTTGGTCTGGGGGGTAAGAGGAAGCAAGTATTGACAGATAAAATAAAATCATTTTATGCTTTTGGGTTAAGGGCTGAATACAATCTTTTCACCAACCTTGATAAATTTGTAAAGTTAAACAGAACATATAACTATTTTTTTCCTGATAATAATTTCGTTACGAAATTCACTTATGGCGCTACTGTTGGAGGAGGTGTTGAGTTTAGCTTTTCTGAATTATTTGAAGGCACAATCGAGCTTACTATTAACCCTGATCTTTCAAATCAGTACGATCAACCCGAAATTTCCGGCGTTGTAAGTCCATACAACCCTCAAAATACTACGACACTACACAGAAGAAGAATAAAAAACACTACTATTGAAATTAGTTTTGGGCTTAGGTTTATGAACAAAGTCAAATACATAGATAGATAGACAAAATACATTCCTGGAATATACCAAATCATTTCAATTTATCCAATAATCTTTTCGTATTATTTCCTAAATCTGATGATTTTTTCCAACATGTCAGTGCATTATCATTTTGGCCTTTCAATTTTGCAATATCTCCCTTTAATTCCCAATAGAAAGGGTGATTCTCCTTAATTTTTGTTCCCAATGACTTCAACAGTTTATCAGCCTTTTCTATTTTCCCCAATTTTATCAACGAATTGATTTTCATAAGTAATATTTCGGAGTAGACGGGCTTGCTTTCATTTGTCAATAGCAAACCCTCTTCGAGGTAATCTATTCCCTCTTTTGCTTTTCCCAAAAATGTCATTGCACTTCCTGCATAGTAGTAACACTCCGCTTGATTTGGATAGTAGTCTAATGATTTTTCACTTAGATTTTGTAATTTATCCCACTTTTCCAATTGTGTGTAAATCGACATTAATTGCTGCCATATAATGTAGTTGTTTTTATAGACCGTCAAAGATTTTTCGTAGTATTGAGTACTTTTATCGGTTTCTCCTATATTATACAATAAATCTGCATAAAGAGAATTTGTTTTTTCATTATCAGGATACTCATCTACCATTTTTTTTGCAGAGTTAAGCAATTGGTTTTTGTACTCATAATCGGGAGCCATTTTAACAACATAAGGGATAAAAGCCTTTATTTTAGTGTTTACGTCTACATTTTTGTTTTTTACTATTTGAGCTAATGCCTCTATGTAGTCTTTATCATTGCTTACTCTGTTAAGTCTTAGATTATTTGCCATAAATATATTTGCCGCTTTGTTATCAGCATCAATTTTCAATAATTGTTCGTATATTTTTTTTGCTTTGTCATTATCATTTTTTAATCTATAAGCCATTGCTTTCTTCTCAAGGCTTTTAATATGGTTAGGGACCTTTTTGAGAATATTATTTAGGACTTCGATTGCTTTATCATAATCTCCTGTTCTAAAATATATCTGTGATTTGTAAAGTTCCAATTCAATTTCATTATTGTTATCAGTTATCAATTTTAGTTTGTCGATAATGGTAACAGCCTTATCAACGTCTTTTGCCCTTATGTATAAATCTGATATTTCGTAATAGTTTTTTCTGTCAAAAAGCAATTCGTCAAGCAAATTTTCAAAGGTTGACGCTGCTTCCAAATACTCCTTCTGTTCAATTAATAAGTCTATAAGGAACTGCTTGTATATAATTTTGGAATTATCTTTTTTTATAGCTTTTTTTATATACTTACGAGACTCGTTAGGCATATTTTTGTAGTGATAAATCTTTGCTATTTCAAACTCGGCAATCCCATCATTACGAGTTTTATCATCTATATTTTTTAGTTTATCCAAAGCCTCATCGTAATGCTCAAGGACTATATCTTGCACCGCCAATATCAATTCTGTTTCCAATTTTACATCTTGAGAATTGCTTGTAGAAACATCTTGTGCATCGGTAAAAAACGGTAATATTATGAATATTAGTAATAATATTTTATTCATTTTCTTGTGTTTTAATTGGCTTTTAATTTTTATTTATGCTTCAATGTATCTAACGTCAATTGTACCTTAATGTTGGGATTTAACTAAAAAATCCCAACACCAATTATGTCTTAAATTGAATTCAAATTACAAACATCATAAATTTGATTCGTCGTGAAGTTTTTTTGAAATCCTTATTCTATCTACAAGATGAAATTAATTTGTGTAAAAAAATTATTTTTTAGAGTAACAAAAATTAAAGTTTTTCCAAAAATACATCTTATAAAAGAACACAATATATAGCACAATACTATTTAAAAAATTATCGCAAATACCGTACCATTCATTATTATTTTTGCGCATTCATAACGCATTATAAAACAATGATTGTCAATATATCTCATTTCTTTTTAATGCGATTTTTTTTAAGCATTTTTTCAATATATTTTTTGGTTTTTAACCTCACAAAGATTTACCTTTACAAAATCGATTTAATAATCCATTACTCAACAGTGAACATGAACCAAAATAATCAAAATCAAGTTATGCTATTAAATCTGGTCACAAACTTTGAGGATTTATCAAATAAAGGGGAGATTGGAATATATAGTAAGGAAGAATTTATGCAACTGATAAATTTTTATAATACTAGAAATGACCTCGAGAAAGCACTTGAAACTATAGATATAGCGATTAGTCAATTTAAGTATATTACTAAGTTTTACCTTGTGAAAAGCAGACTACTGATTGAATCAAATAAACCTAAACAAGCATTAAAGCAAATACGATATTGTGAGAAAATATCGGGGTACGATTTTGAGGTCAAACTACTCAAAGCAAAAGCTCTTAGTATGATGGGCAAAGTGGAGAGCGTATCCAATTTACTGGAAGAACTAAAAGCGTTTGCATCAGTTGAAAACAGGGTAGATATTTGCTTAATCAAGTCTTATAACTCTGAATATTCCGGAGATTACGATAATATGTTTGTGTTATTAAAAGAAGCTTTAAGTATAGAGCCTACTAACAAGGAGGCTTTAGATAGAATTATGTCTGCAACACTTTTGACTAAAAAATATTTTGAAAGTGTAGAGTTTCACGAAAAGTTAATCAACGAAAACCCATATAATTATATGGCTTGGTTCAACGTAGGACAAATTTATTCTATACTTTCGGAGTATGAAAAAGCTATTGATTATATAGAGTACTCTTTTATAATTGAACCTAATTTTGAAGATGGCTATCTCCAATATTCCGAGTTGTGTAACCAAGTGGGGAAATACAAAAATGCTGTAAAAATATATGAAGAATATTTGGAAAAATTTGAAGCCGACTCTGAGCTTTACACAAATTTAGCAAACTCATACGTCAATTTAGGTATTTTGAAAAAGGCTAAAAAATATACTTACAAGTCTATAGAAACAGATCCGTACAATGATGAAGCATATTTTTTGCTTGGAGAAATATTCAAAAAACAAGAAAAGTGGCAAAATGCTTTAAATGCTTATCACAAGGCAGCCGAATTTGATGAATACAGAGAAGAATATTTGGAAGCCTTGGCTGAAACTTATTTTAAGTTGAAGGAATATGACAAATCAGAGTATTATTTCGACGAACTCGTATCTATGGACACTCCCGAAGAGGGCTATTACATAAAATATATATACTCTCTAGTTGGCATAGAAAAATACTCCAAAGCTCTTCAGATTGTAAAAAAATCAGAGGATATAGTTTATAGTACCCAAATAAAATATCTAGTGGCTGTCATATATTTTAAAATGAATAATAGAAAAGAGGGATTGTACCACTTGGATAGTGCTCTAAATGATGATGGTGGGGCAAATCATAAAATTTTCTTTGATTTGGCACCGGAATTTACACACGACAGAGATGTAATTTCACTAATAGCATATCATTTAAAATAACAACTCGTTTTATAACCAAAACTCTTTTAAAAAGGTCTTTTCAACTTAATCGTGAAAAGACCTTTCTTTATTTCTCCAGGTTAAATTACACTCAATAAAGTGACCTTGGAATCAGTCAAAACTGTAAATATTTTAGTGAATTTCTTCTTATAAACTTTACAATATTTTCTATTGCAACGTTAATATACTATAACAAGGCATAAAAAGTCGAAATACTGTTTAATCTTTTAATTATAATTTCACAACATACATTGATTAGTTTAGAGAAAAACTACCTATCTCACGTACTTCAGTATGATAATTGAGTCTAAAATAATCGTATGACAACTCATAATCTACAGGAATAGAATTAAATAGATTTATTAATTCATCTTCAGAATTTACTCTCAGTATAATCCATACAATTGCCTCTTCCTGACTAACAGAAAGAGAATTACTAATATGTTCGACAATAATATCTAATGCTATCTTGTATTGTTCTTCATCAAAAACATCCGGATTGAAATAATCCAACTCTACTATAAAATGATTATCCATTGTACCATTTTAATTCATTCAAAATAAAACAAAGTTTCACCAAATTGCATATCACGACACAAACTCACCTAACAGCATACTAATCAGCAACATACAATATGTACTAAATTCGGTAGTAGGGCAGAAAGTTCAAAATTAGTTTAAAAAATGTTATTCAAGCAATATTTTAACATTTTTCTACCTAAGATATTAATGTCATTTCAATTACTGTTTTAGTTTTTTGAAATATAAGAATTTCACCCTATTTAATTAATCTTTTTATTTATTGATTAAATATGTTCTTTTTTTTATTTGATTTCATCGCAATCAACTTATATTTGTGCATTTTATATTTATTGTAATATCAAATTTACAACGAAGTAATGACATTAAAAACCAGCAATAAAAATATTCTATATATAGCACTACCCATTATACTTGGCAGTGCCGCTCAACAAGTTATAGGCTTGAGTGATAGTATCTTTTTATTTCATTACAGCGAACTTGCTTTTGCCAGTATTGCTCTAATGAGCGTGTTTTATTTGATCATAGCTTCGATAGGATACGGTTTTTCCAAGGGAGGACAAATAATCATAGCACGTCGTATGGGCGAAGGTGATAAAAAAGGTATTGGTAAAAGTTTCTATACACTTTTGATGTTTGAAATAGCTTTATCTTTTATCATGTTCCTGTTTATGCGATACGGTTCTGATTGGTTTTTGAGGTTTTTTATAAATTCTAACGAGATATACGAGCACAGTTTGCTGTATATAAAATTGAGAGCCTACGGAATTTTTTTTAGTTATACTGGTATTTCAATAATAGCTCTCTACACAGGTATCGCTCGCACAAAGTTTATAATCATAGACTCGTTGATACTGCTTGCATCTAATATATTTTTGAATTACGTTTTGATATTCGGAGAAATGGGATTCCCCGAAATGGGTATCGAAGGGGCAGCTTTGGCTAGTGTTCTTGCCGAGGTAATTGGACTTTTGGTGTTTCTGGCATATATGATACTTGGTGGCAGTGCCAAAAAATGGGGGCTGTATTATATTCCTAAAATCGAATTCACATCATTAAAGAATATTTTCAATTTATCATCACCGATAGTTGCACAAGCCATTATCAGTCTGGGTAGTTGGTTTGTATTCTTTTCTATGATTGAAGTTTTTCTGGGAGAAAAATCGTTGGCAATATCAAATTTGGTTAGAAATGTTTACCTGATTCTGTCGATACCGGCTTGGGGTTTTTCTTCTGCCATAAATACCTTTGTGAGCCAGTTTATAGGCATGCAAAAAAGAATGGGAGTAATGCCGATAATTCACAAAACGGCAACACTTAACTTGATAATAACAATGGTAATTGCTTTGCCGGTTATTTTATTTCCTTCTACGATGTTATATCCCCTGTTTGGAGGAGAAGATACATCGCTAATTCTCGACGCAAGATATACACTTTATGTACTGCTTGTAATACTGATATTAGCCTCTACCGGACTAATTTATTTTAATGGGCTAACAGGTACGGGAGCCTCAAAATATGGGATGAAAATTCAAGCATTTGCATCTGTTATATATATGACTTATGTGTATCTTGTATTAAAATATGGCAACCAAAGTGTAGAGCTTGCTTGGACTTCAGAAATTGTATATTGGATATTTGTCTCTTCTATGAGCCTAAGATATTTGTACTCCAAACAATGGCACGGTAAAGTATTTTGATATTTAGTAATATTTTATCGAATATGATTATAATAAGTTGATTTTTAGCCTTACCTTTATGGCTGGTTATGGTGACTATAGCCTATATTATACTGAATATATCCCTTGAGTATAATTTGTATTGGTATTATTGAATTTTAACTATAAAAAAAATATTATGGATTTTAGAAAAGAAAAAGACAGTATTGGTTACGTCGATGTTCCTGC
>PDWI01012949.1_pt1 | contig 10041 bp, 6 predicted proteins | sample 1430891 | NCBI WGS metagenome assembly PDWI01 (sample SAMN01162508, study PRJNA174530) | Oral metagenome, whole genome shotgun sequencing project. | biome: Marine environment; feature: Marine mammal; material: Swab sample of the gingival sulcus; isolation source: swab sample of gingival sulcus... | reverse complement strand
ATTTGTGAAAGTTTTTAATGAAAAAGATTTTGTTTTCCCCGCCAAATTGGTAGCAGGAAATCCGTCTGTACGAAAACCTTACGATGAAGGCTATTTTGTGATTGATGCTGAGGATGATTTGTATCATTTTAAGATGGTAAAATCACAGCCTTTTCTGAGAAAAGTAGAATTGCCGAAGAAATGTGTACCTGAATATTTTGCTCCTTATGAGCCGGACGACCGTAGTTTTTACGGATTTCTTTTTGATAAAGAGGGGGAAGTTTATGTTATCAATACCAACAGTTATAAACTGCAAAAATTAGATTGTGGAGATGTAGACTTGGACAAACAAATTATTGCCATAATGGGCAATCCTTTGTACTGGACTGTTCGCATAATTTCGCGAGAAAAGGAATCGGTGTTTGCTTTTGATACCCAAACGAAAGAGTTGGTGGCAAAGCATCATTTTGAAGAAAGCAACAAAGGGATAGATTGGAGAAAATATATTTTTCCCTTTGAGTTGAGCTGGACAAGTCCCTTGTCAAAATTTGTAATGCCTAAAATAAAATTCGGAAGCTATTTTGTGTTTCTTTTTAATGTTCTTTTCGCTTTTCTCCATTTCTTTATCAACAGAAAAAATAAAAGGTCAAAGATTTTTCTCGAAGCAATCTGGATTGCAATTAGCGGTTTGTACGGTTTTATAGCTACTCTTGCTCTTAGTAGGTAATGACGTTTTATTGTCCTAACCATATAGATATTGCGGAAAGAGGGGGATTCGAACCCCCGAAGCGCTTTTGACGCTTACACGCTTTCCAGGCGTGCCTCTTCAGCCACTCGAGCACCTTTCCTTTTAAGAACTCGTTCGCAAAGAAAGTACATTTTAGCTTTGCAAACAAGTTCTTGCGACCTATTTTAAAAGACTAACAGCCTCTTTGATTCTTTTTAATGCTTCTTTTAGTTGTTCTCTAGAAGCTGCATACGACAGACGAATGTACTCCGGAGCACCAAATGCATCACCGGTAACGGTTGCAACTCGCGCTTCTTCCAAGAGGAACATACTCAAATCTGTAGCATTATTGATTGCTTTGCCGTTATAACTTTTTCCAAATAGCTTGCTCACTTTAGGGAAAAGATAAAATGCCGCTTTCGGCTTTTTGATTTCAAAACCCGGAATACTTTGCATCAAATCAACAGACATATCTCTACGTTTCTTGAATTCTTCACGCATTTCATAAGTAGGCTCCATAGTGCCTGTAAGTGCTGCTACAGAAGCCTTCTGTGCAATAGAGCAAATTCCCGAAGTCAATTGTCCCTGTAATTTATTCACTGCTTTAGCTAACCAGTCCGGAGCGGCAATATAGCCAATACGCCATCCCGTCATTGCATAGCCTTTAGACACACCGTTTACAATCGCTACTTGGTCTTTGATAAAGTCAAATTGAGCAATGCTTTCGTGCGTTCCCTCATACGTAATATGCTCGTAGATTTCGTCCGAAACAATCAAACAATTGGGATATTGGGCAATAACTTTGGCAATAGCCTCTAATTCTTCCTTAGTATAAACACTGCCGGTAGGGTTTGAAGGCGAATTTAACAATACTGCCTTTGTTTTATCAGTCAGTTTAGCCTCCAATTGTTGAGGTGTTACCTTAAAATCATCTTCCATACCTGTTTCTACAAAAACAGAAACACCTCCGGCCAATTTCACAATTTCGCTGTAGCTTACCCAGTACGGACACGGAATAATCACTTCATCATCGGGATTCAAAATACACTGAAAAAGATTGTACAACGAATGTTTTGCTCCGGCAGAAACCACAATCTGACTTTTAGTATAGTTAAGATTGTTTTCCCTTTTCAATTTTGCCACAATAGCTTCTAATAATTCCGGATATCCTGCTACAGGGGGATAGTGTGAATAGTTGTCCTGAATAGCTTGAATACCCGCTTCTTTAATATGCTCCGGAGTGTCAAAATCCGGTTCTCCGACACTTAGGCTGATAACATCAATGCCTTGTGCTTTCAACTCTCTGCTTTTCTGAGACATCCCTATCGTAGGCGACGTTTCTAAAGCGTTTATTTTATCTGATACTAAATTCATAGCAATTATGATGATTTAATTTGTTAATTTTGTGAATTACAAAGGTAAAATTTTTAATGATATATGGACTACATTTACATAATATTGATAGTAGCTGCTGTGATTTTCTTGTTTTATTTGTGGAGTGATAGAGACAAAAAATTGCCATCCGAGTCGAATCCTAACAATTCATCAAGAGGGGATTCATTTCCTTTGAGGATGCAGGCTTACGAACGCTTGGCTCTTTTCTTAGAACGTAGCAAACCGCAGTCTTTGGTGATGCGACTTTTAGGCGAACGCAACACAGTCTCAGAATTGCAAATCCTGCTCTTAAACACGATAAGAACGGAGTTTGAACACAATTTTTCGCAACAAATTTATATTTCGGAGAGCCTGTGGCAAGAAATTTCTTTGACAAAAGACAAATTGATACAGTTGATAAATCAAGCTGCTACAAAGAAGAAAGATACTGTGAAAGAGTTTTCGGAGGAATTGCTGCTGCAATACACAAATGAAGAGGACTTTATAGGAAAAACTTTGCAAATGCTAAGACAAGAAGCGCGCAGTTTTCAAAAATAAAAGATGATGATGACTGAAATGCACAAACAAAAGTATACGGCTTTTGAGCAGATGAAGCTCAACAAATCATTGATGAAAAGTTTGAAGGAGAATGGGTACGAGCGTCCTACGCCGATACAGTCGGCGGCGTTGAAGCCCATTCGTTCGGGCAAAGACGTCATTGGGATTGCACAGACGGGAACGGGAAAAACATTTGCGTATTTACTGCCGATTTTGGAGCGGTTACACTATGCTCAGGGCAGTTCGCCAAGGGCGTTAATCATCGTGCCTACGAGGGAGTTGGTGCAGCAAGTCGTGGAGGCAGCTGAGTTGTTGGCCTCGTATTGCGACTTACGCATTGTCGGTATTTACGGCGGTGCCAATATTCGCACACAGTCGGCAAAAGTGGCTGAGGGCGTTGACCTGCTCGTCGCTACGCCGGGACGTTGTTTAGACATTTATTTCACACGTGTTTTGCTGCTTTCTCAGGTGAAAACATTTGTGATTGATGAGGCTGACCGCTTGCTGGATATGGGCTTCATTCCGCAGTTGCAAAGTTTGCACGCTGCTTTGCCGACGAGTCATCAGAATTTGTTGTTCACGGCGACTTTCTCTGCCGAGATTGCCGAACTTTCGGAAGAATTTCTGATTGAGCCACGCCGAGTAGCAGTTACTCGCCAAGCCTCAACGGTTAAAAATATTGCGCTGGGCGCTTACAAATTGCCGAATTTCTATACCAAAATCAATTTATTGAAACTATTATTGAAATTGCCTGACTTTGAAAAGGTAATAATCTTCGTGAAGTCTAAAAAACGGGCTGACTTGGTACAACTCAAATTGGAGGGCGAATTTGGCGAGGCGATGGGCGTTCTGCATTCTAACAAGGCACAAAACACTCGGTTTCACACATTGCAAGCGTTCAAAGAAGGCGATGCTCGTATTTTGATTTCTTCGGATATTGGAGCAAGAGGCATTGATATTGAAGACATTACACACGTGGTAAATTTTGATTTGCCGATATTGGCAGAGGAATTTGTACATCGAGTGGGGCGAACGGGGCGCGCCGAGCGTTCGGGCGTTGCCATTACTTTTTTCACGGAAGAGGAACAGGAGCAATTCAATGCCATTGAGAATTTGATTAAGCGAACTATCGAACTATTGGAATTGCCCGATAATTTGCAAATTTCGGAGGATTTATTGGAAGAGGAACGCATTATCACCTCGAATATTCGTCTAAAAGACGGCGTAAGAAAAGGCGGCGGTGCCTTTCATCAGAAAAGGAGAGCCGGGAATAAAAAGCCTGCAAACAGAAGTGGAAAAAGGAAAAAACGCTAAAAATGGTAAGTAACAGACAATTATTTTTACAACACGTCGGGCAGACGTCGCCGATGCCGATCGGCTTGGAAATAGTGCGTGCCGAGGGGATTTATTTGTACGGAACAGACGGGAGAAGGTATGTAGACTTGGTCTCGGGCGTGTCGGTTTCTAACTTGGGGCACAACCATCCGAGAATTGTGGAGGCGGTAAAGCAACAAGCCGAAAGGTATATGCACTTAATGGTTTACGGCGAGTTCGTAGAAGCGCCGCAAGTTCTTTTTGCCAAGAGACTTACAGATGCTTTGCCCAAGGGGTTGGACAGTATTTATTACCTAAATTCGGGCAGCGAGGCGATAGAGGCAGCGATGAAATTAGCCAAGCGCTATACCGGACGCACCGAAGTCGTAGCGTTCCGAAATGCCTATCACGGGAGTACGCACGGGGCATTAAGCATCGGCGACGAAAGATTGAAAAATGCCTATCGTCCGTTGTTGCCACAGGTTCGCCTCTTGGATTTCAACGCTGCGAAACAATTGGAGCAAATCACCCAACGGACGGCTTGCGTAATTGCAGAGCCGATACAAGCGGAAGGCGGCTGTATTTTGCCCCAAAACGATTTCTTAAAAAAGTTGGCAGCTCGTTGCCGGGCAGTCGGAGCCTTACTTATTTTTGACGAAATACAAATGGGATTTGGGCGCACCGGCAAGTTGTTTGCCTTTGAGCATTACGGCGTAGTGCCTGATATTCTGTGTCTTGCCAAAGCAATGGGCGGCGGAATGCCCATCGGCGGCATCGTTTCGGAGAAGAAAATCTTGGATAGCTTCACCCACAACCCTATGTTGGGGCATATCACTACCTTCGGCGGTCATCCCGTTTCTGCCGCCGCAGGGCTGGCTGCGTTTGAAGTTTTGACGGAGGGAACACTTATCGAAGAGGCAGAAGCCAAAGGAAAAGCCTTCGAAGATGCGTTGAAAAATTTGCCACAAGTAAAAGAAATTCGCAGAAAGGGCTTGTTTATGGCAGTGGAGTTGAGAGGAAGCCGAGAAATCGAAAGCTATATGAAAAAAGGGTTCACATTGGGCTTGATAAACGACCCCTTCTTATTCTACGAAAACACATTTCGCATCTCGCCGCCGCTTACGATTACCGCAAAGGAAATAGCCGCAATAATTACGCTGATAAAAGAAGCGCTGACAGCTTAGTTCGTAAGCATCCCCCCTGATTTCACCGTCGAAATGGCACCTTGAGACCGTCGGCAATCTGCGCTTGCCAAAGACTTCCGCAGACAAGCAGCCGACGTTCCCGAAAAATCAAGCTGACAATTCCAAAAAATCGTCCCGACACGACAGCCTACTCATCAAAAGAATTTATTGAGTAAGACCGGTCGCATCTCGATTCATAAACTGCTGCTCTTTCAGTCGCTTCAAATGAAATTCTGTCATTTTTCGAAGAGATTTCAACCGCTGCTCCTTTACAGAATCCGGCAAAGCCTTTAAAAATCGCTGATACGCCTTGATGGCTTGCTTTTTCCTACCGCTCGTTTCGTACAAATACGCAATACGATACAACGTTTCGTGCTTGTACTCATAATCCATTGCTTTGTAAAGCATCTTGATTGCCCTCGTATCCTGTCCCAAAAAACGGTAAGCGCTTGACTGTCTGCCGTAAATCTCTGCAATCCGCTCCTCGTTTGGCAAATAATAATGCAGTGCTTTTTCAAGAAAAGAAACAGCCTCCTCATAACGCAAAGACTTTAAGGCAGCCAAGCCCAAATGGTACAAAATAACCTCATTAAGCCCTTGCGCCAGCTCGTTCGCCTTGTACAAATAAGTATAAGCATCGTTCGCATGCCCCAAACGATAGTAAATATAGCCCAAATAAAAGTAATGATCAGCAGGAGCACATCCCAATTCAAACAAGTTTTCGTACCTTACTTTCGCCTCACCATATCGGAACAAACTGAAATAAGCATACGCATTCAGAGAAAGCACACTGATATTCGTGCTATCCCGCTTCAAGTAATTCTCCGTAAGCGGAAGTATCGCCTCATAATCCCCCTCACTTTTATAAAGCCTCGCCAACGCACTCACAGTAAGATAATCTTTCGGATTTCGGCAAATTCCCCTCATCAAAAGCCGCTTCGCCTCCGCTGTTTTGTTCAACTTCTGATAGCAGCTACTTTGCAATCGAAGTACAGTAGGCACCGTATCCCTTCGCAGCACCTCATCACAAGTCCTGACCCCCTCCTCAAACAACCTTAGCTTATACTGCAATCGCCCGATTTTATAATACAATTTCGCACTTTGCGCTATCCCTAATGCCCTTTGCAGCGTCTGCAACGCCCGTTTCTCATTTCCCACAGTAGTATAATAATCAGCCAATTCATAGTAATACTCCATATTTTTCGTACTGTCGCAAAGCCGTTGCAAACATAGAATAGCCTCAGAAATATCCCCCGTTTTTCGCAGCGCCTCAGCTTTTTGATACAACAACTTCACGTCCTTCGTCTGCAAACTATCAATAAAACGCACTATCTCCCCATATTTCAACTCCCTATCCAACGAGTCAATATGTTGCTGCTGCCCGACAACCACCGAACCACCACACAATAAAAATATACACGCTCCCCAAAAAGAAAAAAAAGTCCTCATATCCATCTATTTTTGCACTAAGGTACTCCTTTTTCAACTAACAAAATAGTTTTGATAAAAAAAGCATCAAAAAAATCATACCGAAAGCCCCTTTTAAAAGCATCGTCATAACCCACCAAAAAAATCGTCCCGTCGATTTTTTCAAATCGTCCCGTCAATTTTTTCAAATCGTCCCGTTGATTTTTTCAAATCGTCCCGTCGATTTTTTCAAATCGTCCCGTTGATTTTTTTCCTTCCTCAAAACGATTGAAAATCAAACACTTGTAAAATAGTGAAAAACACCCTGAAAAAAACAGAATTTTACCCCCTTTACGAATACATATTTCCCACACAAATCCCCCCTGAAATCACTTCATTTTTCATAATACTCAAGCACACTACCATACTGTATAAGGAGTAATCTCCCCCTTCTACCTTTGTTTTTTACAGCCCCAAAGTAGATTTTTACAAAAAAACGCAGCAAAAAATTTGGTTGCTCCGATTTTTTTACTACATTTACGCAGAATTTCCTGTTCTACTAAGAATAAGTTCTTCGAAAAACAGTTGGTAATTTTAAAAAATTATAGTTATGAAATACAAGTTGATTCAAAAAATGAAGCCCGGAGATCCCGAAGCTCCCCGAAAGTGGTATGCAACTTCTGTTAATCAAGGAAAGATAACTATAGAGCAACTTAGTAGAGATATTGCAGGGCGTTCGTCGCTTACGCGCGGTGATATTATGAACGTAATTGAAAATTTATTAGACGAAATTCCGAAACACCTTGTGAATGGCAATACGGTAGACCTTGGCGATTTCTGCTCGCTCAGGTTGTCTATCAGCGGCACAGGTGTTCTGGATCCTAATGACTACAATACCACAACCAACATCAAGAAGACCAAGGTTGTGTTTACTCCTAGCGCTGCAATGAAAAAAGAAATTGCAGATATTAAATTTGAACGAATTGATACTTAATCCCATAGTGTTGTTTGTTTAAAAGGTTTGGTTTGGATTGTTAAGGGCAGTTGGTTGTGTGCCTCACAGACTCTCATAGTCTGTGAGGTTTTTTTATGTATAAAGAATAGGAAGTTCTGCTTATAATACTATTTTGCATCTGTTTTTTCGTATAAACTATACTTTTCATAGGGTCAAAAAAGAAAGGGAGAAGTATCCCAAAATACGAGAGAAAATTGCCCCCGAAACGAGAAGAAAATCAAGCGTAAACCTATCCAAAAAGAAACAGCATCGAAAGTAAAACTCCCGATGCTGCCGGCGATTAAGAAGACTCAAAGTCTCTCTAAATCATCTTGCCCCCTACGAATTACTCTTTATTATTAAACAAGTAATCAACATCTAACTCTTCCACCTTACCAAACTTCCTTAATTCTTTCATTGGCAACGTCTTCTTATCTCCAATTAAAACAAGCGTGTAGTTATCCCCCTTTACTGCTTTTTGGAAAAACTCTTGTAAATCTGCCAAAGTCATTTTCTGTAGTTCTTCATATATATCTTTGCGAATGTCATAATCAAGCCCCCATTCTTTCAAGCCTTCATAATTCCAGAAGATAGAAGACCTTGTAATGCGTTGTGATTCTATCTGTTTCAATGCAGATTCTTTCGCTGCTTTGAAATTCTTTTCGGCTTCGGGCATCTTGTGCATCAGGTCATTCATTGCCCGTAAAGCAGCCTTTAATTTGTTAGCTTGTGTGCCAATAAATGCGATTACATAATTATTTTTATCTTTCTTGCCTGCCGTAGCATAGTAAGAATATGCAGAGTACGCCAATGATTTGGATTCACGAATCTCTTGGAATACGATAGAAGAAAGTCCTGCACCAAAATACTGATTAAACATATTGGAGTAAGCTAAGAATTTGGGAGAGAATTTAGCTGCTTTGCGCAGCATTAGTAGTTGAGTCTGCACCATGTCATAGTTGCAGAAATACACTTTTCCTCCGGTTTCCGCCGTCTTGTATTCTTTCGCCTTAGGAGCCTCTTTCCCTTTTCCAAAGTTGTGGTATTTCGTCAAAGCCTCTTTCGCTCCGGCTAGGTCATTTCCGTAGTAGAACATACGGTGCTTATAATCCAACAAGTCTTTGATTATTGCTACTAAGTCTTGAGGATTTACGGCTTGCAACTCTTCACGAGTCAATATATCTCTCAATGGAGAATCTTTTCCATACTTGGCGAAACTTACCAAACCGCTTTGTAAAATATTTTCTTTTCTTAACTTCTGGTTTTTGCGAGATTTCAAGATATTTTTCACCATTTCTTTGTAAGCCTTAGGATTTTCCTTCACATTTGCCAAAAGATGTTCTAATAATTCTAAGCCTTTACCAAAGTTTGCTTTCAATCCTGACAATGAAATCATTGATTTTTCAGCCCCGGCAGAAACTCTGTAATTAACTCCTAATTTATAAAACTCTTGTTTGATTTGCTCCGGTGTATATTTGTCAGTTCCCAAGTAAGCAAGGTAAGAAACAGCCAACGATAGCATTTTGTCATTGTAGCTTCCCATATCAAAGATAATACTCAAGCTACACAAATCATTCGACTCATTTACGATGTAGTCAATCTTCGTTCCATTCAAGGTTGTAGTCTTAATCTTTTCCTTATAGTCAATAAATTGAGGCTTCAGTTTTCCACTTTCTTGAGCTAATAGATTTTTTGCAAATTCAGATTTTTTAGTACGGTCTATCTTAATCGGTGTAATGCCCGGATTGTCTACTTTTACTAAAGATTTGTTTTCGCCCTGACGCTTGTAAACAATCACATAATTGTTTTTGTAATGCTCATTCGCAAACTTTACAAGCTGCTCTTTGGTAATCTTACGCAACTCTTGAAAGAAAGCCAAACGATTTGCCCATTCAACTCCGTGTATGTAGCTGTGGTACAATTTAGAAGCTACGGCTCTTACCTCTTCCAAAGTCTGTCCTTGCTTTGGCATACCATCAAAATTGTGGTAACTGTACTCTTTCAAAATAGAAGGAGAACAACCTGCACCTAATGCTTTCTGTGCTTGATTAATGTCAAGGTCTATCAAACCGGCTTTTCCATTTGCCAAGATCATATCAACTAAAGTAAGATATTTTTCATCTTCACTACCTGTTCCTCCGTCAAAGCGGAATGCAAAAGATACGCGTTCAGGCTCTTTGCTAAATACTTCTTTTACGATAGGTTCCTTTATAGGCTCTTCACGAGGGAAAGTCTTTTTAGGTAATTCTTTTGCTTTGAATTTACCAAAGTACTTGTCTACCATTTTGATGGTTGGCTCGTATTCTAAATCACCGGCAAGTATGATTGCAAAGTTATTAGGCACGTAGTACGTATCGAAATAGTTGTGAATTGCTACCATTGATGGGCTCTTCAAGTGTTCTGACGTTCCGATAGTTGTTTGCTGTCCGTAAGGATGTTTAGGGAACAACGCACGCATCATTGCATAGTGTACTAAACGAAAATCATTGTCCTGTGCTCTGTTA
>PDWI01010964.1_pt1 | contig 10042 bp, 8 predicted proteins | sample 1430891 | NCBI WGS metagenome assembly PDWI01 (sample SAMN01162508, study PRJNA174530) | Oral metagenome, whole genome shotgun sequencing project. | biome: Marine environment; feature: Marine mammal; material: Swab sample of the gingival sulcus; isolation source: swab sample of gingival sulcus... | reverse complement strand
TAACTCAATCCAATACTCTGTTTCATTTGCTTCCTTTTGTGAAATAGCCATTTTATGAATAAAGTCCATTTTGCTTTCTGCGTGTTCAGCCTCACTGACTAATGCTCCAATAGCAGTACCACTACGTAAAAGTTGTTTGCTTAATACAAACTCTTTTTTCTCCTTACACAAAAATTTATATAGGCTTATAATCCGTAAGGCAAAAGCAAAACTTTTATCTTTTATTATATTTTCTTTTTTATAAACATTCATAATTTACAATTCATAATTCATAATTCATAATTCATAACTATTTTTTCCAATATGCTTTAACCATTGTACCGTATATTTTTTTTAAAAATTGATTACGTTGTGCCATATATTTTAGGTTATTTCTTAGAAATTCACGTAAATGCAACAATGTCCATTGCGTTATTGTGCTACTCCACAAGGTATGTGCCAACATCAAACTATGCTCTGGAAATTCGCCCTTATTTACCGATGTGATTATCTCTTTTGATGAGTGAAACGTCAATCCAAAATGATTTTTAACCACATCACGAACAGCATATTTTCCTCCGTCCCAAGCGTAACCTGTATCCGTAAAATAGAAAATCAATTTGAAATCGGTTGTCAAATAGGGTTCTCCAATTAAACCAAAATCAGAAAGCTGAAAACTTTTCCAGAAATCACGATTATCATATTTAGAAGTAGAACTTCCGTGCATACAAACTGTTTTTACGGGATAATAAGTTCTAAAATAAGCTAAATTTTTCTCAAAAGTCTTTTTAGCAAGTTGCAAATCTCCTTTGGCAAAAGCTAAATCTTCGTAATGATACCCTATTTCGTGTCCTAAATCAGCAATTTTCTTAATGATTTCAGGTTTGTTACTCTGCTTAACAATACGAAAATAATAGGTCGCCTTAACTCCCAAATTGTATTCTATTTGTGCCATTTTTAAGGCATTATTAGCAATCTCATCAACATCGTGCCTCAATATTAGAAATTTTCCTTCGGGTTTATTTTCACAATACTCCTTATAAGGAATTAACGAATATCCGTTTTGCAAAAATGATTGTAATAGTTTTTTGTATGTTTTTATTGTAAAGTCCATTGGTTGTTAAGTTATGTAAGTTATGAGGTTATGTCATTTTTAATTTAAGTGTTTTTATTAAGCTGGTAATCATTATATTTTCTTACTATTATCAAAAAAATTATCAATATTGAATAAATAATCCAAACGAGTACAAATTTCTAAATCTTTATAGCTTCTTATTTTATTCATTTTATATGTTTTCATAATTTACTCTTAGTGCCCTCATCACCTCCATCACTTATTTCATCACTTAAAGTTATACTGATAATCAGGGTTTTCTTTTATCACTTTGGCACTATTAGGATAATTTTCAACAAACCAAACCAAAAAAGCGGTAACATCAATTTTATCTGCCAACATTTTTTGTCTTCTTGCTTGAAACTCCTCTTTTACATTTTCCATAGAAAGTAAATTTTCAATGGTTTGATACAATTTATTTGGATTATCTGTTTTTATACCAAAAGTCAATTTATATTTATGTTCCAACTCCTCTAAAACACTAATTTTTCCTGCAAAATCATTAAAACGAACAGAAGGAACACCCAACATAGCACTCTCAACTGCCATACTCTGACTATCGCAAACAATACAAGAAGCCTCATTCATTATATGATGAATACAGTTTACAGGTGCATTTAATCTATATTTTTCATACGCATTATTTATTTTTTTCTCTGATGAAATATAAACTTGATAATTATTTGCTTCAAACAAACCAATAATTTTTTCTAAAATCTGATTATTTATACCATTAACCCCCTCATCGTGATGAGCTACCAATGATACAAGCCTTATTAAAACATATCTATCTGATTGAATGTATTTTTGGGTTATCTCTTTTTGACCCTTAAACCAATTGGGGTGTAAATAAGCCAATTTCATATAGCCTTGATACTCTATTTTTTTATCTTGCCATTTTGAAAAATCGCAAACCGTAGGTGCTAAAATATGAGTAGAAAAAGGGAACAACCAATCCGCAAGTTTCTTGATAACCGAATAATCATCTTCTGAGACTGCTATAAAATTGATTCTAAAAAATTTACATAGTCGTGCAAGAATTGGATCAGGGCTGATAACAATATTCGGTTTGAAAAGTATAAGTTGTTTTAAGAAATGATAAAAACGATTAAATAAAAATTTAACAATCCCCCATTTTGTTGTTTTATCAATGTTATTTTTCTCAATATTGACATAAGGCAATCCTTCTTTTTGAGCCAAATCTTCCAACACATCTTTTTTTCTAATCAATAAAATGACTTTATGATTATTTTCTATCCACAATCTAACCGCATTTTTATAGAAATGAAATTGTGCCGGATGTCCTATTTGTATTAATATTTTTTTTCTCATAGGTATCAATGGCTTATTTTTTCTTCAATAATTGAAGTCCTAACTGACCTATTTTATATAAAAAAGGACTACATATATATTTAAGCCTTCCATATTCCACCAATTCACCACCAAATTTAGATTTAAAGTTCCGAACTCCATATCCGTCATTTGGTTTTCCTGCACCCATCATATCAAAATACTGAACCTTAGTGCTTCCTGCATATTCTATTGCCGACCAAGTAACAAAAGTAGAGGGATATATATTTTTGAATTTTTTATCTAACCCACAAACATATAATTCATACAAAATCTTATCTTTTAATTCTAAACAAACACTACCACCTATAATTTTTCCTTCATATTGTAGCATAAACATTTTACTTGCTGGAAGTTTATTTATTTTTTCAAAAAACTCTATTGGGAAAATAGGAAGTTTGACTTTTGTTTTATACAAATCCTCTAAAAGTGTATAAAATTCTTTTATCTGTTCAGAATTTAAGTCGGTTAATAGTTCAACTCCATTCTTTTTGGTTATTCTAACGTCTCTTCTTTTGGTGGAATTGAGTTGTGCAAAAGCCGATTCGGCTGTTTCTGTTTTCACGTGAAAGTTAAGATGTGGTTCGTATTTAAATCCTGCTTTCGCAAAGGTTGTTTTATATTGAGAATAATCAAAGTAATTACGAATTTCTATATAGATAGCTCTCTTTTTTAATTGTTTAACTGTATGAAGTAAAAGTGTTTCTAACGCTTTTTGATTACAATTTTGACTTAAAAGTACACCACTATGAATAATAGCACGACGAGAAAAATATGCTTTCAATCCACTTCCTTCTTGGGTTATATAACCTGAAATAAGCCCTACCAATACATCATCTTGCAATACGCCAAAAAGAAAAGTATCTAAGAAAGTTAAATCTTTTAGAAACTCGTAAAATTCTATCGTTTGAAAAGGTGATGAAAAATTGGAATTAGATATTAATTCTTGCCAATCATCTTTATTGACTTTCTCTATTATTTGTATGGTCTTCATTCTATTACTTTTAAATAAATTTCTTTTATTTTTTGTGCTACTTGTTGTGAATGTAGTTGTAGTTGTTCTATTCTTTGGCTTCCGTTGGTTCTTTGATCGGTTGACAAAACTATTTTTAATTTTTCAATAAGTTCTTCTTTTTGATAACTATCACAAACAAAAGTATTTTGAGTATTGCCAATTACTTTTTTTACATCACCTACGTTTACCGTAACAATCGGACAGTTACAAGCCATTGCTTCTTTTATAAATTGAGGTGAACCCTCAGTATAGCTGGTCATTAGACAGCAATCTACTGCACTTATTAGCATAGCGACTTCTTCTCTTTGGTATGCTTTTAGTTCAAGAAGTTCTACGTCTTTTAATTTTTGTACTACTTGTTTTGCTAATTTTGGATTTTTTACTTGATTGGAAAAAGTGCTTGAAAATAGCACGTATTTTTTATGTTTATCTAATCTAAAATAAACTCTACAATCAATTCTATTTTTAGGCATAAAAACTTTTGTATCAACACCGCAAGGAATAAGTGCTGACTTCTTTTTAATACCTACTTTGTCTCTATTTTGGGCTGATACAAAAATATTAAATTTGGATAGATAAATGGCTATTGTAGAAAAAAAGAATGCTTTGTTATTATTAATATCGCTACCGTGATATGTCGTAACAACAGGTACTTTTCGCTGTAAATTTGCCAATAATCCCGCCAATCCGTAATGTGCGTGAATAATATTGGGGCGAAAATGTTTTATCTTTTCTTGTAATCCTTTTCTACTATTAAGATAACCTTTAATGCCTTTTTGTTCAATAGTATAATAAGAAGTTTCTACTCCTAACTGCATAATAGCATCTACCTGCTCTGCAATAAATGGAGCTATTTTTCCTGAATTTTTACTACAAACAATTAAAACTCGCATTTTTAGTGATTAATGATTAATTCTATTTATGGATTGAACAATAAAGCATTTTTAATGTCTCGGCAAGGCTAAACGACCTTAAAAAAACATTTATCATACTAAATTAAGCGTTCAATATTAAATTAATCCTCTTCCTTTTAGTTTCACAAAGTTCCAAGCTAATAAAACTAAGAATAAAAATACTGAATACATTGTAAAGTATTTCTTGGTTTTATTGGTTGATTTTGAAATTCCATAAGCGATAAAAGCAATATAAACAGGTAATATAGGCTGATGAAAGCGTTCAGAATGGGCAAAAGCACTTAATGATACAACTGCTAAATAAGATAAAAGGAAAACTTCTATTAATACAAAATCTTTCCATTTTTTATTTCGTATGATAAAAAACATAGATAGATAAATAAAAAATGATAAAATATTTTTAATAAAGTTACCACCGTGTATTAATAATTGATTTTGTTGTCCTCCTACATCAACCATAGTAGATACCGGAATAACAAAAATAGCGGGTGCGAAAAGAGTACCTGAACCATATTTAGATAGTTTATTTCCCATTTTTCTTTTGGAACGTTCTACCATTGATTGTTTTTGGTTGTTAGAACGTTCCGCCCAATATTCATCAACTTCATTAGCAATAGTACCTGTTGCAAGATAGCCTACGGTAACAATAAGCCATATTCCGAGCATTATTCTGTTGCCATATTTTCCCATTTCTCTTTTGGAAAAGATTAAGGCTGAAAAAAGAGCAAAAAAAGCAGTTACCCCCAAGATGGTTCGGAAGGTAAACAAGGCTACTCCAATAAGAATAATGACAAAAATATCTATCAGTTTCAATTTTGTACCTCTCAACAAGTTGTCGGTACGTTCAAGGAACAAAGCAACTAAGAACAACATTTCAACTTCTTTAAGATGCAAACCAGAATAGAGTATTAAATTAGGGAAAAGCATTGCCATAATCCCCGCCATTCTTCCCGTCGATTCGCCGAAGTTTCTACTCGCCAATTTGTATATTAAAACCACTGTAAAAGCTCCTAAAAGTGCCTTGACAAGACGAGATAAGAAGATACTTTTGCCTAAAACCATATACAACGTACCTAAATACGTCCCATATCCCATATCATTGATTTGAAGTCCCCAAAAAACACTCTTCATCTCGGCATATCCGCGTGTTGCCAAATCTACCGCCATAGCATGATAATCCATAGAATCTGCCGCTTCAAACTCAAAAGGTTGTCCCGTCATTCCAATATAAAAGAAATAACTAATAACAACCCAAACGACTCTTATAATAAGAGACAAGAAAAAGAGATTCTTCTTAAACAAATCTGCCGACTTCACTCTCCAACGCCTACTAAGACGATTAGAGAAATAAAAGAACATAAATACTTCTAATGCTCCAAAGAATATCCATAATAAGGACATTGAATAACCAAAAAACAGTACGGAAACAAAAAGAAGGGCGATAAAATAAAGTGCTATCGCCTTTTTGGTAAAAAAACGTGGTATATAATCAATCATTTTCGTTATAATTCTTTTTTAAGTTAATAATATGTTGTTGTATGCTATATTTCTTTTTTGCTAAACAAGATATTTCTTGCCATTTTTTTGTTGTTTTATTTTGCAAAAATACAATAAATTTTTCTAACAAATCATTTTCATCTTTTGTCTTATATAAAGTTGCCCATTTTCCTTGCTCAGTAACCTCTTTCATTACTTCCCAATCGTTTACAAAAACAGGAACAGAAGAGGCTATTGCTTCTACAACAGCTATGCCAAAAGTATCGTGCTCGGTAGAATAAATAAAAGCATCTAATTCTCTTAAAATAGCGGGTACGTCATTACGAGAACCTAAAAAGTGTACTTCCTCCAATTTATTTTCTTTACAAAATGCAACACAATCATCATAAAGATAAGGTGTTGCTTCATTTTTTTTACCAACAAAATAAAAATCAAAAGCAATTCCTCTATCTTTTAAGAGTTTGAGAAAGCGACAAACTGTTTTTTGTTCTCGTCCAAGAACAAAGTTACCTACCATTGCTAATTTTAATGTTTTCGGACGATTGTTTTTATCTTGCAAATACTCTTTTTCAGCTTGAACACTCTCTTTTTTATCTTTTATAAAGTCTTTTTCATCTTGCAAAAGACCCATTTTATCTGTCGGAACAGTTTTTCTATCTGTCGACACTTTGCCGACATCTTTCGGCATAGTTCCGATAGCTCTCGGAACTTCCCCGACAACTTTCGGAATACTTCCGATAGCTTTCGGGTCTTTGCCGACAACTCTCGGAGGAGTGCCGATAGCTTTCGGAACATTTCCGATAGATGTCGCAACCTTTCCGACAGTTATTTTTTCTCTTTTTATAGTTGTCGGCAAAGGATTTGACAATGAAACGTTTTCTATTTTATCAAAATTAATTCCATTATATACTACCAATTGACGTTTTTCGTCTAACTTATATTTTCTGATATAATATTTTCGCACATATTCACTTACAAAAATGTTTCTGTAAGTTCGTTTTAAGATAAATGAATGTAGTTTTTGAGATGCTGAAAAATCAAATCCGTGTAGTGTTAAAAAAAGTTTTATTCCTGTTCCCCAACAAGCCAAATAACCATATAGAGCATCTAATGGTTGATGTGAATGAACAATCGTTACTTTATGCTTTAATAATAATTGACGTAACTTCCAGATGTATCTTACTTTGTTTTTAGTTGTAGGTAAATAATAAAAAGGTATTTGGGTTGCCAAAAAGTTTTTTTCTAATACACCGCTTTTCCGATATACTCCAATAGCCTCAAAATCGGTTGGTTGTAAGTTTTCGCAAACATCAAGCATCAATGTTTCTGTTCCACCCCTATTTAACGAACCCAAAAGATAAGCGACTCTCATTGTTTATAATATTTTATCAGCTTACCAACACTGTTTTCCACCTTAAACTGCTCAAAAACAATTTTACTTGCCAAAGAAAATTGCTCTCGCAATGCTTTATTGTCTAATAAAATAGAGATTTTTTCTGCCAACACTTCACTATTTTCAGCAGGAACTAAAAAACCATTTCTATTATTTTCTACTATTTCAGGTATGCCTCCCACATCACTTGCCACAATAGGAAGAGCAGTAGCCGTTGCTTCCATAATACTTAATGGTAACCCTTCGTAACGAGAAGTTTGCAAATAAATATCTGCACTTAAAAGATAACTACCTACCTCATTAGAAATTCCTACTTGCACAACTTTATCTTCTATTTGTAACGCTTTAATTCTTTCTTTCAACTCCTCTTTGTCTTTTGGAGGCTGACCCACGATATATAGTTTGGTATTATTCAGTTTATTCTGCTCTTTTAATTTTTGTATCGCATCACATAAAACATCTAATCCTTTTATATAATTAAAATTAGCAACTGTTAAAAGAACTGTATCATTCTTACCGATAGCTTGTTTTTCTCGTTCTCTTTCTTTATTACCTCTATTTTCATCAACACCCAGATAAAGCGTTTTTATCTCTATCTTATTTTTCCAATTCGCTCTACAATCTTCTTCTATCTTTTTACTTACCGCTACTACCTTTGAAATACGATTGGCTATCTTAAACCACAATCTTGTATGCGGTTTGATTTCTCTTAAAGGTATCATCGTACTATGAATTGTAAAAAACAATTTTCTAACTCCTAACAAATAAGCCAAAGGAATAGCATAAAAACGGGCTTTTGTAAAATGTCCGTGTAATAGATTTATTTTCTCTGAGATAATTAATTTTGTCAATTTCACACCAAAACGAAATGGATTTTTAGAATTAATAACCTTAATAACACCTCCCAATCGTGTAATATCTTCTACAAAATCATCACATTGAGGATAACGCTCATAAATAAAAACAATTTTATGTCCTTCATCTACTAACTGCTTTGTTAAATGAACATTAAATCGCTCTATTCCACCATACTTGGTCGAATCCATTCCCATAACGTGCAAAATATTCATTCTCATTTCTTTATTTTTTTATATAAATAATAGGCTTTTTGCATCAAATGAGTAAACCAAATAGGCTGACGCAAATATTCGGAATAAGAATTGGCTAAATGCTTCTCTAAATCAACCTTTTCCAACTCGTTGAGTGCCAATTTATGATATTTTTTATCAAGATAATAAGATTTCAAACAAGTTATTCTTATTATATCCACAATTTCTTTTAATTCCGAATTTTCTCTTTCATCATCTAAAAGATATTCAGTATTAAAAGCAAATTGCGTATTTGGAGGATACAATTTTCCAATAGCCCTATTTTCTATTTCTACATCTTGATTGTAATATGCCAAAGGTTTATTTAAAAAAGCAACAGGATATTTCAATGCAATTCGTATCCACAAATCAACATCTTCTCCCAATTTCAATTTTTCATTAAATCCTCCTACCTCATTATATATTTTTTTAGGAATAGCTACTGAAATAGAAGTCAAAGGCATCCACAATGTTTTAGCATATACTTGATAATAATTAATCAAACCTTGCTCAAACTCTTTATCAACTCCAATATTGGCTGGAATATTTTGACCATTTTTCACCTTAAAATAACTTGTGCCATAAATACCTGCCTGTGGAAATGCTTCAATCAGTTTTTTCAATCCCAATAAAAAAGTATCTTCCCACCAGTCGTCGGCATCTAAAAAACAGATATATGGATATTTAGACCATTTCACACCCTTGTTCCGTGCCCAACTAACACCTTGATTTTTCTGTTGGATAAGTTGTAGGTTTTCAGGTTTATTCTTTTCTATAAATTTCTGTACTTCCTCTACCGAATTATCCTTTGAACCATCATCAACCACCACCACCTCAAACTCTTTATAAACTTGATTATAAATTGTTTGCAATGCCTTCTGCACATACGGTGCTTTATTATATAATGGAATAATAATACTGAACATTCGGTTTCATCTATTTTAATTGTTTGTCTATCATTTCTCTTAAAAACGAATTTGCGAGACTTTATCTTACAAATTCGTTTTCATTTTTTATGACACACTTATTAGCATTAATTTCTCAACAAAAATAGTATTTTTTTTTTACAAAAAGTAGATACTTTATTTTTTTTCTTATTTTTGCATTTCGTACAAAAAAAATGAGTGTTATTTATTAAAAAAAATATAAATGTATAGAACAAAAACGTGTGGCGAACTTCGCTTAAAAAATGTAGGACAAAAAGTAACCCTTGCGGGTTGGGTACAGAAAAATCGTAAAATGGGTGGAATGATTTTTATTGATTTACGTGATAGATACGGTATTACTCAACTCGTTTTTAATAATGAAATAGATGCTGAACTTTGCGACAAAGCAAGTGAATTAGCACGTGAATTTGTGATTCAAGTAGAGGGAGAGGTTGCTGAAAGAAGCAACAAAAATTCACACATTCCAACAGGAGATATTGAGATATTGGTGGATAAATTAACGGTACTTAACAAGGCTCAAACTCCTCCATTTACCATTGAAGATAATACCGACGGTGGCGATGATATTCGCATGAAATACAGATATTTAGATTTAAGACGTAACGTAGTTAGACAAAATTTGGAGTTGCGTCATAAAATGACAATAGCCGTAAGAGAGTATTTGGATAGAATGGATTTCTTGGAAGTGGAAACACCCGTTTTAATAGGTTCTACGCCAGAAGGTGCAAGAGATTTTGTTGTTCCG
>PDWI01010963.1_pt1 | contig 10042 bp, 7 predicted proteins | sample 1430891 | NCBI WGS metagenome assembly PDWI01 (sample SAMN01162508, study PRJNA174530) | Oral metagenome, whole genome shotgun sequencing project. | biome: Marine environment; feature: Marine mammal; material: Swab sample of the gingival sulcus; isolation source: swab sample of gingival sulcus... | reverse complement strand
GGAAGTTCAAATGGCGAAGATATCATAAAGCTAAATCTTGATGCAAATACAGGAAAAATTACTTCACAACTTTTAGGCAGTGTTGACCATAGCACACAAGACTTGCTAAATACTACAGTTGCCATACGGGGCGTAAGCAGGTCAGGAAGTGTGGTAGATAGAGATGTAAACATAAGTGTTAAAGATGATATCTTAGAAGGGCAAAATCATAAAGCTGAAATCCAAACAAGTGGCGAGATCGCTATGAATACTCATCCAGAAATCTTAGCTCAAACCAAATCAATATCAGGAAATCTATACGAAAATATAAACTTGCATCCAGACGGACTAAAAATAACAAGCCTAACCCACAATGGAGCTACTGAAAACATAGATACCAATGGTATGATAGAGTTTGACACAGGTCATGGCTCACGCCTTGTAGTAAATACCATAACAGGCGACTATACTTATACTACGACAAATGAGAACATCATAAACAAAAATAAAGCATATGGCACTTCAGGAAATCAAGCAGACAATACTGACCACTTTAAGCTTGTATATGCTGATTCTGATGGAGATACTGTCGCTAAAAACTTTGATGTTGTTTTAAACAACAACGCCATACTCGAAACTGAAGTTGTGATAACAAATGCTATTGTTAATAAAACGCAAGTTAACGATCCAAACTATGATATATTTGTAAATAAGCCTATGAACACAGCAGGAGGTAAACCAAATGGCGGAGGAAAACTTGTTATTGATGGACCGGGTGAGCCTTTTATGGGCATGGGAGTTCAAGATGGTAGCGGAAATGGAGAAGTGCATCCAGATGAAAATATAGTGGTTACTTTCAAAAAAAATGTAAAAGAAGTAGATACAAAATTTACTTGGATGAACAATAATGAAATAGGCATAGTAAGACTTTATGATGAAAATGGCAATCAAGTAGGAAAAGATATCATCTTTCACGGAGAAGGAGATAAGTCTCCAACTAAATTTATCTTCCGTTCAACCGATCCAGCTCATGAGGATTTTAGGACTATAGAGTTTACTGCGATGGATTATAGATCGCCAAATTCTGCAAATGGTAAAAACCACTACACAAGTGCTGTAGGTTCGGCTGGACATATAGATAGCACACTAGATGATGGTTATTTAGCTGATATGAAATATGCTTTAGACACTGATTCTAATGACTCATATGTTATCCGTGAGCTTAGGGCTGCTTGGAGCGAGCAAGTCGATAGCCCAGAAGTGGTTGGAACTAACGAAAATGAATACTTGCGAGGTCATGATGGAGCCGATAAGATATGGGGAAATGGTGGAGATGATAAGATAGTTTATGATAATACGGATATTTTAGTAGATGGAGGAAGCGGAAATGATACTTTGATCATCTCAAGTAGTCAAAGCATAGATCTTAGTTCGCTAAATAACACAGAAGATCACGAGGAAGTTATAAACGGAAAAAAAGTAACAGTACAAGTTGGTCATGAAGTCAAAAACATAGAAGCTATCGATATGAGTCAAGATGGGACAGATGTAGAACTAACTGTGTCTTTACATGATGTCATAGAGGTAACGGACAATAACAATATCCTAAAATTTTTAGGCGACAGTGGCGATAAAGTTCATCTTAAAAACTCTGATAACTGGACTAAAAGCGACAATGGCGAATATTGGCACTATGAAAGTGGCACAACTGGGTTAGACATCGAAAAAGATATCGTAGTAGATTTTATATAAAATAAAAAAAAGGGGGGTGATTTGGAATAATATTTGCTTTTGGTTATAAAAAGGAGATATTATGAGTTCACATGCACTTTTTGCCCTAGACCCGATGGCTGCCATTAGTTATGGTCAATACAATGCTGTCAAAAAAGATAAGGGTAGTTTTGAAGATTTTTTACTCCATTATGACTCCTATGAGGTAAATGAGGGTAGCAATAAATGGCTACAAAAACTCATATCTAAAAACTCCTGCTTGGGTGCTATAGCTTCAAATCCTCAGCTATTAAATTCCCTTGATATGTCTAGTTTTGATTTTAATAAAGCCATATCTACTAGTGATTTTTTGGATACCAAAATAGAGCTTTTAAAACTTCAAGTCTTATCTAAAAGCAAAATATAGTTTTTTTATGCTATAATAAACATAAAAAAAGGCTATATATGACTTATGCAGATCCAAAAAATGCTCTTGCATTTTATAAAATATTTGGCACAGATGGCGGTGTTTTGATATCTTTTATAAACGCTTTTTTTGATTTTAAAGGTGATGAGGCTATAAAACAAATAGAGCTTAAAGAGCCATATAGTGAGGAAAAAATATCTCAAATAAAACATCAAGATATTATGAATATAAGTGCCATGGATAAAAAAGGGCAAAGCTGTTTAATACAGATACTTCCTTGTGAAAAATCAAAGGGAGCTCCAAGTGATGTTTTAAATGAGTTAGCTAAAAAGAGTCTTTATTTTGCTTCAAATGCTTATGCTAAACAGTCTAGCAAGTGTGATACTTCAAAGCTTAAAAAAGTTTATTTTGTAGGGTTTGTAAATAGTAGTATATTTGAGAGTAAAAACTATATCTCGTGTCACTGTCTAGTAAATAGTGAAACTAAAAATCAGGATATAGGTGAAATTGAGTTTAGATTTGTAGAGTTAAATAAATTTAATAAAGATTTAAGTAAACTTAGTACTGTTTTGGATAAATGGATGTATTTTATAAAAAATGTATCACAACTTAAACTTATGCCAGATGTTTATACTACAAGAGACTTTAAAAATGCTTTTAATCTAGCTAGCCTAGGAAAGTGGGATAAACAAGAGCAAGAGGCGTATAATTATATGGTTTTAAGAGATTTAGATGATACAAATGCTATAAAAAATGCTGAGAGCAAAGCCTTGCAAAAAGGTATTGAAGAAGCTAAAAAAATTGTGGTTTTAAATGCACTTAAACAAGGCTTAGACTATCACACTATAGAGATGCTAACAGGACTTAGTGATAAAATGATAGATAGGATAGCTAAAGGAAACAAATAAGTTAAAATACCCTCTTTTGGAGGGTTTTTAATTGGCTTCGATAATCTTTTTTGTTTGTATGGCGATTTCAAGCTCTTCGTTTGTAGGTATTTTTAAAACTTTTACCTTGCCATCTTTTTTATTAAGCTCAACTATGCCTTCTTGTTTTGTTTTGTTTATTTCTTTGTCTATGGTTATGCCTATGTGTTCTAAGTTTTCACAGGTTTTTTCTCTTGCAATATAGCCATTTTCCCCTATGCCTCCTGTAAATATAACAGCATCTATGCGACCTAGTATGGCATAGTAGGCTCCTATATACTTTTTAAGTCTATATGTCATCATGTCATAGGCTAAAACACCTTTTTTATCTCCTTTTTTAAGTAAGGCTCTTATATCTCTTAGGTCATTGCTTCCTGCTATGCCTTTAAGTCCGCACTCTTTGTTTAGGTAATTGTTTATTTGCTGTATATCCATGCCCGTTTTTTCATTTATATAAGCTAATACTGAAGGGTCCATATCCCCACATCTTGTTCCCATCATAACTCCAGCTAAAGGAGTTAGACCCATAGTTGTATCTATGCTTTTTCCATTTTGAATGGCAGCCATGCTAGAACCATTTCCTAAATGAAGTGTTATAGCATTAAATTTATCAAAGTCTATATTTAAGTATTTTGCAGCGGTTTTGGCAACAAAATAGTGGCTTGTTCCGTGAAAACCATATTTTCGTATTTTGTATTTTTCATACATATCATAGCTTATGGCATACATGTATGCTTTAGGGGGCAATGTTTGATGGTAAGCTGTGTCAAAAACTGCAACCTCGGGAACATGAGGAGCTTGTTTCATGGCTGTTTTTATGCCTTCTAGGTGGGCTGGATTGTGAAGTGGGGCTAGGGGGGCAATTTTTTCTATGCCCTTTACAACTTCATCTGTTATCAAAGTAGGTTGTGAGTATAAGTCAGCCCCCTGAACAACTCTATGTCCAATTCCATCTAAGCTATCCAAGCTATCTAATATGTTCATTTGTTTTAGTACATCTTGAACTATCTTGAGCCCCTCGGCATGATTTTTAATGATACAATTATCATCTTCAATGATTTTTCCGCTTTGTAGGCATTTTATCTTGTATGCAGATGAGCTTTCTCCTATAGCCTCAACTAAACCTGAGGCTATGGATTTTTCCTCTTCCATTAGAAAAAGTTGAAATTTTATCGAGCTACTTCCTGCATTTAAAACTAAAATCTTCATTTACTCTCCTTGTATTGCTGTTATGGCTATGGTATTTACTATGTCTTTTACTAAACAGCCCCTGCTTAAATCATTTATAGGTTTTTTAAGACCTTGAAGTATTGGCCCTATTGCTACGGCATTTGCTGTTCTTTGAACTGCTTTGTAGCCTATATTTCCTGAGTTTAAGTCTGGAAATATAAATATATTTGCTTCTCCTGCTACTTCGCTGTTTGGCATCTTTTTGTTTGCAACTGTTTTATCTATGGCTGCATCAAATTGAAGTGGCCCATCTACTCTTAAAGAATTATTCTCTTTTTTTATGATATCAAGAGATTGTTTTACTTTTTCTACACTTTGTCCTTTTCCAGAAGATCCTGTGGAGTATGATAGCATAGCTACTTTTGGATTGAGCCCAAAAAGTGAGGCTGTTTGTGCCGAGGTTAGGGCAATTTGAGCTAAGTGTTCGCTATTTGGTTCAGGATTTACAGCACAGTCTCCAAAGGCGAAAACTTCTGTATCGAGGCACATTAAAAATATACTAGACACTATGCTGATATTTGGTTTTGTTTTGATGATTTGTAGAGCCGGCCTTATGGTGTCAGCTGTAGTGCCTATGGCACCTGAAACCATTCCATCTGCATAATCTAAGTGAACCATCATCGTAGCAAAATAGTTTTTATCTTTCATAGTTTCTTGTGCTTCTTCTAAGCTTATGCCTTTTGATTCTCTAAGTTTAAAAAATTCTTTGGTAAATTCTGCACTAAGTTTAGAGTTTTGGGGGTCTATAATATTTACTTTGCTTAAATTTAGCCCCAAATCTTTACTTTTTTGTTTTATTTTTTCTTTATTTCCTAAAAGGGTTATTTTTGCTATATCTTCTTCTAGAAGTTCACTGCTAGCTTTTAGTATTCTATCATCTTCACTTTCAGGAAGAACTATGTGCTTTTGCTTTTCTTTTGCTTTTTTAAAAAGTTCATACTCAAACATACATGGTGTTATGGGTAGCTTGTAGTTGTCTTCTAAGTGTTCTCCTATGGCGTAAAATGAGCTTAGAACTTTATGTTTTAGGGTTGAAAAATCTTTGTTCGAATCAGGAACAAAGGTAACAAAGTGGGTACATCCAGATTTTTTTATATTTTTTAGCTCAAGTTTTACTGTGTCGATTACGTCATCATTATCTTCTAAAACGTTAGAATATATGGTACCAAGGTTTTTTGACAGTTCCATATCTATATCTAAGCCTAATTTGTTTTTGTCAATCCCTAGACATATAACTAGGTCATTTGAGTTTTGAAGTTCTTTAAAGCGTTTTATAATATTTTTGTAGAGTTTGAAATCTTCTCCATCTACTAGTAGTTTTTTAGCTTCTTTGTAGCTTATAACTGCGTTATGATGTTTACCTAATGGCTTAAAAACAGATATAGAGCTATATTTTTTTTTCAATATCAAGACAAGTTCGTCTATGTATTTTTCTCCATTTGCTAGATAAAAATTTTTTATCTTCATTTGTATCCTTTTGATAGAATATGTTGATAAAAATTTTATCTTTTTTACTCTTTATGGATAATAAAAAGGTAAAAAATAAATAAAAAAAGGAATTAAACTTGCTTAATGTACACAAAAAATAGTAAAATTATCCCATAGGAGTAAATATGAAGATTGATTATAAAATAATTTTAGCCTCATTGCCTTTAATTACGGCTTGTTCGGCGCCAAGTGCGGATCCAAAGATAAATATGAAGCCACCTGTGTATGTGGAGGAGTTGCCCCCTAAAAAACCTAGAGCAAATATGTCTCATGCAGGGAGCTTATTTGGAAGAGGGGATAATCCACTATTTTCAGATAGAAAAGCTATGAATGTTAACGATATAGTTACTGTAGTTATAAGTGAAAATATTGTGCAAAGTTCACAGGCAAGTAAAAGTATAAATGATGAAAACAGAGATTCTTTGGGTGCCGGTATAGTTCACAACAATGGCGGAGCTCCAATTCTTTCTACTGTAGCTGGGCAGATAAATAAGTTTGGAAATATTGGTTTCAACACAAGCTCTTCTAGCACTTTTAGTGGAGGAGGATCTAACAGTCGAAATGAGAGCTTTACGACCACTATTTCAGCTAGAATTATAAAAGTATTGAACAATGGAAATTATTTTATTTCAGGTGGAAGAGAAATGCTTATAAACGGAGAAAAACAGATAATACAGATAAGTGGAGTAATAAGACCTTATGATATATCTCAATCAAATCAGATAGATTCAAGTCATATAGCTGATGCTAAGATAATGTATAAAACTCAAGGAGATATTGATAGAAGTACTAAAAAGCCTTGGGGTTCAAAGATTATGAAATCTGTTTGGCCTTTCTAATTAGTGATTAAAATACAATAGGGGGGTGCAAATATTTTCCCCTCCCTATTTTTAGGCCTAGCCTTTAACAGCTTTTGCCAAATCCCACATAGGCATAAATATACCAAGTGCAAGTAATAAAACCATACCAGCAATGAAACCTATAAGTATAGGCTCAACATAACTTGATATGTTGTCGATTATATCATTAAATTTATCTCTATAATAATCGGCAACCTTTTCGAGCATGGCATCTAAGTTACCACTGGCTTCACCAGCTTTTATCATCTGTATAAGCATACCTTCATATAGGCCTGTCTCTTTAAATGATTCTGTAAGAGGTATACCTCTTTGTACAGACACTTTAACTCCACCTAGTTTTTGTTTTAACTCTACATTGTCTATAGTTAAAAGTGCAGTATCTAATGACTCTGCTATAGGAATGCCAGCTCTTACAAGTTCAGTAAATACTAGCTGAAATCGGCTCATTGTTGAATAGAAAATAATGTTTCCAATAAGATATACTTTTAACAAATTGGTGTCAAACCATTTTTTAGCCTCATCATTGTTTGCGTAAGCATATCGTATGCCTATTATTGTGGCTATAATTATGCCAAGTATAAGTAATCCATAGTTACTCAAAGCCCATTCTATAGCTAGAAGTATCTTTGTTGGAAGCGGTAGTTCAGCTCCAAGTTGTTCAAATATTTCTTTAAACTTAGGTACAACATAAAGCATAAGTATGGTAAATGCCACAGCCATAGCAACGATAACTGTTATTGGGTATCTAATAGCTTTTTTAAATTTTTGCTGATTGTCCCATATTTCTTGTTGAATTTCTGCTAGTTTTGCCAAACTCTCACCCATATTACCAGTACTTTCACCAAGCTGAACCATGGCTATAGTTACATCGCCAAGTTCGCTTTTATACTTCATTAAACTCTCTGTAAAACTACTACCGGCATTTAAGTCATCATCAACACTTACAAATACAGACTTTAATACCTTATGTTCGGTAGCATCTGCAACTTCCTTGATACTGTCATGGATAGAAATACCTGCATTAGTCATAACGCTTAGTTGTCTTATGGCAGCAACAAGTGCTGGCATTGGTATTTTATTTTTCATGGTCGCATTGGAGAGTTTTTCTTTAAAAATATTAAACTGCTCACCTGCTGGAGGAGAGGTTTCTATAACCTTAGTTATGATACCTGGATTTTTAAGTTTAGCCATAGTAATGGCATCTGATTTTGTAGAAGCTCTAAATATCTTCTTACCTTTTTTACCCTTGTTAACATAATGTACTTCAAAAAATTTCATGATTTTGTTACCCTTAATACTTCGTCCATGGTAGTAACACCAGCTGCCGCTCGTATTATACCATCTATATACATATTTACAAAGCCCTCTTCGAGTGCTTGTTTTCTTATTTCGTCTTTTTCTGCTCCTTGAGCTACCATACTAGATATCTTTTCGCTGATAGGTAGTATTTCTGATAGCATCTCTCGTCCCATGTACCCAGTTTGTGCACATTTCTCGCATCCAACATGTTTAAAGAAAGTGTATTTTTCTGGTAAATGTTTCTCAATTTGTTTTTGCATATCCACAGGTAGTGTTATGGGTTTTTTGCAATGAGGGCAAAGTTTCCTAACTAGTCTTTGTGCCTCAATAGCAACTAAAGCACCACTGATAAGATATGGCTCAATTCCCATATCAGTTATCCTTGTTACCGCACTTACTGCATCATTGGTGTGCAGAGTCGAGAAAACTAAGTGACCTGTAAGGGCAGCTTGTACGGCAATTCTAAGAGTCTCTTGATCTCTAACCTCACCTATCATTATGATGTCAGGGTCTTGCCTTAGTATAGACTTTAGTGCTGAAGCAAACGTTAAGCCTGCTTTTTCATTTACTTGGGTTTGTAAGGTTAAATTTAGCTGATACTCCACTGGGTCTTCAACAGTAATAATCTTAGTTTGTATGCTTTTTATGGCATTTAATGCAGCATATAGAGTTGTTGTTTTACCGCTACCTGTAGGTCCTGTTACAAAAATGATACCATAAGGGGCTTTCATTGCTTTTGCAAACCTTTTATAGTTTGTTGGGTGCATACCTAAGTTTTCAAGTTTTATCATAACCTTTGATTTATCTAATATACGCAAAACTATACTTTCTCCATTTAGTACAGGTAAGGTTGAGATACGAAAGTCATATTCTCTTCCCATAATAGTAGCCGAGAAACGACCGTCTTGAGGTTTTCTTTTTTCAGCTATATCCATGTTTGATAAAAGCTTTAGTCTTGAAGATAGAGGAGGGTAGATGTCTTTGTCAAACATAAAGCTTTCGGTTAGCATACCATCTATACGGCTCCTAACGATACAATTGTTTTCGGTGGGCTCTATGTGGATATCGCTTCCTCTACCAAGTATTGCTGTTTTTAATATAATTTCAATTAGCTTTAATATCCCAGAACTTTCTTGTGGGTTTTCACTAGCGTCTGATGCAAGTTCGTTACGTATGTCATCAATAAGTCCCTTAATGCTCTCTTGCATATCCATTTTATTGAGGTATTTTTCAACTTGTGATGGCTCAGATACAACCAGCTTTAGTAATTTTCTGTTAAAAAGTCTTTGTACGCTCTCTTGTGCGGCTATATCAAGAGGGTCAACTAGTGCTACATATACGGTTAAGTCATCTTCTTTTACCGGAAGTGCTTGAGCTTTTTTTAACTTATCTAGTGATACTTTACTTGCTATTCTGTAGTCTATATCAAAAGAGTCTAAATCAAAATATTCATAGTTAAGATTTTGTGCAAATGTTTTTAAAAAATCTTCTATATTAATTGAAAATTCGTTATTGATATCTTCTAGGGTGACTATTCTGTTTTTGTAAAAATCAACCAAAAGTATCATAAGGCTATCTTCATCAAAAAAGCCACTGTCAAGAAGTATATGCCCTAAGGTTTTTTCTTCCTTTGAGGCAAGTTCTTCTATATTTCTTGCCGACTGCTCGTCTATAATCCTGTTTCTAAGCAGGTAAGAGATAATTGTTTGAACTAATTTATCCATCTACCAGTACAACCTTGTTTTTATAATTTTATCATCTTTTAAGCTCTCAAGAACCAACTTTGTAAATCCATCATTAAACTTTTTAGCGTATAATCTATATGTTTTATTATTTTCTCTAAAAATATACTTATTGTTTTCTTTTTTATATTCTTTTTTCGCAAATTTATTATAAATTCTAGATAAGATATACTTTGTATTTGGAATTGTAATAAGGTTTAATTCGACTCCATCTACTATAGCGTGATGAAGTAACTTTTTTTGGTAAAGAATGGTTGTATAATATAGGGCATTTGCTCTTGATTGTTTTGTTTTTCTAAGTTGTGTTATGGGCTTTGCAAGTTTATTTATCATATCAATTTGTAAGCATGAGTATGCATACATATTTACAAACTCTTCATT
>PDWI01010962.1_pt1 | contig 10042 bp, 11 predicted proteins | sample 1430891 | NCBI WGS metagenome assembly PDWI01 (sample SAMN01162508, study PRJNA174530) | Oral metagenome, whole genome shotgun sequencing project. | biome: Marine environment; feature: Marine mammal; material: Swab sample of the gingival sulcus; isolation source: swab sample of gingival sulcus... | reverse complement strand
ATATGATAAGGTAAAAAAAGAGACTGCTTCTACAGGGAGAGATTCTAAAAAAGTTGTTTCTTCAATAGATGATTTGATGGGAGTATCTAATGATATTTTGAAATTAGGTGCAGAGGTTAAAGAGACTTCAAATACTCTTGATGAGATTTCTGAAGTAGAGGTTGTTAAGCCAAAGACAGCTATTGTTCAAGTTGGATTAGGCTCTTCTTCTGACAGCTTAGAAAGTTTTGCTGCAACATATAATGGTGCAAAAGACGGTGTTGTAATGGAATCTTTTGGAAGAATTAAAGCTTTTTCTAAATATAATTCTGAATTGAGTTCAAAGTTTAAGGATATAAAGAATTTATATAATGATATTGATAAGTCTTTAGATAAAGTATCTGAATGGGTTTTACAATGTTCAGATGAAGAAAAATTAGTTCAAATTGAAAAGGTTTTTAAAGATGCAAAAAAAGAGTTAAATGTTAGTGAAAGAATTATGGAAACAATTAACTCTTCTTTAAAGATTATAGATCAAGTTAGTGAAGAAGCAAAAAATGCTAGTTCTTTAGAAAGTAGAGTTAATAGATCTTTGTCTAAATTTAAATCAGTGTATGGTGATTTTTCAAAGAATGTAATAGAGTTAGAAACTTATTTAAGTAGTAATATTGTTGATGAAGATAATAATTTTGAAGAGCAAGTTCAAATTATTTTAGAAAAAAGAGATGATTATGATCCTAAATATTATGAACAAGCTTTAGCTGGAGCTAATGAAAAAATCGATGTTTTAGATACAGAATTTCCAGTTTTAGATGGTGTTGAGGATTCAGCAGTATTTTTGACAGTTAAATTAAACAGAATGTCAAAAACTCTTTTAAAATCTGAGGATAGTATAAAGAGTAATTTAAAAGATAGTGCTAATTTTATTTCATCTTTAAATAAATTAAAAGTTGAATTTGATAAAATTATGAAAGAGGAAAAAGAGTAATATTGTTTAATTATTAGAGGCATATTCTATAATTATTGTAGGATATGCTTTTTATTTATTTTTAAGGTTTGGGTTAAAAGTTTAGTAATAGTCTTTTTTTTTCTGCCTCTATTTATTTATGTATTGAATAGAGGACATGTTTGTATTTTGGGCAGTATTTAGAATGTTTGATGATATAGATGTTAGTGATTTTCAGTTTAGTAAGTATCGTGATTTAATATATAATGAAAGTGGTATTAGCTTTTATGAAAATAATAAGGTTATTTTAGAGAGTAGAATTAAAAGTTTTGTTAAAAAAAGAGATACTACAGTAGATGATCTTTTTATAGATTTAAAAAATGATAGAGATCTTTTTGTAAGTTTTTTGGATTCTGCAACCACTAATTTAACTAGATTTTTTAGAAATGAAGGGCATTTTAAGTCATTGAGACATGAGGTTATTCCTGATTTAATAGCTTCTAGGCAAAATAAACTAGATAAGGTTATAAGAATTTGGAGTGCTGGATGTTCTACTGGTCAAGAGCCATATTCTTTAGCTTGTTATATGGAGGAGTTTTTACCTTCTGATTTTAGATACCAAATTATTGCTACAGATATATCTTTTTCTTCTATTATGACTGCTAAAGAGGGTCTTTATAGTGCTGATAAGATGGAAGCTGTAAGCTCTCTGTATTTAAAAAGGTATTTTACAAAGGAGGGTGATTCTTACAGAATATCAAGTAAGATTAGAAAAAATATTATTTTTGATTTGAATAATATTATGAAACAAGGGGTTGCTTTAGGATTTGATTTAGTTTTTTGTAGAAATGTTTTAATCTATTTTGACGAGAAGTCTTTGAGAAGTTCAGTTAAAAAATTTTATGATTCTATGAATAATGATTCTTATCTTTTTATTGGACACTCTGAATCTTTATATAATCTTAATTCGGGATTTGATTTGATTAGTGGAAAATATTCTTGTTATTATAAAAAGAAGTAATTAGTTTATTAGTTAGGATTTGTTGAAATGGAAAAGATAAAAGTTTTAGTTTGTGATGACTCTGCTTTGATGAGAAAGTTAATTTCTGGTATTGTGAATTCTTGTGATGAATTGACAGTTGTTGCTACAGCTTTTAATGGTAAATTTGCTTTAGACAAGATACAAAGGATTGATGTTGATGTTATTTTACTAGATGTTGAAATGCCAGAGATGAATGGTTTGGAGTTTTTGGCAGAATTTACTAAGTTAGATATGAATATCCCTGTTATTATGTTGTCGTCCCTAGTTAAAAAAGGTTCAAAAATAACTTTAAAAGCTTTAGAGTTAGGAGCTAAAGATTATATTTTGAAACCATCAGGGTCTATATCTACAGATATAGAGAAAGTTGGTCAAAATATTATTAACTTTTGTATAATTTATGGTAATAGGTATAGAGCTGAAAAAACAAAAGAGAAAAGATTTTTAGATTTGGCTGTTCCAAAGTATAGTGATTCTCAAAAAATTACTTTTAATAATTTGACACCTTCTACTAATGTTGATATTACTTATGCAGAATTTCCTGATAAAATTAGTGATAATTTACGACCTAAATTCAAGAAACCAGAGATACTAGCTATTGGTATTTCTACAGGTGGTCCACAGGCATTAAGAACTATGTTAAAAGATTTGCCTCCTGATTTTCCTCTTCCTATTGTAATTGTTCAACATATGCCTCCTGGATTTACTTTAGATTTTGCTAAATCTTTAGATTCTATTTGTAATTTAAGAGTAAAAGAAGCATCTGATGGAGAAGATTTGACTGCTGGAACTATTTATATTTGTCCTGGAGATAAACATATTAAATTAAATAAATATGGAGTTAAAACTTTTATAGAAATTGATAATTCTGCACCTTTAAATGGACACAGACCTTCTGCAGATGTTCTTTTTGAGTCTGTTGATGCTATTTATAAAAATAGATGTATAGCTGCAATTATGACTGGTATGGGAAGAGATGGTGCTGCAAATATTGGTAAAATATATAATTCTGGTGGTTTTACTATTGCTCAAGATAAATATTCTTCTGTGGTATATGGTATGCCAAATGTTGCATCTAGTCATGGATATATTGACATGGAACTTCCTTTAGAAGTAATAGCTCAAACTTTAATTAGAATTGTAAAGCGTTTTTATTAATTTTATTTAGAAGAACAATTATCTGACATTTTACAGGCTTCACATATTGGTGGTAGTTTAGTTTTTGTAAATTCTTTTATTTTAGGTGTAAAGAATTTATTTAATTTTTTGTTTATAAAAAATATTATAATAAGACCTATAATAATTCCTATTAGTCCAATCAATGTAGATATTGATTGAGAATTATTGCTTATTTTTAATCCTAAATAGTATGCTGGGACAAATAGAAGTAGAGGAAAAATAAATATAATAAAACTTGATAAAATAGATTTTTTGGGATCTATTTCTATAATTGCAATATCTCCTATATTTGGTTTTTGGTCTTTAGGTATTGGAAGAGAGAATGTGTGTGGGGTTGTTTTAAACATTCTTGAAGAAGCACAACCTCCACCTTTAGGCATTTCAAGAATTACATTATTGTTTTTTATATCTATTACTTTTGCAACACTATTCATACTTTCCCTCATCGATAGGAACTCTTACAGTTTCTATATTTATACATTTGTTATCTTCTATTGTGAATAATGCTCCTTGAGCTTCAAGATTATCATAGGATTCTTTTGACCTTTCTGGGATTGCTGTTCTATATTTTCTTATTTCAATTTTTGAATTTAACCCACCTACACTAGTACTACTTCCAACTCTTCCTGTATCACATATTACACCAGTTCCACCTTTCATAATATGAGCATCAGCAGTTAATGCCTTGGAATGGGTTCCATAACATACAGCGACTTTTCCATCAACAATATTAAACATAGAATACTTTTCTGCTGTTGTTGAAGCATGAAAATCTATTATAAATGTATCAGCCTTATCTTGCAATTTTTCTAATAGAGAATTGATTAAAATAAATGGATTATTTAGATTTATTCTATTAAAACCAGACTGTCCTAATAGTGATATTACAGCTACTTTTTTATCTTTTATATTTAATATTTTCCAAGCTCTACCATCTACTGAATATGGGTAGTTTGCTGGTCTTATAACAAAATTTAGATTTTTTATATCTTCTACTAGATCTTTTTTAAAAAAGCCCTTATCACCTAGAGTAATTACATCAACTCCCAGTTTTCTTAAATAGAGAGCGTGGTTTTTACCTATTCCAAATCCTCCAGTTGCTCCTTCACCATTTGCAATTACTAAATCTATATTATTCTTTTTTACATAATCTTGAAGAAAAGATTTTACAACAAAGATTCCACTTTTTGTAACAATTTCTCCAAGAGCTAAAACTTTTATACTCAAAATGTCTCCTAAATAGTTTAAAAAATATTACATTAATAATATAATATATTATTATGATTAAAATCAATTATGTAAGACTATTAGATTTAATTATTTTGATAATAGTTTTGTTTATAACTATATTTTTATCTGTATTTTTGTTTTCTCAAAATTTTGAAAGCCATAATTTTATAGTTGGAGTTGATGGTAAAGAGTATATATATTCTTTAGATAAAGATATGGAGTATAATGTAAAAGATGATGTTGTGATAAAAGTTGAGAATGGAACAGCTTTTTTTGTCTCTTCTAGTTGTCCAAATAAGAATTGTATAAAGGCTGGTAAGTTGTCTTTTAATAATGCTTTTATTTCTTGTTTACCGGAGAAAGTTTATATTAAGCTAATTCCTAAAAATAGAGATAAAGAGGGAGTTGATAGTGCAAGTTTTTAGTAAGAGTAAGCAATTAGAGGTTCTTTCTGCTGGTCTGGGGTTAGCTCTTTTTTTAGCTATGGTGGAGTCTATTATTCCTAAACCAATTCCTTTTTTTAGAATTGGGATTGCAAATATTCCATTAGTTATTTTAGTCCCAAAATTGGATTTTAAGAATTACATCTTTTTAGCATTTATGAAAGTTTTTGGAGGAGCTATTTTAACAGGGACAATATTTTCTCCAATTTTTTTGATAGCGTTTTGTGGAACTATGGTTTCTGCTCTTATTATGTTTGCTTTATCTAGGTTGTTTAAAGATAAGATTAGTTATTTAGGATTAAGTATTTCAGGTGCTTTTTTTTCTGATATTGTGAGAATACTTGTGGCTAGTTTAGTTTTAGGAAATGTCTATGTTTTTATGGTAGCACCTTTTGTTCTTTTTAGTGGTATTGTTACATCTATTATTATTGGACTATTTTCTCATAGTTTTATGAAATTTAATGATTTTGAAAATATTAGTTTTAGAGATTTTGATAGTTTTAGAGGTGAACGTTCTAAAAAAAATGATCTTATTTTTCTTTTTTTAGCTATTTTAGCTGTTTTAGCTTTTGCTTTACAAAATAGTGTAATTATTCTTTTTGTTGAGTATTTATCTGTAATAATAGTGAGCCTAGTTTTTAAGAAGAGGGTTAAGATTATTATGCCTTTATTTTTAATAATTTTTGTAACTATTTTTGAACTTATTGTTCCACAAGGAGAGATTCTTTTTAATATTGGCACATTTAATATAACAAAGTTATCACTTCTTTCTGGGTTAAGAAAGAGTTTTCATTTTTGTGGATTAATTGTTATATCTTCTTTATATATTAAGAATAACATTGATATAGGGAATAGTATAAATCCTGTAATAAGAAATGGCTTTTTTTCTTTTAATAAGTTGCTAGAGTTAAAAATAGACAAAAAGAGTTTTTTAAAATTTAATTATATTGATTACTTAAATAGTGCTGATTTAAAGATTAGAGATATTAGGATTAAAAGGAGTTTCTCAGTTTATATTATAATATCAACTATCTTTTTAGCTCTTTTTGTTTTTTCAATATTTGTAAACCCTGATCAGATATTATTATAACTCTTCAAATTTATAAGCCTGATTTTTTTCTATAATGTAATTATTAATGTTGAAATACAAAGTAAAATTAACTATAATATTATTGTAGAGGTGTTTTTATGGATAAATCTTTAATCGCTGCTTTGAGAGAAGCAAAGGATAGAGTTAAAATAGAAGAGATTTTTAAAAATTTTTCTTCTAAAAGTGATGATTTTGAAATCCAAACTAAAATGGAATATTTAGAAGCCGCTATGTATAATCCTCAAGTATTTTATTCATCTGGCAATAAAACAAGTTTAGAAGATAAATATGAATTAGCAATACAGAGATTTCTCTCAAGACAATGGGAGTTAAGAAGTTTTTATGAAAAGGCAGGGCTTTTAAAAAAAGATAATGATTGAGATAGAATATGAGTTAAAAAAGAAAATTATAGATAAATTACCTATAGATGAAGAATTATTTGATAATTTATTTGAATATTACAAAAATAGTATAGGTGATGAAATAAAAAAACATTATTTAGCTCATATAATTCGTAGTATGGAAGAGGTTTTAAAAAATGTTACTAAAAATCCTCTTTTCCAGATTAGGGTTCAACCTTTTGAAAGTGATGATAGGGATTTAAAAGTTACTTGTGCTGAATATGTAAAAAATTGCTATTTTGTAATATTTTACCCAAAAAAAATGGAAGAAAAACAGTTGAGAGTTATGTTAGCACATGAATTGGGACATCTTTTCTTTGTTGAGATTTTTAATTCTAGTTCTGATGACAACTATACTGAAAATTCTAATACAGAACCTTTAGCAACATTATTTGGTATTTTTGCTATCATAGATAAAAATGATTATTATAAAAAGGGATATTATAGGGATTTAATTCATAAATCATATGATGATATTTTATATGATTTTTCACTCTTTTTAAATAGGAAGGAAAGTAGTCTAAATATTTCTTAAATTATAGGTTGGGAAAATAAAATTATTATAACTCTTCAAATTTATAGGCTTCATTTTTTTCTATAATGTATTTTTCCATCTCTTTGCTGATATATACTTTTTTATCCTTTCCTATTGCCATAACTGCGATATCTTCTCTGTCTTTTAAATAGTAGTGGGTTCTTCTTAATCCTTTTATATACAGTGCTGTTGCATAGGCATCAGCTTTTGCTCCATTTTTTGATATGACAGTTACTGCAGCAATATCACTTTGTGCTGGGAAGCCTGTTTTTTTGTCTATTATATGGTGATATTTTACACCATCTTTTATAAAAAATTGCTCATAATCTCCAGATGTAACGACTGCAAGATCTTTTATACTTACCATAGCTATAGAGCTATTTTCTTCAAATGGATTGTGAATGCTTACTTTCCAATTTTTACTCTCTTTTTTATTTATATATTTATCTCCTAAAGTTTGAACATTGCCTCCAAGATTTATTAATGCACTCTCAACTCCATTTAGTTTTAGATATGCTATTACCATATCTCCAATAAAACCTTTACCAATAGCTCCCAAATCTATTGAGGCATTACTTGTTGTAAGCATTGCAGTTCTTTTTTTCTCATTTAAAACTATATTTCTATGATCTATATATGGGACTAGGTATTCTATATTTATTTTTTCAGGAATTACAGGATCTAAACTTGAAAAATCCCAAAGCTCTGTAATAGAGCCTATAGCTATATCAAATGTGGATGTTTCTGCTGAATATCTTTTTGCAATTTTTAGCAGAGCAAAAGTTTCACTAGATATTTCTACAGGCTTTTCAAAGTTCATATTTATTTTATATACATCACTTTCAGGCTCTGTTCTGCTGATAAGTTTTTCTAATTGATCGATATATTTAAAGGCATTATTTAAAACTCTTCTATTTCCGCCTTTGTATATTTTAATTTCACAGATTGTGTTTAGTGCAAATTTACTTCTCTCAATTGGTTTATTACAAGATATTGTAAATAGTGAGAGTATAATTAAAAGTATTTTTTTAGTCATTTAAGAAGTCTCCTATCAGTTTTAAAATTTCTTCTCTATATTTGTTGTCAGGAAAATTTGTTACTAAATCTTCTTTTGCCTCTTTTATAAGATTTATTGCTATAGTGTTTGCTTTTTCAATTGCTCCACTCTCTTTTATGAGTTTAATTGCATTTGATACATATTCAGCACCTTCATTTATCCCTTTTTCTGATGCTTTTTGCATTAAAGATATTAACTCTTTTGATTCATTTTCTTGGCAGTAGAGGATTACAGGAAGACTTTTCTTTTTCTCTACTATGTCATCTCCTTGGTCTTTTCCTATATTTCCACTGTTTATGTTTATTATATCATCTCTAATTTGAAAAGCTACTCCTATGTTTTCAGCTATTTTACCTGCTATTAAGTATAGAGGCTTATTATTTTCTGTTATATTTTTTATTTTAGTATTGTATATTGATGCTGAAATTACTCCTAGCTCTGCTGACATTCCAGCTAGAGAGCCTGTTTTTAATTTACACATCTGTATATATTCATCTTTGTTTGGGATATAAGAGTCATTATTGTGCCACTGAATATCTAAACCTTGTCCAAAGTGAAGTCTCCTCATATATTTTGAATATATTGAGTATATTTTATATTTATCAGATTGACTTATTTCTAAATTATCGATTATTGCTGTTGGTAAGTAGTATAGTAGATTTCCACAATTTATTGCTAGATCTTCTCCATATTTTAAATATGCACAGGCTTCTCCTCTTCTTGTTTCTGCAGAATCTTCGATGTCGTCAATTATTAGTGAGCCATTGTGAGCTAACTCTACTAATGGAGTTAATTTTAAAGCAGTTTTTGATATTTCACTATTTTTTTCTTCAAACATTTTTGCAAATAGCATTAAAAATATTGGTCTCCATCTTTTTCCGCCAGAGTTTAGTAGTGATAGGGCTGGCTTGTAGATTTCTTCTATGTTAGAGTTGTTTATTTTTTCAAATCCATCACCTGCAAAGTTTTGGATATTATATATTGATAAAAATGTATTTTCTATTTCTTTGTTTATTTTTTCTATTAGCAAATTTTTCATATTGTATAATAAATTATTTTCTATTTTAGATAAAGCCCTTTAAGGCATTTTGCATAAGGGATAGAAGCGACATCCTTTGACTTAATTTATTGTGGAGTAGTTGTTGCGATAGCAACAACTTTTTTATTTGAAGAGTTAAGTCAAAGATATAGCGGATAGCCCGACCCGAGCTAGCGAGGGATATGCCAAAAAAATACAATATATCGATAAATTTTTATTGATTAATAATCTAATCTATATTAGAATGTCGTTATATTTGATTGAGGATATTTTTATGAATGAAATTGTTGATGATTTTAGGGCTCAGGCGGATTTTTTTAAGGCTCTGTCTCATCCTGTTAGGCTTTGCATTATTGCTAATTTGGCAAGTGGTGGAGAGAAGTGTATTAATGAGATGCAGAGTTGTCTTGAGGTTTCGCAGCCTTTGGTTTCTCAACATATTAAGGTTCTAAAAAATTGTGGGATTATCTCTATGAGAAAAGATGGAAATAATCGTTACTACAGTATTTCAAATAAAAAAGTTTTAGATATTATTAATGTTTTTTAACATTTGGAGGTTTTAATGAAAGTTATTATTGTTGGTGGTGTTGCTGGTGGTGCTAGTGCTGCTGCAAGGCTAAGAAGATTAGATGAAAATGCTGAAATTATTATGCTTGAAAAGGGCGGATATATTTCTTTTGCTAATTGTGGTTTGCCTTACTATGTCGGAGGGGCTATAAAAGAGAGAGACGCTCTGTTGTTGCAGACTCCAGAGGCTTTTAATGCTCGTTTTAATGTTGATGTAAGAATTAACAATGAAGTTGTTTCAATAGACAGAGAGAATAAGAGTGTTAAGGTTAAGAGTTTAGAAGATGGAACAAGTTATGTTGAGACTTATGATAAGTTGATTTTATCTCCAGGTTCTACTCCAATAAATCCTAATATTGAGGGCAAGAGTGAAGTAGATAATGTTTTTACACTTTGGAATATTCCAGATGTTGATAGAATTAAGTCTTATGTTGATGCTAATGATATTAAGAGTGCTGTTGTTATTGGTGGTGGTTTTATTGGTATAGAGATGCTTGAAAATCTTTATGATAGAGGTATTGATGTTTCTCTTGTTGA
>PDWI01017183.1_pt1 | contig 10044 bp, 5 predicted proteins | sample 1430891 | NCBI WGS metagenome assembly PDWI01 (sample SAMN01162508, study PRJNA174530) | Oral metagenome, whole genome shotgun sequencing project. | biome: Marine environment; feature: Marine mammal; material: Swab sample of the gingival sulcus; isolation source: swab sample of gingival sulcus... | reverse complement strand
AATAGTAAGCATAGCGCCCATACCCAGATGAGACAACTCTCTGCTAAACAAAATGCTAAGTTCTTTTTGAATCAGTCTGCCAATTTTTTCTTGTCGTGTACTTTCCATGTTGCAAAATAAAATATTTTTCCGTTAGGGCAGACATTAAATATACAAAACCATCTTGGCCTTGATACAGTCCGAATCCAGATAGTTTTGTAGATATTTTGAATACCACAAAGAGTAGACATACACAAACGCTAAGGCTATCTATGGCACGACCACAGTCCTACACATATTTATCAAGCCTTAGCGTTAATGCTAGGGATACAACAACAATGCCAGAAGCATATTTTCTGCGGTTATTTTTTGCTAAGTATAAGTTGTAAGCATTTGCACAGTGAAGCGCCCTAGGCAAAAAAAGTTCTTTATCTTTATTTATTTTTTATATATCTTTGTAGTAGTTATTAAGGGAGTATCTTAAATATAAAAGAAACAATAAGTGCAGTCCTGTTTCTTTCCAAACACAAAAGCCTGCCAGATATTAGTAGGCTTTTTTAAACCGCTGTAAATCACAACATAAGACTCACATAACAAAAAATATGCGTCTGCCCTGTTCGCTTTTTTGTATTTTATTTTTGTTCTGTATAAAAAAATTGTATATTTGCAATACGTTTAACAAGAAATAGGCTTGTTTGTAAACCCTTCTATACGCCTACACTTATAGGGTAACGTGATTTAAAAAGGCGTCACTTTTTTGTGATGTCTTTTTTGGTTTTTTTGCAGATGATTCGCAAGCAGACGAAAGTTTTACCGCGCCAGCTACTCGTTGTGAATTGCTTTCAGTTATTGTATTTTTGCAGATGATTCGCAAGCTTCATCGTATGCAAAAATTATTTGCTCGTGTTGTGAATTGCTTTCAGTTATTGTATTTTTGCAGATGATTCGCAAGTAGATTTAGGTGGGGATATAATGAGTTGTAGTTGTGAATTGCTTTCAGTTATTGTATTTTTGCAGATGATTCGCAAGGAGCAAAGAAAATTATATAGTAAGAGGCAAGTTGTGAATTGCTTTCAGTTATTGTATTTTTGCAGATGATTCGCAAGTTGTCATAGTTTTCATTGAACAATACTACAGTTGTGAATTGCTTTCAGTTATTGTATTTTTGCAGATGATTCGCAAGCGTGAATATCTTTAATTACACCTGTTTTGAGTTGTGAATTGCTTTCAGTTATTGTATTTTTGCAGATGATTCGCAAGTAAGATAAAGGACTTATTGCAAGACGATAAGTTGTGAATTGCTTTCAGTTATTGTATTTTTGCAGATGATTCGCAAGATACTGTTCACAATGGAATTCGCCACTTTCGTTGTGAATTGCTTTCAGTTATTGTATTTTTGCAGATGATTCGCAAGCTATCCTCAATCATGTTTGGGCAACGATTAGTTGTGAATTGCTTTCAGTTATTGTATTTTTGCAGATGATTCGCAAGGAAGATGAATTTAATAAATTTGGAAAGCATGTTGTGAATTGCTTTCAGTTATTGTATTTTTGCAGATGATTCGCAAGTAATAGCTTTTCTTGTTGTGCTATCATATTGTTGTGAATTGCTTTCAGTTATTGTATTTTTGCAGATGATTCGCAAGCGATTTGCAAGGATTAAATGTTGATTCACAGTTGTGAATTGCTTTCAGTTATTGTATTTTTGCAGATGATTCGCAAGGTAAATCTCAAAACGCCTTATTTTTAAGGTGTTTTGAGATTTTTTAGAATATAAAAAATTAGAATAGCTCCAGCTGTTGTTCTGATTTTGGCTTAGGAATTTCTTTTTTACCCTGAAAGAGTTCTATCATCTCAAACTGCTTATCCGTTACCTCAAACATACATACTTTACCATATTTTGGTAATATCTTTTTGACTCTTTTTTTGTGAACAGCAGCATTTTCTCTACTGGGGCAATGACGAATATAGATAGAAAACTGAAACATGGTAAAACCATCATCTATCAAACGTTTGCGAAACAAGCCGGCAGCTTTTCGGTCGGCTTTGGTTTCAGTTGGTAAATCAAAAAGTACTAATATCCACATAATTCGGTAGGCGTTATATCGGTTCTGCATGATAGCTTTTTTTATTGGTATACTAAATGCGGATAGAGTATATGTCTCCTTTCTCCACTAAAACATTTATACAAACTGGCGGTGGTAGTGCTTATAGCCACCATCAAGGGACGTGTTTTATCGTCTATTTGCACATCTTGTGTAGCTATTTTTAGCAAATAGGCTTTGTCTTTTGTAGTTAGTGTTTCCGAGGGCTCGTGCTCCTCCAAATAGTCTATCACCAATTTATCTACAAAAGGGCGATAAGGCTCCATAATATCATCTGCCAAACAATAGGGATTGTATTTGTTTTTATGAAAAATGCCTTGTGCAGGCAAAAAGCCTGTACTTACCAAAGCTCTGGCCACTATGCTTCTTAAAACAGCATAGCCAAAATTAAGATAGTTATTTGGAGTGTCGCCAAAACGACGACGCTGAAAGTCGTCTAACAGATATTTCCAATAATGGTTAGCCGCTTTGCCTTCCATATTTTGCTCATCGCCCGAGGTAGTTTGTGCTATATAGCTGTCCATAGGGGCTGTGGGAGCGCCTCGCATAGCCAGCAATTGTTTTTGATTTTCTATTTTGGCTACCACAGTCTGTTTCCAGAGTTGTTTTTTTAGCGGTACAGAAGCATTCAATTGCACAGTCCACCGCTGACTTAGCTCCGAGTGTCCCGCCAAAGGCAACATCAATCCATTGGGCAAATGGTGACTATCGCAATGAATCAGTGCTACGGTATTCGCCATCAGCCGATCTATTAGTAAAGACGAGATGGTAATCTGTGGATGATCCAACATCAACAAAGCCATATCTTCTATAGGCACTGTGCCTTTTACAGTTTTATCATCAGGATTTACCACTACCATTTGATGCTGTTTTAGCTTTAAATAAGCAGGATTACCAACATATATAGTTCGCTTGAGCATGGTTATAGTATTTTAATATTCTCCTACTTGTACTATCTTACCTATATGGTTGATACGAACTTTTATGATTTTTCTTAAAGGCTCTGTGTTTTGGATAAAATGGTATGTATGTTTAGATAACATCTTTTTATGTTTTAAATCATCACCCCCAATTGCCTTTGTTTCTAAATGATGCGTAAACATATAATTTTTTGTAGAGATTTTCTGAACCCTAAATAAATGTTTACTAATTAAACTTGCCTTACTTTCATCTAAAAAGTCTATCTCATTAATATCAAAATCATTATTGGGAAAAACAAACATTTCATTTTGTTTCATAGTAAATAAAAACTTCCAGCCTTTATCCTGATTAAAGTCTTTATCAACAACAGGCAAACCTTGATTACTACGTGCTACAGCTTCATATAAAGACATTACTTTTTCTTGTAATTTTCCCTCTCGATCCTCATAAATTGCTACATGATGATTATTACCTGTACTTACAAAATCTACAGCTTGTTCATGACCATTTTTATCTAATATTGCTTTACCTAAATGATCTTTTCTACAATGCAAGGCTTCGGCATTGCTTACCCCTGTTATTGTTACTCTTTTTATAGCAATCCCTTTTTCTTTATTAAGCCAAATAGGATTTTTATCAAGGTCAGAAAATGCTGCCTTGGCATCGCCACCAAATTCAGCTAGGCGGTCCCTCAAAATAATTTTAATACCTTCATCAACTACTTTATCTATTTTCAGGTCGGGAGCAATATCCTTTCTAATAGTAAATATTTCTTCATAACACAAGACTTCTTTCAAGGGGTCATTTTTATAAAGAAGAGGTGTTGTTTTTATGCTTTTAGCTTTAAAAGCAACTTCGGAGTTGTTGTCGAACAATGCCAAATGTTTTAAAACTAATTCTTTTTGAATAGGATTTGCTATTAATGCAGCTTGCTGCATGCTGAAATTTTTATTCAATTTTGTGGGCTTTGTCATCAAGTGTTTGCTTTTTCCATACACCGTTTCTTTATGTAGTTGTCCTCTTGGTGTTAATGTTTCTTGCGGTGTATTACAACCTTTAATATAGTTCTTGTTTTTGGTAACAACTTTATTTTTATTTTTTATCGAAACTAAAATAGCTTCAATATGTTTAATGGCTTCACGTCGGAAATTATCCATCGGCGGTAAAAACTTCCGTTTTTTCTTTCCATTTTTTTGCTCATATAGTTTAGTGATTTTGTTCTCTATCCCTATTATTTTAGCATATTCTTTATGTTTTTCATTTCTACGAGCGTTTAAAAAATTCAAATATTGGATATGACTATGTGTGGTAAAAGCAACAGTTAAGGCGTCCATAGCATGATGCCTATGATCGTTGCGTTTTGTCCAATCTTTTATAACTTCATGAAGCGTAGTTTTTTCTGTTTGAATATTAAAACGCTCCTCAAATTCGGTCAAACCCAAAGCCTTGTATTTAGGCAAATTCAATTCTTTCATTACATTAATCAAATCCCAATCTTCACGCAACCTATTAGTAATACTCCCCGAAGTAGATACAATAGGATCACGCACCAATGCCTGCAAAATTGATTTAGCTTGTTTGGCAATATACTGACTGTTTCTCAAATCACGCTCAATAAACCCATCAGGCAAATCTTTTTCACTCATCAATAATTTATTGTGCTTAGCTGTGCTGATAGAACCTTTACCATTATTGTACAAATCTTCAACTCGTGTTTTAAAATCGTTCAAATCAGATTTATAATCTTCTGTAATAAAATCTAAGGCTGTACGTTTGCCTTTATCTTTATTATCTGAGCTAAATGCAAGTGTTTTGTTAGAAAAAGAATCATCAAAAAGTAGTGCTTTGGGAATAATATGTTCTATTTCGATTAAACCCGTAAACAAATCCTTAGGGCTAATTTCTTTACCTCTAAATACATCTTTATAACCATTTACAGCTAACTCGTCCCACAAACGCAAACGAATAACATCGTTTTTAGTTGGGTTGACAATGCCAAACTCTTGGGTAATTCTCTTCCTTATATTATCATTTCGGCGAGTGGCTTCGTTGATATTTTTAGTCATATCACCCCGTTCTTTAGCACTTTTCTTTAATTCTCTTGCCAATTCTATACGAATTTCATCGGGCTTACCATACTCATCAACTATTTGATTAACCACATTAATCATTTGGTTGAGAATTTTCTCGACCACAGGATTTCGCAAACTGTTTTTAGGTAACAAATCCAATCTATTTACCAATTCTCGCGCTTCGTTTTCCTCTTTGGTCAGACTTTTAGAGTGACTGTATCCTGCCAATTGGCAAGCTTCATAATAATCGTGCCCCTCTTGTAAATAAGGTATTATTTTACGGATGGCTCTACTTGATAGATTGCCATAATCCTGCTGTAAAGGTATATTGGCTAACAGCTTAGCATGTTCAGGTTTAAAACCAAACTTTTCAACCAATTTTTTCTTTATATTCACTGCCGAATTGCCATATATTAACTTATCCGATTCACTGATATTATCATCCTCTTCAGTAGCGTATAATAAATGCCATAGTTCGTAAGCTGTTTGTTTATCAAAATCCTGACCTCTTAAATTGGCATTAAAGTCTAAGACCTCTGTGTTTATACCTATGCTAAGAAAGACAGCCTTTAATTCTTCTTTAATTTCTTTAGCCGATTTCTTTGCCCAATCAAAACCATAACCCTCTCTGTCTGCTATTTCGTGATATACATTATACAAAGATTGATTGGTTCTATTACCCTCTAAACCTGCTGAGAAATTGGTTTTCCATTCCTTCGGCTTCAATCCAAATATTTTTAAAATTTCGGATTCTTTGAGGTTGCCTCTCAAATTCAATTCTTCAAACAATAATTTTCGGTCTTCATCTGCCAATACAAATGTATCTTGCACCTCCTGATTAAACAAGTCTTTTTTTAGTCCATCTTGCCTTTTAAACTCTAAATTATTGATATTCTGCCAGATTTTAAACTCTTGAAACAAGGGCGAAGATTTTGGAACAACACGCTTTCCAACTCTTTGCTTTTTAGGCAATCCGGTTACTTTATTAATAATAATATTACCTTGCTCGTCTTTTTTGTCTATTTCCCAACTTTCAAATTGGCAAAATCCTAATAGACTTTTTTGTGATTTTAATTTTCGTTGATAGAAAATAATAACATCCCGAATATGCTCTTTTAGTTCACTCGTCAATACTTGATGATATTTAGACTGGGTTTCCCATATCTGCTCAAACTCATCAAGGTAATCTTGACGGTAAAAGACTTGATTTTTTAATGATGTATGACAGTTATTCTTAATTTGTCTCCATAAATATTCGCCTATGGTTTCTTTGTTAAAATACAATTCTTTACTTCTGTCGGATATAGCACCCAAATAACCACTTGACTGATTGAGGTTATTATTGATTTCCTGCAACACAACAACCAATAACTCGGGTTCTAACTTTTCTGCAAATCCTTTTGCTCGAAGTTCATAATGCTTCTTTTTTAGCTCGGCTCCTTTCAGTTCTTTATTATTTTTGTCTTTAATCTTAATACCAACCAAATTAAAAAGTTCTTGACAAATCGCCCAAGTTTGTTTTTTATTCTTACCTTTCAAATTTTTGTATAGTTGATTCGTTAAGGTTTCAGGATAAAATTGTTTTTGAAATCCCCAAATTTTATCAAATTCAAATTGCAAATCAGAACGATAAAAGTCAGGTATATACTTTTGACCATTGCTTAACAAATTAAAAACATATTGCCCAACAGTCAAATTATTATCATACAACTCTTTTGCAACCGCCATACCGTCAATAGCTTGACCCTCGTCTTCGTTTTGAGCTTTTCGGCTACTTTTATAACCTCTTTTTTTATTGATAGTTAGAAATATTCTAGCTAAATCTTCTAATTCTACTCTTTCTCTTGCAGATTTGGCTCTCAATTCTAAAGTTTGGTGTGTCGTACCTTTGCCTACTTCTGTTAAAGGCGTATTATGATTAACAAAACCATTCTCAATCAATGTTTGAATTAAGTCTTTTCGTCTTAGTTTATAACGTTGTAAATTTCTTCTCGCACCACGTTTTAAAGTTCTATCAGCATTAGTAGAAAGCGGTTGCCCCTTTTCAAAATTTGTTTTCTCATCAACCGTTAAAGGGTTTCCTAAAACACGTTTTTTTGCCATCTGCTATATCTTTGTGTATTTATTTTAAAATTATCAAACATATTATATTGTAAGCTTACTTATCAGAGACTTAACATATAATACACTTTGTGTCCCCATTCAGGAAGCGACAAAAATAAATAAAATTTAATTTTGTATGTTAAAAAAATTATTTTATTTTTGCAGCACAATAACTGAAAGCAATTCACAATAAGGATTATTCCGTTGTGAAAACATGTAAAGCGGCTAAGCACAATGTACTTAGTCGCTTTTTGTATATTAGTTGGGGGATGGTTAGATAGTTATAACACAGATGTTTAAAATCAGCTTTTCGCTTATAAAAACCCCCTGTATTATTTTCTGAAATAATACAGGGGGTAAGGCAGTTGCAAAAGCAACTATTTAAGTAGCTAAAACACTATTTTTTATAATATTTCATAGCTTTGGGCAGGTAAGCTTTTAAGTCTTTTACACGTGTGGCATCAGAAGGGTGGGTGGATAGAAACTCCGGTGGTTTTTGTCCGCCACTTTGCGCCATGCGTTGCCAGAAATTGATAGCGGCAGAAGGATTATAACCTGCCATAGCCATAAAAATAAGCCCCATTTTATCGGCTTCGGTTTCGTGCGAACGAGAAAAAGGCAACATAACACCTGTAGTAGCAGCCACACCAAAGGCTTGCATCCAAAGTTTTTGTGTTTGTGCGGGCTTTTGACTCAAAGCCAAAGACAAACCTGCACCTACGGCTTGCAATCCCATTTGCTGACTCATACGTTCGTTACCATGGCGGGCTATAGCATGTGCTATTTCATGTCCCATTACCACTGCCAAACCTTCTTCGTCTTGGGTAAAAGGTAAAATACCGGTATATACTACCACTTTTCCACCCGGCATACACCAGGCATTGGGCGTATTGTCTTCTACCAGATTAAACTCCCAATTGAAATTGGCTATTCTATCTTGCATATTGTTATCTCTCAGAAACTTTTCTGTAGCGGCGGCTATCTTTTGTCCTACACGTTTTACCATAGCCGTTTGAGAAGTGTTGGTAGAGAGCTTGCTTTGTTTTAGAAAAGCATCGTATTGAGTAAGGCTAGTAGCTATCATCTCACTCTCAGGAAAGAGATTCATCTGTTTTCGACCAGTAATAGGCACTGTACCACAAGCTATTAGCAACACAACAAGACTTATGACCGAAAGAAATTTAATGGATTTTTTCATGGGATAATTGTATTTTAGTATATAAATTTAATAAGCGTTTGTTACAAACTCTATTTATTAGTTTGCAAAAACAATACCAAAATACACAGATACAATAAGATTGTTTTAACACCTTAAATCTACTACCCCATAAGCGCGCAGACCTTACTCCTCTTTCATCTGTCTCATCCTCAACATGGCCAACACAAAGAAGAAAGCAGTTAATCCCCATAAATAGCCCCAGTAATCGCTCACCTGCTGCAAGGAGCAACCAGCTTGCGAAATGGCTACAAAACCTTTGGCAGTCATGGTAGATGGTATCAAGTTGGCTACAGCTTGTATAGCCAGAGGTATTTTAAACATCGGCCAGTTGATACCGCTTATCAGCAAGGTAGGGATAGAGGTAAGCATAATCACCATCACGGCATCTTCTCTATACCTAAAGAAAGTGGTAAGCGTTATACCCAAGAACACAACGGATAAGATAAAGGGCAACATCCACAACATGATTTCTACCACCTGTCCTCTTTGGGGCAGATTAAACAAGGGAAACATCACCGAAAAGAAAATAAGGAACACAAAGAATGCAATAGAGGCATAGGCGCCGGCACGCCCTATCAATACTATCAAAGCATCGCCTATATTGTTCACCTTTATATGTTTATCTTCTTTTTCGCTGTTTTCGCGTCTGGTACCGCCCAACAAGCCTATACCGCTCAAAAGCACATACTGCAACAAGATAATATACACCACCGGCATAATAAAAGTAGAATAACCAAAATTGGTATTGTACATGCTCACAGCTACCCCTCTCACCGGCAAACTCTCTTCCATAGCTTGGGCAGTGGTTTTGCCTTGCGCATTGAGGGTTATACCCTTGTTCATATATACGGTAGTCAGTTTGGTAGCCCTGTACACCTGCCTGTAATACAGCATAAAAGAAGCATCGCAATACACAGACACATGGGTGCTTCTGCCCCTGAACAAATCTTTAGAAAACCTTTCGGGAATAACTACTATACCCCTCACTTTATGGTCTTTGAACCACTCCTGAGCTTCTGAAAAAGATGCTGTACGATAAGCAGCTTCTACTTCAGGGGTTTGGTCTAACATGCGGGTAAACAATCGGCTCTCGGTAGAGAAATCTTCATCTACCACAGCTATAGGCAACTCTTCGAGTACCTGCTCGGAATACACATAGCTATACAGCAATGATACCCCAAGGGTAATGATAAAGAAAGTAAAGATGGCCGCAAAATCGGTAAAAATCATCTTATACTCTTTGCCCCATACGTAGAAAATTCGTTTTAAGAAGCTTATATTTTGATTCTTATTTTGCATATTCATTTTTTTGAAGTCTTTTCATATATATTGGCAAGGCAAACAAGCCAAGTAAGATATATCCCACCAAGGCAGCCAAATGTGGCCATGTCCATATCAACGCATGCCCTTTGATGGCAATATCGATATAGGCATTCAAAAAGTGGGTAAAAGGAAAGAATTGAGCGCCCAGCTGCATTAATGGCGGAATGGCATCTATGGGGAAAGTGTAACCCGAAAACGAAAAGGCTAAAGCCGCAAAACCACCACCATAGGTTACTGCAGAGCGTAAGTTAGGGCTCACTGCCGAAATAGCAAATCCCAAAAACTGCGCTGCCAATACAAAGAACACACTCACCACAAAACCC
>PDWI01010959.1_pt1 | contig 10046 bp, 9 predicted proteins | sample 1430891 | NCBI WGS metagenome assembly PDWI01 (sample SAMN01162508, study PRJNA174530) | Oral metagenome, whole genome shotgun sequencing project. | biome: Marine environment; feature: Marine mammal; material: Swab sample of the gingival sulcus; isolation source: swab sample of gingival sulcus... | reverse complement strand
CGGGTTGACGGCGCGCGCTTCCGTCGCCGTGTCGCATGAGGAGCAAGGGCAGGCGGCAGGCGCGATTTCCGCCGCGCAGGGGCTGGGCGGCATGACCGGACCGATGATCGGCGCAGCGCTGTTCGACCTGTGGCCGGTGGCGCCGATGGTGCTGGCGGGCACGGCCTTCGGGCTGGTCGGGCTGGGGGCGCTGCTGGTGCCGGTGGTGCGCCATAAGGAGAGTTGAGAAGCCGGGCCGGGCGCGTTAGATATGCCTCGATAACAGGAGGTGCGCATGATCCCGGTCACAGGCGTTGAGGGCAAACGAATTGCGGTGCTGGGGCTGGGGCGGTCCGGTCTGGCTACGGCGGCAGCGCTGGAGGCGGGCGGCGCCGAGGCGCTGTGCTGGGACGACAGCGCGGAGGCGCGCGCGCGGGCAGAGGCGGCGGGGCACAGCCTGTTCGATCTCGGGCGCGGCGGCGCGATGGAGGGGCTGGACGCCCTGATCACCAGCCCCGGCATCCCGCATCTCTACCCCGCACCGAACCCGCATCTGGCCCGCGCTTATGCCGCCGGGGTGCCGGTCGACAATGATATCGGCTTGTTTTTCCGCTCCTTCGCGACGTCGGAATGGGATAATTTCGAACGCGCCCCGCAGGTGATCGCCGTCACCGGCTCCAATGGCAAATCCACCACCTCCGCCCTGATCCACCACCTCCTGACCGAAGCGTGCCGCCCCTGTCAGCTGGCGGGCAATATCGGCCGCGGCGTGCTGGATCTGGCGCCCGCGCGTGACGGGGAAGTGGTGGTGCTGGAACTCTCCTCCTATCAGACCGACCTCGCCCGCGCCCTGACCCCGGACGTGGCGGTGTTTACCAACCTCGCCCCGGACCACCTCGACCGACACGGGGGCCTCGGCGGGTATTTCGCCGCCAAACGCCGCCTCTTTGCCGAGGGCGGGCCAGACCGCGCGGTGATCGGCGTCGATGAAGCGGAGGGGCAATACCTCGCCGGGCAACTGGCGGAAGGCCCGGCGGATGACCGGGTGATCCGGGTTTCGGCGGCGGGTAAACTGAGCGGGCCGGGATGGCTGGTCTTCGCCAAAAAGGGCTTCCTGAGTGAGTGGCGCAAGGGGCGGCAGGTGGCCTCCATCGACCTGCGTCCCATCGCGGGCCTGCCGGGGCGCCACAACCACCAGAACGCCTGCGCCGCTTACGCCGCCGCCCGCGCTGTCGGCCTCGCCCCGCGCCAGATCGAAGCCGGGCTGAAGAGCTTCACCGGCCTGCCGCACCGCTCGCAAACCGTGGCGGAAATCAACGGCGTGCGCTATGTCAACGACAGCAAAGCCACCAACGCAGACGCCGCCGCCGCCGCCCTCGCCGCGTTTGACCACATCCGCTGGATCGCGGGGGGGCTGAGCAAGGAAGGCGGGCTGGACCCGGTGCGCCCGCACCTGAAACACGTCGCGAAAGCCTATCTCATCGGCCACTGCGCCCGCGAATTTGCCCTTGCGCTGCCCGATACCGAGCTGGAAATCTGCGAAACCATGCAAGCCGCCGTGCAAGCCGCCACCCGCGACGCCAAACCCGGCGACACCATCCTCCTCGCCCCCGCCGCTGCTTCTTTTGACCAATACCCCGATTTCGAAAAACGCGGCGAGGACTTCATCGCCCAGATCAGCGCCCTTTCTTCTTCCTGAGCGCGCGAAAACCGTCATGCGCATCTTTTCGGGGCGGTTTATCAGGGGGGGGGCGGTAACCGGGTATGCGGGAACGCATTTCGGATGATCTTTTGTTTCGATGGCCAGGGTTTCAGGTCAGATGGCAAGGCGTAGCGAATTGGTAATCCGTTGATCCTGCAAGGCTTTTGACGTGCCGGGGCGAGGGTTTCTTTGGAGAAAAGGGTGAATGTGCTTGCCGTGGTCACTGGAGGCGTTAGGGTTTGGGTAACTATCTGGAGGGTTATATGCGCAAACTGGCGGCGGGAAATTGGAAGATGAACGGCGGGGCGGCGGCTTTGGCGGAATTGGAAGCGATTGCGGCGCATGAGGCGCGTTCTGAAGTGTTGATTTGCCCGCCCGCGACGCTGATTTCCCGCGCGGCGGCGGTTGCCGGGCCGGTGGCGATCGGCGGGCAGGATTGCCATGCGCAGGCCGCGGGGGCGCATACGGGCGATGTGGCGGCGGGGATGCTGCTTGATGCGGGCGCGCGTTATGTGATTTTGGGCCATTCGGAACGCCGCGCGGATCATGGGGAAAGCGATGCGGATGTGGCGGCGAAAGTGGCGGCGGCGCAGGGGGCCGGGCTGGATGTGGTGCTGTGTCTCGGGGAGAGTTTGGCGCAGCGGGAGGCCGGGCAAACCCTTGATGTTATTGGCACTTCTTTGGTTGGCAGCCTGCCCGACGGGGTGGACCCGGCGCGGCTGGTGATTGCATATGAGCCGATCTGGGCCATTGGTACCGGCAAGATCCCGACGCTGGCGGAAATCGGTGCGGTGCATGATTTTCTGCGGGCGGAATTGGTGGCGCGATTTGGCGCGGCGGGAGAGGCGATTCGGCTGTTATATGGCGGGTCGGTGAAGCCATCGAATGCGGCGGAGATTTTTGCGATTGCTAATGTCGACGGGGCGCTGGTGGGCGGTGCGTCGCTGCAAGCCGCGGATTTTATTCAAATTGTCGATGCTTTGGACGCGGCATAATCCCGCTTTCGGACATAAGCTGACGTCAGGTTAACCGAATATTAGGACTTTGCTTGCTTATGTTGGGGTGAGGAGACCCGAAATGAGTCGTGCGCCGATGGAACATAGCTATGCCGAACACGTTGCCGATGGCGTCGTGCATGGGATTGGTGTGGTGGCGGCGATTGTCGGTGTTCTTGCGCTGTTGATCTGGGCGGCGCTTCGGGTGCCGCTGGAGGCGCATTGGCCGCTTTGGCTCTATGCGGTCGGGCTGCTGACCTCGTTCATCTGTTCCGCCGCCTATAACATGACCCTGCATCGCAAGTTGCGCCCCCTGTTACGCCGCTTCGATCACGCGGCGATTTTCCTTTTTACCGCAGGGACTTATACGCCCATGGCGGTGATCGGTCTGGGCGGGGCGACCGGGTTGGCCATCGCGGTTGCGGCGTGGTCGCTGGCCGTGCTGGGCGTCACATTGAAGCTGGCCTTTTTTCACCGCTGGTATCGGCTGAGCTTTGCCCTGTATCTGATACAGGGGTGGCTCGGCGTTCTGGCGGCGTGGCCTTTGGTGCAAACATTGCCGGTTTCGGTGAGCATTTTGCTGCTGCTGGGCGGCGTGGTGTTCACCATCGGCACGATATTTCATCATTGGGAGAGGCTGCGTTTCAATCGCGCGATCTGGCATTCGCATGTGCTGATCGGTGCGGCGCTGCATTATGCGGCGGTGGTTTTGATCGTCGCCAGATAGGGCCTTGGCGTAAAACGGGGTAGGGGGAGCTGTCACGCTGATGCCATGTTTGTCGGTGTTGGTGTTATCGCGCTTTCAGAAGCTCTGAACAGTTGATAGGATTCGTTCAGGCGGTATTGAAGCTGCCGAGGCTATTCTGATCCCGTTTGGGTTTTGTACTTAATCCGCCCGATGCGGCGCCCCTTTAATATGGACACCACGATGGACAACCTGCGCGGCGCCCTTCTCATGATCTTCGCTATGGCGGGTTTTGCCATTGAGGACGTTTTTATCAAAAAGGCGACGGTGGGGCTGCCGATTGGGGAAGTGCTTGTCATTCTTGGTTTTTTTGGGGGGCTGGGCTTTGCGGGTATCGCTTATGGCAAGGGTATCTGCATCCTGTCGCGCAGTTTTTTTCATCCCATGGTGCTGCTGCGTAACACCGGGGAATTGCTCGGAACCACCGCCTATGTCACCGCGTTAACCTTAATCCCGCTGAGCCTGCTCGGTGCCTTGCTGCAAGCTTCGCCGATTTTTGTCACCCTTGGCGCCATCGTGTTTTACCGCGAACGGGTCGGCTGGCGCCGCTGGACCGCCATTCTGACCGGCTTTGCCGGTGTCCTGATCATCCTCAATCCGGGGCTGGACGGCTTTAATCCGCTCGCGCTTATCGGCATCCTCGCCGCCTTCGGCCTCGCCTGGCGTGACCTCGCTTCCCGCGCCCGCCCCGCCCATGTCCATCCGCTGCAACTCGCCAGTTGGGGCTTCGCCTCCATCGTGCCCATTGGCGCCGCGATGATGTGGATCGACGGCGGGCGGGTGACACCGGATTTGTGGCAATGGGGCCTGCTGATCGGCGCACTGATCAGCGGCATGGCGGGCTATTTCGCCCTGATCCTGTCGGTGGAAAAGGGCGATATCGCCTTCGTGATTCCCTTCCGCTATTCGCGTCTGATCTTTGCCATCGGCTTCGGCCTGATCCTGTTTGGCGAACGCCCCGACGCGCCAACTCTGATCGGCGCGACCATCGTGGTCGGCTCCGGCCTTTACATGCTGCTGCGCGAACGTCGCCAAATGCAAAAAGCACCGTTCCCGCCGCGCACGAAGTGACGCCCCCCTTGTTTGCGCGCCCCCGCCTGCTATGAAGGCGCAAACGCTGACCGAAGGGGGTTCCCATGAGCATCATTATCGACATTTTCGCCCGCGAAATCCTCGACAGCCGGGGCAACCCGACCGTTGAGGTGGACGTGATTTTGGAAGACGGCACCATGGGCCGCGCCGCCGTGCCATCGGGCGCGTCGACTGGCGCGCATGAGGCGGTGGAAAAACGCGACGGCGACAAGGCGCGGTACATGGGCAAGGGCGTTTTGGAAGCGGTGAACGCGGTAAACGGCGAAATCGCTGAAGCGCTGGTCGGCTTTGACGCGACCGAACAGGAGGCCATCGATGCCGCCATGATCGAATTGGATGGCACGCCGAACAAAGGCCGCCTGGGAGCCAACGCCATTCTTGGCGTGTCCCTCGCCGTGGCCAAAGCGGCGGCGGATTTCTCCAGCCTGCCGCTCTACCGCTATGTCGGCGGCGCCTCTGCCCGCGTGTTGCCGGTGCCGATGATGAACATCATCAATGGCGGCGAACATGCGGACAACCCGATCGACATTCAGGAATTCATGATCATGCCGGTCGCCGCCAACTCGGTGCGTGAAGCGGTGCGCATGGGCTCTGAAGTGTTCCACACGCTGAAAAAAGAACTGTCCGCCGCCGGGCTTTCGACCGGCATCGGCGATGAAGGCGGCTTTGCACCCAATATCGCATCCACCCGCGAAGCCCTTGATTTCATTTTGAAATCCATCGAGAAGGCGGGTTACACGCCGGGCAAAGACATCTACCTCGCCCTCGATTGCGCCGCCACCGAATACTACAAGGACGGAAAATACGTCCTCGCCGGTGAGGGCAAAACCCTCAACTCCGAGGAGAATGTCACCTACCTCGAAGCGCTGGTGGCGGATTATCCGATCATCTCCATCGAAGACGGCATGGCCGAAGACGATTGGGATGGCTGGGTCGCGCTGACCAAAGCGCTTGGCGACAAGGTGCAACTGGTCGGCGACGACCTCTTCGTCACCAACCCGATCCGTCTTGCGGACGGCATTGCCAAAGGCGCCGCCAATTCGATGCTGGTCAAGGTGAACCAGATCGGCACCCTGTCCGAAACCCTTAAAGCGGTCGACATGGCGCACCGCGCCCGCATGACCAACGTCATGTCGCACCGCTCCGGCGAAACCGAAGACGCCACCATCGCCGACCTAGCCGTTGCCACCAATTGCGGCCAGATCAAAACCGGTTCCCTTGCCCGTTCGGACCGGCTGGCAAAATACAACCAGCTGATCCGTATCGAAGAAGCCCTCGGCGAAACCGCGGAATATGCCGGGCGCTCGATTCTGAAATAACCCCTCCGGGTTAAGATTTGGTAAAAGGCGGCAGAAATTTCGCCTTTTACCCCTCCTTCTTCTTAGCAAAAATACTCAAATCCGATCTTTTCCAACCTCCCGGCATTTTCACGCCCGCCCCTGCATTGCCGCTTCCCAGCCGCGCCCATGCGGCGTAGAACACTCCCATGACCAACGTTCTCGACAAGATCAAAGCCTATAAGCTCGAACATGTGGCCGCGTGCAAAGCCCGCCGCCCACTCGCCGAAATTGACGCCGCCGCCAAGGCCGCAGGCCCGACCCGAGGTTTCGTTAAAGCCCTGAAAAACGCACAAAAAACCGGCTACGGGCTGATCGCGGAAATCAAGAAGGCCAGCCCCTCCAAAGGCCTGATCCGCGCCGATTTCGATCCGCCCGCACTGGCCCGCGCTTACGAGACCGGCGGCGCGACCTGCCTCTCGGTGCTGACCGATGGTCCGAGCTTTCAGGGCGCGGACGAGTATCTTGTAGCCGCTCGCGCCGAAGTGGCGCTGCCCGCCCTGCGCAAGGATTTTCTCTACGACCCCTATCAGGTCACGGAAGCGCGCGCGCTCGGCGCCGATTGCATCCTGATCATCATGGCCTCGGTCACGGACGCACAGGCGGCCGAGTTGGAGGACGCCGCCACGCATTGGGGCATGGACGCGCTGATCGAAGTGCATGATGCGGTGGAACTGGATCGCGCCCTGCGCCTGAAATCCGAACTGATCGGCATCAACAATCGCAACCTGAAAACCTTCGAGACCAGCCTCGATACGACTCGCGAATTGTCCAAACACCTCCCCGACGACCGGCTGCTGGTGTGCGAAAGTGGTCTTTCCACCCCCGCCGACCTCGCCGACATGGCCCGTCACGGCGCGCGCTCCTTCCTCATCGGCGAAAGCCTGATGCGGCAAAATGACGTTGCCGCCGCCATCAAATCCCTGCTCTCAAACCCGGTGCCCGCATGACTCTTTCCCATTTTGACGCCGCCGGACAGGCCCATATGGTCGATGTGTCCGACAAGAAAACAACCGCTCGCAGCGCGACCGCCGAGGGTGCGATCCGCATGTCCCCCGCCACGCTCGAACTTGTCAAACAGGGCAGTGCGCGCAAGGGCGATGTGCTGGGCATTGCGCGGCTGGCAGGCATTATGGGCGCCAAGAAAACCGCCGATCTGATCCCGCTTTGCCACCCACTTTCGCTGACAAAAGTCGCACTGGAACTAGCGCCAGACGACGCGCTGCCCGGCATTCGCGTCCGCGCCACAGTGAAAACTTCCGGCCAGACCGGCGTTGAAATGGAAGCTCTGACGGCGGTTAGTACGGCCCTGCTGACCTGTTATGATATGCTCAAAGCAGCGGAGAAAGGTATGGAAATCCTGTCCATTCGCCTTCTGGAAAAAACCGGCGGGAAATCCGGCACGTATCAGGCGGACGTGACGTGATTTCCGTTGCCGAAGCCCTGTCGCTGCTGTTTCAGCTCACCCCCGAAATGGCTGAAGAACAGGTGCCGCTCTCTCGTGCCGCCGGGCGCGTGCTGACACGCCCGGTCGTGGCACAGCGCAACCAGCCGCCCTTCGCCGCCGCTTCCATGGACGGCTATGCGCTCAAGGGCGTCGAAGCCGATCCCGAAGCCATGTTCAAGGTCATCGGCGCCTCGCGCGCAGGCGAGCGCTTTGAAGGCACCGTCGGGCCGGGACAGGCGGTGCGCATTTTCACCGGCGCTCCGGTGCCCGTTGGCGCCGACCGCGTGATCATGCAGGAAGAGGTGGAGGTCAATGGCGACCTGATCACCCTCGCCCGCCACCTTTCGCCCGCGCCTCATCTGCGCCCGATGGGGTCCGATTTCGCCATCGGTGCCGAGATAGCGGCCCCGCGCCGCCTGACCCCGCGCGATCTGGCCCTCGCCGCTGCGATGAATGCGGCCCGCCTCACCGTTGCCCGCGCCCCGGACGTGGCGATCATTGCCACCGGCGACGAACTGGTCATGCCCGGCGAAACACCAGGCCCGGATCAGATCATCGCCTCCAACGGTTTCGGCCTGAAAGCGATGTTCGAGGCCGAAGGAGCCGCCGCGCGCCTGTTACCCATCGCCGCTGACAACCCGGACAGTCTGCGCACTGCGTTTGAACTGGCCGAGGGCGCCGACCTTATCGTTACCATTGGCGGCGCCTCCGTTGGCGACCATGATCTCGTGGCTCCGGTGGCGGAAAGCCTCGGCATGGAGATGTCCTTTCACAAGATCGCGATGCGGCCGGGCAAGCCCCTGATGGCCGGTCGCATTGGACAATCCATGCTGATCGGCTTGCCGGGAAACCCTGTATCTTCAATGGTTTGTGGTCACATTTTCATCCTCCCTGTTCTGCGCGCCATGCAGGGCCTTCCCGCCAAACCCGCACCGCGCGAAACCGCAATCCTGACAACGGACCTGCTTGCTAACGGCCCGCGTGAACACTATATGCGCGCAACAATCCGTGAGGGCGAAATCACCCCCATGCCGCGTCAGGACAGCGCCTTCCTCTCCGTCCTGCGCGATGCCAACGCGCTTCTTGTTCATCCAGCAAATAGTCCGGCGATTTCGGCCGGTCAACGGGTAGAATACTTAGAACTTTAATCGAATATTACGTGATAATTTTGGAAACATATCGCGAAAAGGTTGACTTGTGTCGCGAACATAGATAGAACACAGGCCGAACATGCAATGTGAAGGGGAGGCGAACTGTGCTGACACGCAAACAAATGGATCTGCTGGAATTCATTCATAAGCGTATGCAACGGGATGGCGTTCCCCCGTCGTTTGATGAGATGAAAACCGCGCTGAATCTGCGGTCGAAATCCGGCATTCACCGGCTGATTACGGCGCTGGAGGAGCGCGGCTTTATTCGCAAATTGCCGCATCGGGCGCGGGCGATCGAGATTGTGCGCTTGCCGGAAGCGCTGGACCCGTCCGGCAAGGCCGGGTTTGAGCCGCGTATCATCGAAGGCGGTCGGCCGAAACATACGCCCCCCGCCGCCGAGCCGGTCAGCAGCCATTCCGTGACCGAATTGCCCCTTCTCGGTCGCATCGCCGCAGGCACTCCGATTGAAGCCATCTCCGACGGCTCCAGTCACGTCGCTGTGCCCGGCACCATGCTCGCCGGTCGTGGGCACCACTATGCCCTTGAGGTCAAAGGCGATTCCATGATCGACGCCGGTATCAATTCCGGTGATGTAGTGGTGATCCGGGAAACCACAGCGGCGGATAACGGCGATATCGTCGTGGCGCAGGTCGAAGGCTACGAAGCCACCCTGAAACGATACCATAAGTCTGACGACATGATCATGCTAGAAGCCGCCAACCCGGCTTACGAAACCCGGCTTTTGCGCGAAGATCAGGTCGAAATTCAGGGCGTCCTCGCCGGGCTGATCCGAACCTATTGATATTTGTAGTAGTATGCGAAAAGCCTGAATTCTTTGACGCTGCCCGAAGTCGAGGACTTGGGGCGCGTTAAGCAGTGCTTCGTGTCCGAGGGGGGCATTAGAGCTGAAAACGCTAAGTCTACAACAATATTCTCTGCCTCTGGGTCAACCTCCTGCTGATTTCGAACGCGATATTTGATGCTCAATTTGCAGATTAGGTCGATTTCGCTTTCGGAGGCCAAGGCATGGTTGCGACAATGCCGGTGTGGATGGATGGGGGAAATCTATCTGTAGCCTGAAGCGCCCGACCTTTGGCCTGTAGCCTGAAGCGCCGGATCTTGAATGTGAGACACGACTGCCCTGTCGTGCCTTGGGCATTCCCGGGGCATTCGTGCCGCTTGAGGTTTCAGGTTAAATGCCGGAGGTGATTGGGTCTGTTGACGTTCGTAATTCTCGATTGATCCGAGTTTTGTGTCACGGCTGTAAACAACAGGAGAGCAACCTTGATGCGTTTCGTGATATACCCAAACGACTGAATATTAATTATATTAAGGCATGACTTACCCGATATCGTTTCGCCGTCATGTTCTGGCGATTAAGGCACGCGGCGGGCTGACATTTTCCGAGACCGCCGAGCGGTTTTCTGTTGGAATAGCCAGTCTTGTGCGCTGGAGCAACAAGATTGAAATCAAACCGTATGAGCGCCAGAAGGGGTTAAAGATTGATCTTGAAGCACTCGCTCAGGACGTATGCGATCATCCCGACGCGTATCAATATGAACGCGCCGCGCGCTTTGGCGTGACGCCCAAGGCGATC
>PDWI01010958.1_pt1 | contig 10046 bp, 7 predicted proteins | sample 1430891 | NCBI WGS metagenome assembly PDWI01 (sample SAMN01162508, study PRJNA174530) | Oral metagenome, whole genome shotgun sequencing project. | biome: Marine environment; feature: Marine mammal; material: Swab sample of the gingival sulcus; isolation source: swab sample of gingival sulcus... | reverse complement strand
TTCAAATACAGAGGGAAGTATTAATTTTGATATTTCAAAAACTAATCCACTTACTGATAAAGGAAGAGCTGAGGTTGATGAAACTATTGAGTTATTGAAAGACAAAAAAATTGATTTAATCATTGCTTCTCCGCTTGAGCGAACACGAGAAACCGCAGAGCGTATTCGGCAGGGGATAGGTTTGGAAAATGAGAATATTCTTTTTGATGATCGATTGCTTGAGATTAATGCTGGTCAGGCTTATGAAGGGAAATTATGGAAAGATTATCATAAAACATTTGAAGCACTTGGTTCAGATTTCTATACAAAAAAAGTTTGTGAAGATGGCGAATCAATGCAGGATGTGTATACTCGTGCCCTTGAATTCCTCTTTGATATTGAAAAAACCTATGAAAATAAAAATATTTTGATTGTTTCCCATGGTGGCGTTCTTCGTTGGATGCAATTTGGAATAGAAAAATATGGTTTGGAAAAATATGCCTATGATTTCTTTTACAACGCACCTTTTGTAAAAAATGCTGATCTTCTCCAATTTGATTTCACTCCTTTCCCACACCGCAAGGAAATGATTATTGATATTCACAAACCCTATATTGATGATATTCAGCTCGAGCAAGATGGGGTAGCCCTCACCCGTACCCCAGAAGTTTTTGATGTGTGGTTTGATTCATCGTGTATGCCCTATGCACAACAACATTATCCCTTTGAAAACAAGGAAGTTTTCAACAAAGCCTTCCCGGCACAATTTATTGCCGAAGGTCTTGATCAGACGCGTGGATGGTTCTATGTACTTTCAGTGATTGGGATGATTCTCTTTGAAAAAATTCCGTTTGAAAATGTTGTGGTAAACGGTCTTATCTTGGCAGAAGACGGTAAGAAAATGTCAAAATCACTCAAGAACTATCCTGATCCCTATTATCTCTTTGATACCGTTGGGGCTGATGCAGTGAGATTCTATATGACCAAGTCACCCGTCGTTCGTGCTGAGGAATTTGCTTTCTCAGAGAAGGGGGTACGAGAGATTGCTTCAAAAGTTATGGGGCGTTTACGTAATACAATGGCGCTCTATCAACTCTATTGTGATTCGGTAGATCATACGAGTGCTTCTGATTCAGATCATAAGCTCGACGAATATATTTTGGCGCTCACCGAAGATCTTCGCGCGCGAGTTGAGAAAGAGCTTGACCTTTATCGTCTCGATGCAGCAGCACAAGCTATCTTTGATTATGTAGATCTCTTCTCAACACGTTATATTCGCTGGAGTCGTGATCGATTCAAGGGTGATGATGAAGCTGATAAACAAAAAGCACTTTCAACAACACGATTTGTTTTTGAAAAGATGCTGAAAATCATTGCTCCTTTTATTCCTTTCGTTGCTGAAGAACTTTGGCAAACGTTGAGAGGGGGTGATGAGACTCTTGAAGAATCAGTTCATCTCTGTGCTTGGCCAGAGAAGGAGGATATTTCTCTTGAGCCCCTTGAAACCTTTGATCTCATTCAAGAGCAAATAACTGAGCTTCTGAGACAAAGAACTGAAGCTAAAATAAATGTACGAAAACCACTTGCCTCAGCAAGGGTGAATCTCTCTGAAGATTTACATGCTGATTATATTGAGATTCTCAAAGCGGAGCTTAACGTCAAGCAGATTCTCTTTGGAAAAGAGCCAGCTCTTGATCTTAATTTGACCCAAGATCTTATTGATGAGGGGAATATGCGTGAGCTTCTTCGCTTTGTACAATCTTTGCGAAAGAAAGCAGGGCTTCAAGCTGGTGAAGTAGTGAGTCTTGCGATCTTTTCAAACAAGGAAGGGCAGGCGCTCGTTCAGAACTTTGCAGAAGAAATACAAAAAGTAGCTCATATTTCAGAGTTTATCTGGCAAGAAAATGAAGGGCAGGAACTTGTCATTTCTGACACCCTTTCATTTGTTTGTCGTATTGTGAAATAGAAAAAAGACTATCAAAATGATAGTCTTTTTTAATTTCTATTTTTTCTTATTTTTTTGAGGGCAAACACCTTCATAAATTTTTGGAAGAAACTCAATTTCCATTTTTACTGAAGAAAAATCTTCTTTTGATAGAGCATATCCACGTTTTAGTTTCTCAGGCTTTTTTTCAGAGGGTTTCCAACCGTTATGAACTGAAAAGTTCTTACCTTGAATGGCTTGGGCCATTTCGGGCGCTCCTTTTCGTATTCCTTCAATAAATAAGGGAAAGCGGTTAGTGGAAATTTTTTTTACCAACCTTCTTTTTCCTTTCCCTGTCTTGAAGAGAAAGAGATAGAATCTCGTTTCAACAGGTTCTTGATCAGTTGGCTTTTTGAAGATTTTTTTTTGACCACAAAAAATTTTGAAATGATTCATTTTTTTATTTTTTTTGTTTAACAATAAATTTTATTTCAGATAAATAGTAGCATTTTTTCCAAAAAATGCAAGGAGGCGGAAGGCGTAGCCTTCCGCCTCCTTGCTCCAGAGCGCTTAAATCGTATACTACAGGTATGTCCCATGCTATTTATCAGACCAAAGCCTTGGTTTTAAAGACAGAAAACTCAAAAGAATCAAACAAGGTCGTCTATCTCTATACTGAAAAATTTGGCCTTGTTGTTGCCCATATGCAATCTTTGCGTGAACTTCGTTCAAAGATGCGTTACCATGTACACCCGCTCTCACTCGTTGTTGTTGATCTCGTTTCTGGAAAAAATATTTGGCATATTACAGGAGTTCACGAAGAGAAGAGCAGTTTTGTCTTTGCAGGAACACCGTGGTTTAGACTCTTATCACTTTTTTCTGAAACACTTTTGCGTCTATGTGGACCTGAGGAGGAAAATAAAACACTCTGGTATGCACTTGAACATTTATTTCAGTATATAGAAACAAGTGCTGAAGTGAATCCCTTTTCTGAAATAGAGATTGTTTTTCTCGTAGAGAGCCTCGCTGCACTTGGATATTGGGATGAGCATGATAAATTTTTCTCTTTTGAAATCTATTCAAAAGAGCTTTTCCAATATATTCAAAAATACAAAAAGATGTACATTAAAAAAATAAATGAAGCACTCATCTCTTCACAATTATAAGTCTTTTATGAATGATATTTCTATCGTATACTAGAGCTATGGACGAACAGAGAAAGAAACAACAATCAATCGATGCTTTGAATGAACGTTTGTATTATAAAAATCAGGAATTCAAACAACGTGACCGAAGAAAGATTCATGGGAGAAAAATTGAATTGCGACATGATTTTGAATATCAAGAAAAAAAGAAATCAAAAAATAAACTTCGTTTACCAAAATCACTCTTTCAAAAAATATTCTTTTTCTCACTCTTTTTATTTATTGGAACTGTTATTTTTGCAGGCTTCTCGCTCTACACCAAAAAACAAGAAGTATCCACCGATTATATTTCTATGGATATCTTGGGGCAACCTTTTGTTGATGGGGGAGAGACGCTTGAACTTCAGGTTCGTGTTCAAAACTTTAATGATAAAAAACTTGAACTTCCTGATCTTGTTCTTTCCTACCCAAAAGACTCTTCTGAAAAAGGAGAAGAAGTCTTTTTGAGACGATCGCTTCCTGATTTAGAAAAAGGAAAACGGGCGACTGAAGAATTCAATATTGTGCTCTTTGGAAAAGAAGGTGATACACGCAACATCCATGCAACCTTGGAATATCGGATTGAAGGTTCAAGTGCTATTTTTATTAAAGAGTTTGACCATGAGGTTATTATTCGTTCTACCCCAACGGATATTTCAATTACCGCACCAAAAGAAATTGTTCAGGGGCAGGATTTTGAGCTTGAGGTTGATATTCAATCAAACTCAACCAAACAATTAAACAACCTTCTCTTGAATATACAGTATCCACTTGGATTTGAGTTTATTTCTTCAAATGTTGAACCTTCTTATAGTTCGCATATGTGGTATTTTGATCATCTGGATGAAACAAAAGAAAATAAAATTCTCATCAAGGGAAAAATCAATGCTCTCGCAGGGCAAGGGAAGACTTTTTCTGCAATACTTGGAAAACAAAACTTTGCTCAAAAGAATGAAATAGAAACAATTTTCAATAAAGCAACACATACTATTGATATTCAGCAATCATTCATTACTCCTCGAATTATAGTTAACGGAAATAATTCTGGTGAATACTCTGTTCGCGGTGGGGGTGATTTAGATATTGAAATTGATTTTGAAAATACACTTAAAACAAGCCTCACTGATGCAAAAATTATTGCTCATCTTGAAGGAGATCTCTATACTAAAGAGGGAGTTCTTCTCCAGAATGGTGAATATAATTCTAATTTGAATCAAATTATTTGGGATAAGGAAAGTTTTGAGGAACTCAAGGTTCTCGAACCAGGAGAGAAGGGAAGCCTCTCATTCTCACTCAAAACGAAAGAGCTGGTTAATAAAAGCGAGGTTTTGCAAAATCCAAAACTTCTTATTAAGCTTGATGTTTCTGGTACTGAACTCAATGGAGAGTTCAGAGAAGCTTTCTCTGTTGCACGTACAGAAGTTGTTGCAAATTCTGATATTGCACTTATTGCAAAAACACTCTATCATGATGGGCCCTTTAAAAACTATGGGCCGATTCCTCCTCGCGTTGGAGAGGAAACGAATTATACCATCACTCTTCAAGTAACAAATTCATCAAATGATGTTGAAAAAGGAAAGGTGACAACCTCACTTCCTTCTTATGTTTCTTGGCTTGGGGCTATTAGTCCTTCAGTTGAACGGCAAAATCTTTCTTATAATGAAGTGAAGCGTGAACTCACCTGGAATATTGGTAATATCCCAGCAAAAACAGGTGTTGGCTTTACCCAACCACGGCAAGTATCCTTTCAGATTAAAGTGCTTCCGTCACTTTCACACTATGATCAGATTATTCCTCTGACCAAAGACCTCGTTCTCTCTGGAACAGACACCTTTACTAAAGTAGATTTACGCTATAAAAAGCCTCAACTTACCACTTCACTCAAAGAAGATTCTGATTCAAAAACAGGGGATGGTCGAGTGCAAAAATAGAGATTTTTACAAATACTAAAAAAGCACCTACAAGGTGCTTTTTGTGTGATCCCACGGGGAGTCGGCCACCTTCCTCAAAAACATAGTCGTAAACTCCTTGTTTTTATGAGGCCGCAGCCCCGTCGCTTGCGACAAGCACTCGCTTTGCTCGTCTTGTATACCGCTGCGCTCTTTTCGACTCCCGTGTTTTTCACGTAAAAGAAAAGCCCCTGATATGTATATATCAGAGGGCTTACTTTTCCAGTGATCCCACGGGGAGTCGAACCCCGATTTCCAGGATGAAAACCTGATGTCCTAACCATTAGACGATGGGACCATGTAGTTTTGCTACAAAAATTATACTAACACAGTGAATATTTTTTGCAAATACTTCTTTTATGTATTTTTTTGCTTCCTGGAGCAAAACCCAACATATTCGTGTTGGGTTTTGATATGTGCGGAAAAGACAGGATTCGAACCTGCGGTGGGTATAAGCCCACACTCCCTTTCCAAGGGAGCGCCTTCAACCACTCAGCCACTTTTCCAATAATATTCGTTTTTCGCTCATATTGGAATTTTGCTCATACTTCGCAAAAACAGTAACTTCGTGCTTGCCGGTCGCAGGCTCCCGATAAAAAGTAAGCAGATACTTTTTATCCCACTCAACCACTTTTCCAATAATTCTATTGTAGGGAAAATTTTTATTTTTCCAAATAAAAAGAAGCTCTTTTGAACTTCTTTTTATACATGCATTCCTGAAACATAACCGGTCGTCCAACAAAGCTGGAGGGAGTAACCACCTGAAGGCCTATTGATATGGAGTAAATCCCCAATAATAAAGAGATTTTTTACTATTTTTGATTGCATGGTTTTGGTGTCAATTTCCGAGAGGGGAACACCACCATCAGCAATTACTGCACGGTCAATCCCCATGAGTCCATCAATCGTGATTGGCAAGTGTTTCATGAGAGTAATCAGTCGTTTACGCTCCTCTGTGCTGACACTGTGCACTTTTTTTGTTTGCTCTTTGAGGCGAAGGAGGTCAAAAATAACTTCAGCCATTTTTTTAGGAAGAATCTCATAGAGGGCATTTTTGAGATTTTTGTTTTTTGTTTGATCAAAGAGTTTCAAGATGCGTTTTTCAAGAGCTCCTTTGTCAGTATCAGGAAAGAGATCAATCTCTGCAGTAACTGGCCCCTTTTTCAAGAGCTCAGCAACTTGCTTTGAGCTGTTGAGAATGAGCGGGCTTGAGAGTCCAAAGTGAGTAAAGAGAATCTTTCCCGTTTTTGAAAAGGCTTTTTGTTTGTTACAGAAAAAGGTGATTTTCATAAAAGAAAGAGTTGTTCCAGAAATCCCTTTAATCCAATAATCAGAAGCTCTGAGAGGAACAATATTCGGATTTGGCTTTTGAATACTGTGTCCGAGTTTTTTGAGCCACTTGAATCCGTCTCCTGTTGATCCTGTCTCAGGGGCGGTAACTCCACCGGTTGCAAGAATATAATTCTCTGCACGATAGCGTGTATTTTTGGTATCTACACTATCTATAATTCCATGTTTCGTATTGATTTTTATGATTTGAGAAGCATAGGCGACTTTGACTTCTTGTGTTTTGAGGAATTTTTTCATAACTTCATAAACATCGTGAGCGCGCTCTGATTTTGGAAAGACACGTTTGCGTGCTTGGGTTACGAGGGGTAATTTCTTTTTTTCAAAAAAGGTGAAAGTATCTTTGACTGAAAATTGTGAAAAAGGAGAAAAGAGATACTCTTGTGCATCACCATAGTGCTCCAAGAATTTTCGGTTGTCTAATTCATAATTGGTAATATTACATCTTCCACCACCGGTGATTTTTAATTTTGCACCAAGGTCAGTGTTCTTTTCAAGGAGGAGGACTTTTTTCCTATTTTGTGCAGCAGTACCTGCTGCCATCATTCCCGCAGGCCCTCCACCAATCACAATCACGTCATATGTTTCTGTGTCGTATTTCATAATCTCAGTATACGCAGGAATAAAAAAAAGTCATTGCTATTTTTTATTGTGCTTATCTTTTGTTATACTAAAGAAGTATGAAAACAGGAATTAATTCATGGAAAGAATTGTGGAAATATACGGAATACTTTTTTTCAGTAAAAGGTTTATTGAAAACTCTTTTTGTTCCATGGCACCGAGACAAACATGAGCCTGAATCCGGAGTATGGGGATTTTTTGAACACCTTGCTTTTTTGTTCATTACACGAGTGATTGGATTTGTTATTCGAATCACAACTGTTCTCATTGCTTGTGTTGTTTTTCTTGTTCTTCTCCTTCTTTTTCCCTTATTTCTTATTTTTCCAATTAACATCTCTTTTGATGATTTAGTTACGAATGGTTCATTGGGAAGGGAATGGGCCTATCCTATCACCTATACCCTTGATAAACATGGGAGGGATTTGAGAAAACTTCCAGAGTATTTGGTGATTGATCATGATCACTCAATTGAGATGATTGAACGTACCCTTTCAAAGCGAACCCAACAAAATGTCCTTGTGGTTGGATCACAGGGGGTGGGAAAAACAACACGCCTTTCTCATCTTGCTCGCAAAATGTATCGTGATATTTCCGTTCCTGCACTCAATGGAAAGCGTTTAGTTGAGCTTTTTCCTGAAGAAATGTCAGTCGGCGAGATAGAACTTTGTATCAAAGAGGCGATCGCTGCACGAAACGTTGTGCTGGTTGTTGAAAATATTGAGCGCTTCAAAATTTTGAATATCATTGAGCCCTATCTTGAAAATGATCATTTTCAAATTATTTTGACGACTGATTATGGATCGTATCATGAAGAATTCAAACATCATTCAAATTTAATGCGCGTGTGTGAGGTGATTGAGTTTTTTCCTCCTGATGATGAGACAACCTTTCTCTATCTTCTTGATTGGTGTTCCTACCATGGCGAATCAGCACGCTTTTCTGATGAGACACTTGCAGCAATTGTGCTTTTGACAGACAAGCTCATTATGAATGATTATCAGCCAGAGAAATCAATGGATCTTCTTGAAGAACTTGCTTCCTTGGACAAGGATATGATTACTCCTGAAGATGTTGAGCATCTCATCTCTCAGAAAACAGGAATTCCGCTCGGAGCTCTTCAATCTGATGAAAAGCAAAAACTTCTTGAGCTCGAGGATGTACTCAAAGCTCATGTGATTGGTCAGGATAAAGCACTGCATGCGATTGCTTCTTCTCTTAAACGTGGACGCTCTGGTGTTATTGATTCAAAAAAACCTATTGGTTCATTTCTCTTTTTGGGGACAACAGGGGTTGGAAAAACCCATACCGCAAAAATGCTTGCGCAATATTATTTTGGGGCTGAAGACTTGATGATTCGTTTTGATATGTCAGAGTTTAGAGAACTCTCAAGTATGAATGCTTTTGTTGAGAGACTCTCTGCTTCACTCGAGGAGCGTCCATATAGTCTAGTTTTCTTTGATGAGATAGAGAAAGCTCATTCTGATATCTTGAATCTCTTTTTGCAGATGCTTGATGAAGGGGAACTCCATACGCAGAGTGGACGAATCATCTCTTTTAGAAATACCATTGTGATTTGTACTTCAAACGCTGGTGCTGATTATTTGATGGCAAATGATAGTGAATCACAAGAGATGCTCATTGAACATATTGTTTCTAAGGGAATTTTGAAACCTGAGTTTATAAACCGTTTTGATGATACGATTCTCTACAAACCGCTCAACCGCGAATCAATTAAAAAAGTCACACATATTTTATTGAATGAATTCAATAAACATTTGCTCAAAAAACAAAATTTGCAAATTGAAATTACTGATGAACTCGTTGATTATTTGGCACGAAAAGGGCATGACACAAAATTCGGAGTCAGGCCACTTCGTCGTGTTATTCAAGATGAAATTGAGACCTATGTTGCTGATCAAGTCTTGCGCGACGCACTTCCTGAGAACCGTATTATTTCTATTAATCTTTCTGAATAATTATTAGACTTTTTGTTTTATGATATACTAAAGTTAATGAGTGATATATTGATGACAAATATTTTTTTCGCAATCACTGCAGTTTCTTCTGTTATTACAACCATTCTCTTAATCATTGTTTTATATTTTTTAATAAAGATTTTGAAGAGGGGGATGAAGGTAGTGAACACCATATCAGAAGAGACTGAGCACATTGTGAGTGATGTAGAGCAAGTTCGCTCTTCAATTAAAAGACAAGCACAAACAGTCAAAGAATTTGCAACGGTTGCTTTTATTAAAAAAACTATTGATATTTTTTTAAATAACCAATCATATGAAAAAGAAAAACATGAAAAAAGAAGTTAAATCAAAGAAGGGAAATAGTGGGTTCGCCCTCGGTGTTGCTGCTGCAACAGCTGCTTTTGCTGGATACTATTTGTTCGGACCAAAAGGGAAAGAAAACCGCGCAAAGGTAAAAGGCTGGACACTCAAAGCAAAAGGAGAAGTTCTTGAAAAAATTGAAAAACTCGAAGAAGTTTCAGAAGAAAAGTATGAAGAGATCGTTGATGGAGTTATGGCAAAATACAAGAAACTCAAATCAACAAGCGAAGATGAAACTGATAAGCTCGAGAAAGAACTCAAAAAACGATTTGCTCATGTAAAACGAGACATCAAAAAAGCTGAAAAAGAAGCAGAAAAAAAGATTAAAAAAACCCGAAAAAAAGTCGCTAAAAAAATTGCACCAAAGAAATAGTTTTGGTGTTTTTTTATTTATTACAAAGATAAGAAAGCCGAGGGGTACTTCGTGCCCCCTCGGCTTTCTTGAGAGTCTTTCATACCGACTTGCTTAAAGAGTATTGATATGGAATACTAAAAACATGAAAAGGCTTTTTCAATTTCATGTTCTTCTTAAAAAGATGGTGTTTTTTGGCGCCATCTTTTTTTCCTTTCTTTTACTTTATGCCGATGAGCTTCCAATAATGAGTGCCCAAGCTCTTGACATTCAAGCTACCCAAAAAGAAACTTTCTTAACAGAGCAAACAGAGCAAACAGAGCAAACAGAGCAAACAGAGCAAACAGAGCAAAC
>PDWI01010956.1_pt1 | contig 10047 bp, 11 predicted proteins | sample 1430891 | NCBI WGS metagenome assembly PDWI01 (sample SAMN01162508, study PRJNA174530) | Oral metagenome, whole genome shotgun sequencing project. | biome: Marine environment; feature: Marine mammal; material: Swab sample of the gingival sulcus; isolation source: swab sample of gingival sulcus... | reverse complement strand
AGATTTGCCTTTGAAATCTGCTGGACCACTTGGAGGTAGTGGAAGTTGTTTCAACTCAGTTGGGAATTGATCAGGATATTTATCTATCATTTTTACCATATAATCTTTATATACTTTAGTACCCCAAGCAGGAGTTTTCCCATCCTCATCTTTTACATCATAGTTAGCAAATTTAACTTTTTTTGTTTTTTCACTTCCCCATGAGTGTAAATTTCCTTGAATTTTACCAGCTTCTGTTGCCATCAAAGATTTTTTAGTATTTGCAACTGTATCTGCGTGACAAATACCACAGGTTTTATCAGCTATCCAAATAGAACCAGGATCTCTTACAAATTCTGCTAATCCTCCAGCATGTCCCATTGGAGCACCCATATGAGCACCTTTTACCGTTCCGCTTTCAGGATTACCACCGTGACAGATCACACAACCACCACTATCACCAAGTCCTTGCCCCATAGCAAGAATTTGTTGCATCATATCAGATTTTTGATCCCTAATAGATTCAATGCCTTTGTGGCACTTAATACAGGAATCACCACCTTCTACAGGTGCCATTTCTGTTTGTCCTTTTGCATGTTGCGAAGCATAAGCAAAAGCACAAAGACTGACACTTAAAAGGGCGATTTTAGCAAGTTTAAGAATTGAACTTTTCATCACATTCTCCTTTTGATTTATTAGACTTTTCTAATCATTTTGAAAATTCTAACAAATAAAAGTGCTTTAAAAGTGCCAAAGGAATAAATAAGAAAATTTATTAGTTGAAAGTTGAATTAGCTTTTAATATAAACCAAATAAATCACTTGTAAGACCAGAATACCAATTTTTTGCATCTATGAAAGATTGTCTTTCTATTTTTGAGGTATTTGTTTGTACTTCTATAATATCTTTAAACTCATATGAGTGACTAAGCCAAGCACCTTTTTTTTCAGTAATAAGTGAATAACAAATACTTGAGGGAAGATTACTTTTATAAGCAAATACTTTGTTTTGGATTCTAGTAATAATCTCTTTTGCCACAACATAGGCACAAGAGTTTGCCATTTGGGCAGATTTTGGATAAGGATATTCTCCTTGGGCATCTCCTAAAACATATATATCTTCATCGTCTATTGTTCTAAATGTTGGATATTTAAGTTTTACCCAGCCTTGAGTATACATGGGTATTTTTGCTTTTTTGTAAAGTTTATTTGCTCTATTTGGAGGGATTATTGAAGCTTCATTAAATTTTATATATTTAAATATATTTTTATTGGTTTTTTTATCAAAAACTCTTACTTTTACCTCTTTTTTATCAAAATCTATATCTTTAAAAAGGGTCTTTGGGTGGTATTTTATAAAATCTTTATAAATAGTATTAAAAGCTTCTAAAAAAATCTTTGCCTTTGAAGCAGGTTTTGCCCTAGGGTCTATTATGATAACTTTTCCCTCTATTTTATTTTTTTTAAAATAGTTTGCAATCATACATGCCCTTTCATAAGGAGCTGGAGGACATTTATAAGATGACTTTGGTAAGGAAATTATAAAATTACCACCTTTGAAATTTGTTATCATCTTTTTTAATTTTATTAATTCTTTTGAAGTATTAAGACCCGCAGGAGTTTCTATCATACATCTTTTAGCTTTTTCTTTATCTTTTTTAAAAATCTTTTTATAGTTATAATCAATTCCCAAAGTCATAATCAAAAAATCATATTTGATTACTTTATTTTCTGTTTTTATGGTTCTTGTTTCTTTATTTACTTTTATAACTTCTTCATTTACAAAATTATACTTATATTTTTTTATGGCTGTATCATAAGAAAATTTTAAAGAGTTATAATCCACATCGGCTATATCCCCCAACCAAGCATTGGAAAAAGGACAAGATATAAAATCTTTTTTCTTTTCAATTAAAGTTATATTTAAATTTGGATTTAACTCTTTTAAAAATTTTGCACAACTAAGCCCTGCAAATCCAGCTCCTAGTATCACTATTGAAGATTTTATTTGTTTAGTATCTTCTTTTTTAAATCTTGCTTGAATATTTGTTGTCAATAATACAGAAGATGCAAAAATAGATATTTTTATAAAATTTCTTCTTTTCATAATTTGAATCCTTTTATAAACATCAACAAATTCTATCAAAACTACTATAAATGAGCTATTAAATTATTTATCCATGTTTTCAACTTATTTATTATTAAATAGTCTTAAAAAAAGTTCTGCTATTTATGAAGAAAATTTAATATATTTTCCAATTTATCAGGAGAAAAGAAAATGAAAGATGCAAAAGGGGTTTAAAATAAAAAATTTATTAATAAGGATATTGACAAAGTAATATTATTTATATATAATATTTTATAGTTTATATAAAAGGATTTTTATGTTAAGTATAGGTATAGGCGAAATCCAAAAAAACACTTCTATTTTTACTCATATTACTGAAACTATTCAAATAGTTGATAAAAGAAAAAAACAAGTTTTGGCTATGGTTTATCCTGTAAAGGAGCAATCTGTTATCAAAAAACTTGCAGGGAAGTATAAAAATAAAGTACAAAACACTAATATTTCACTAAATGAAATAAAAGAAATCTCTATGAGGGAAGCTATGAGGGAAAAATATGATATATCTTCTTGATACGAATATTATCATAAGATTTTTAGTTGGTGATAATGAAAAAATTTTAGAAGAAAGTACAAAATATTTTGAGCAAATAGAGCAAGGCATTTTAAAAGTTGAGATTTTAAGTGAAGTTTTAATGGAAACTTTTTTTGTACTAACAAAGTTTTATAAAATTCCAAAAAATGAAGTCATAAGTGATTTAAAAACTATTTTATCTTTTGAAGGAATTGTGAATAAAAATAAAATAATACTATTTGAAACTCTTAATATAATTGAAAATAAAAACATAGATTTTGTAGATGCTTTAATATGTGCAAAATGTAAATTACAAAATTATGATAAATTAAGTTTTGATAAGGATTTGAAAGATTGTTAAGGTTAATAAAACAGGAGAAATAAAATGTTAAAAGAATTTATTTACAAAGGACTTGGAGCGAGTGTTGTTTTAAAAGAAAAAATAGAAGAAGAGCTTAAAATTTTAGAGAAAAAAGGGAAAATCAAAAAATGTGATTCAAAAAAATTCTTAGATTCTTTAGAACAAAAAGGAAAAGATAAAGATAAAAAAATTAAGAAAAAAATAAAATCTTTAGTAAAGGAAGCCTTAAATGAACTAGGAGTTGCAACGAAAGAGGATATAGAAAAATTAAAAGATGAATTGAAAAAGGATTTATCATAAAATATTATTCACCACTTAGGGTTTATAAGATTTTTCTATTTTTACTAACTATTTATTTAGTTATAAAAAGGAAGGATAGCTTTTTATTTTTTAAGCCTTTAAAGCCTAAAAAATTAAAAGAAAACATAGTGAATTTAGGAGCAAGTTTTATAAAACTTGCTCAAGTATTAGCTACGAGATCTGATTTTTTTGGACAGGATTATTTAGAAGAGTTAAAAAACCTACACGATAAAATTCCCCCCATGAGGGAAAAAGATTTTCAAGAGATTTATAATATAGCTTTTAAAAATAAAGAATTTTTTAAAAATTTTGATAAAACTCCAATAGCCTCAGCATCCATAGGACAAGTTCATATTGCCCATTTACAAAACGACAAAAAAGTTGCAGTGAAACTTAGAAGAAAAGGTATAAAAGAGCAAGTATTAGCAGATATAAAGATTATAAATTTTTTTAACTCTTTTTTTAAACCTTTGTTTTCAAGCTATACAAAAAATTCAATCGAAGCTGTCATCGATGAATTTTCAAAAATGATAGTTGAAGAGGTGAGTTTAAATCAAGAACTACAAAATCTAAAAAATTTCAAAAAAGTATATAAAAAAGAAAAAATTAAATTTCCTAAAGCCTATGCAAAATACTCTTGCGATGATGCTTTAGTTATGAGTTTTGAGGAGGGTTTTAGATTTGATGATAAAGAAAATATTTTTAAACATAAGATTGATTTTAAGAAAATAATATCAAATTTAGTAAACTTTTATACAAATCAAATGCTTATAAAAGGTTATTTTCATGCTGACCCACACCCCGGAAATTTACTTGTAAATAAAAAAGGTGAGCTAATTTTACTTGATTTTGGTATGGTAAAAACAATAGCAAATGATAAAAGAATAGCCATAATTGAGCTTATCAAAGCTGCAAATGAAAAAGATTATGAAACCTATATTGGAGCTAATAAAAAATTAGGAACAATAGCCTATGAAGCCCCAACTTCCCAACTAGCACTCTTTACTTCAAAGATGTTTGATATTTTTTCAAATGATAGTTTAGATAGCCAATCAATGCAAAAATTAGCCTTTGAGATACTTGAAAATACTAGAAATTTACCCTTTAAACTACCAAGCGATGCTATTTATATCTTAAGAGTAAGTGCTATTATAGAGGGTTTAGGTACCACATATATGGAAAATTTCAATGGTGTTAAAGATATTTTACCAATTTTAAATAAAAATTTACCAAAGGCAATGGGAGCAAATGAATCTATAGTTGAAACTTTGATTCAAGAAGTAAAAGATATTCCTTTTATTGTAAAAGATTTTAAAACTATGGTTAAAAAAGCTAGTGAAGGAAGCCTAGAAGTAGAACTAGCAAAAACTCAATTAGAATACCTACAAGAAAGTTCTAAAAAACTTATAAAAAGCTATGCCATATCCTTTGCTTTTATTTTCTTGGGCATATTTTCTTTGATATATGGAATTGAGCCTAAGGAGATTTCTGCCTTACTATTTTTATTTGGAGTTATAAGGATATTTTACAAATAAAAAACATTACAAATTGCAATAAAATTACTAGCTAAAAAATAAAAAAGCTAAAATATCTTTATGAGAAAAGATATTTATGAAAAGATGAAAATCTTAGCCAATAGTGCAAAATATGATGTGAGTTGTAGTTCTAGCGGAAGTGATAATAATCATAGGACAAAAGAGCTTGGAGCCACCCACAATAATGGGATTTGCCATACTTTTACAAGCGATGGTAGATGTGTTTCACTCTTAAAGGTTTTGCTTACTAACCATTGTATTTATGATTGTTCCTATTGCATAAATAGAAAAAGCAATGATATAAAAAGAGCTAGTTTTTCACCCAAAGAGCTTGCTGATATTACTATTAATTTTTATAAAAGAAACTATATAGAAGGACTTTTTTTAAGTTCTGGGATTATTGGAAGTGAAGACCATACTGCAAACTTGCTTTTAAGAACTTTGAAAATCTTAAGATATGAGTATCGTTTTAACGGCTATATTCATGTAAAACTAATACCTGCTTGTGATGAAAGATTAATAGAGCAAATAGTAAATCTTGCAAATAGAGTAAGCTCAAATATAGAACTTCCAAGCAATAAGTCTTTGAAACTTTTAGCACCCCAAAAAACAAAAGAAAAAGTTTTACAGCCCCTAAAATTTGCAAGAAATATATCTTTGGAAAAAAATAACAAGCCCATAAGTATGAGTACCCAGCTTATTGTTGGAGCAAGTCCCGAAAGTGACAGGGATATATTAAAACTAAGTTCTATTTTATATGATAAAGCCCTATTAAAAAGGGTCTATTATAGTGCCTATATTCCTGTAAATGATGATAAAAATTTACCTGCTCTTATAGCTAAGCCTCCACTTTTAAGGGAACATCGTTTATATCAAGCAGATTGGTTACTTAGATTTTATGATTTTTCCTATGATGAGCTTGTAAGTGAGGAATTTCCAAATTTAGATGAAGAACTTGACCCTAAAACTTCATGGGCTTTACATAATCTAAAATATTTCCCAATGGAAATAAACAGTGTCTCAAAAGATGAACTGCTTAGAATACCAGGTATTGGAGTAAGGGGTGTATTTAAAATACTAAAAGCAAGAAAATATAAATCTTTAGATTTTAATGATTTAAAGAAATTAAAAATCTCATTAAAAAGAGCAAAATATTTTATAACATGTAAGGGCAAATACCAAAAAGAGATAACTTTTGATAATCACTTAATAAAAAATGCCCTAATAAAACCAAAAATAGAAGAAAAATATGGACAAGCTAGTCTGTTTGATTTAGATTATAGTGCCATAACAGGAGAATTATGACTTTAGTTTATGATGGAAGTTTTGAAGGGTTTTTAACTCTAATCTATGAAATATATTATAGAAAACTAAAGCCCTCAGAAATTTTAAGACAAAGACCAAAAAGGCTTATTTTAGAAAAACTTATTTTTATCCAAAATGATGAGGAAAAAGCTTCTCGGGTACTTGATGCCATAAAGCAAAGATTTTCAAAGAGTTCCTTTGAGCTTATTTTAAATACTTTTATGTGTGATTCTAAAAAATTTGAGTTTTATTTAGTAAAATATATTGTTTTAGGTTTTAAAAATAAAAGTGAATTAAATAATATAAATAAAGAAGAAGTATTTTATTTGCAAAACTTGCAAAAAGAGCTATTTTCTCATATGCATAAGATGTACGGCTTTGTAAGATTTGAAGAGCTTGAAGATGAAACTTTATATGCAAAAATAGATACAAAATTTAATATTGTCTATTTTCTAGGCAAACATTTTTTAAAAAGATTAAATAATCAAAATTTTATAATCCATGATATAAATAGAAAAATAGCTTTTATAAAAAATAAAGATTTTTTAGGGGTTCAAAATATAAGTTCTTTTGAAGAGCCAAAATTAAATAAAAAAGAAGAAAAGTTTAAAAAATTATGGACTACTTTTTTCAAAGCAGTTTCAATAGAAAACAGAAAAAACAAAAAATGCCAACAAAATTTTGTCCCACTTTTATATAGAACATATATGACAGAGTTTTTATAAATAGTGAAATAAATATTTTAGATGCCAATTATTTGCGAAATAGGCGCAATAGTAGCTTTTTTAAACTTTGTAAATGTTCATAAGCATTTACATTTTATAAATTTCATGAAAACAAATAATAACCAAGTTTGAAGAAAGATATATTATTAGATTAGACTGTCATAATGAAGAAGTAAAAAAACCACCAATTAAAAAAATATATAGTAAAAAATTAGGACGGACTATTAAAATAGCCGTCCATATCAAAACTATCTTATAGTTTTTTATCCGTAAGAAGATTATAATAAAACTATAATTATAACTTACTTAAAATATAATTTGTAGCTTTTTTAATAAATTCATATCTTTGTATTATTAGTGGGTTTGTATAATATTCATATCTTTTTTCAAACTTATTAAAAAAATCATCAATTTTTTCTTTTGTAATATTTTTCATTTTAGTATCAGGGCAAAGTTTAGAAAAAACATAAATGATACAAATAAAATCGTGTATCATAGGAACTTTAAAAATTTTTCCTCTTGATGATAAAATCTTATTTTTTTTTAAAAATTGACTTATTTCAGTTGATGTACGAAAATTGTCTATAGGTCTTGATGTAAGTGTATTTAATATACAAGTATTATGAGCAGCTACATTTCTTAAGCTTTTTATTGCATAAATATTGAAAAGATTAATACTCTCTTTTATCGAAAAATGATTTACATAGAATTTATAAAAAGATAAAAGTTCATTAAAAGTTAAAATTTCAACAAAATTCCAAACAGCGAAATTATTTACATATTTTTCTAATAAATCTTGAGAATAAACACTTTTTTTACCTTGATTATATCTTTCAAGTTCTTTTGGTAAATTTTTGTCATTCTCTAAATACTTACTAATTACTTCATATCCATCATCACTTATATTTTGTGAACAATAAGAACATAAAGTAGTTTTTAATAAATGCTCACACATAAGAGATAATTCTAGTATTAAATCTCTAAAAGCTGTATCTAATATGCTAAATTTTCTTAAATATGCAAAATCTAGATTGATATATTTTTCAGTACTATCTTTTTTATAGTTTTTAGCAAACGATTTAACTTTAAAATAATAATTACTTTCTTCTAAAAACAACTTGGCTTTTATTTTTGAAAAAATAACAAACTTAATACCTTGTTCTTCCATATATTCTATTTGTTCATCAGTATTTAGCTTTTCTTTTCTGCACACCTTACATTCCATTATTAATTTAATAAGTTAGATTATAGCATAGCTAGGATAAATTCTTTGTCTATTTTTAAGTTAAGGTACTATACACACTCATTAATTTTTAATTCTCTTTTTCTCAAGTTCTTCAATTTTATCTTTGATTGTAGAAAGTATGTGATTCTTTTAATTTTTTAAAAGTTCCTCTCCCATAATAATGCTCCTTTCGGAGTTCTTTTGGCTGTCTCAATAGGAAGTTCTTTTTCCCTTAGTTTTTTCATGGTATCTATATGTTTATCGAAAATATATATTGAACTCTTTTGCATAGATAGCCTTTAGTCATAGATATTTGTAGTTATAGCATAAAATAATAATTAATTACAAATATATATGGTTACATGCATATTGGAAAGCTTTTTTAATTGCTTTCCCCATTGTTGTCTTTACTATGCCTTTGGTAAAAAGACTTGTGAAAAAATTAATTAAGGATAAGGAATGATGAAAATTATGATTAAGTTATTTACTATAAAATATAAAATTACTTATTGATTAAAATCAAGTAAAATAAATTTTAAATCTGTTAAAATCAAGCAATATAGTCTTTGGAGTGTAAGATGAAAAAGCTATTTTTAGGTTTACTTTTACTATTTTCTTTCTCTTTTTGCGATGATTATTCCTGGCAAGATGGTTTAAATTGGCAAGATGATTTAGAAGAAGCAAAACAGCTTGCAAAATACCATGATAAAATCATTTTTTTATTTTTAGAATCAAGAACTTGCTTTTATTGCCCAAAATTAAAAGAGCAAATTTTCACACAAAATAAATTTAAAGAGAAAATAAAAAAATATTTTATTCCATTAGTTTTAGATAACTCTTTGGATTATGACTCTGATGTTGAAAATATAGGACAAGCTCCAGCTAGATTAACTGTATCAATGACCCCTGCCATATACTTTATGGGGGCAAATGAAGAAAAACTAGCAAGAAAGGGTAAAAAGCATATGATTATATATGGTATGTGGCAACTAGATGAGATATTAGAATGGATGGATGATGCAATAAAAAGATATAACAAACTCAAAAATAAAGGCATTATAAAATGAAAAAGTCAAATAAACTTTTTTTAGTTTTGTTCTTGATTTTGATTTTAGCTTTAAATCTTGAAGCAAATAGAGTAAGAGGTGTATATTCGACAAAAAATTTAAAAGGACAAGAGTATTATCTAAAAGCCTGTTCTTCTTGCCATGGTGCAGGTAATAGAGGAGGAAATATGGCATCTATAAATGAATGGAAAGAATTATTTAAGAACAATGCAAGTGAACTTATAGATATACACAGTGATGATGAAGAATCTAAAGAACTTATAAAATACCTCCAAGGGGAAAGTTTTAAAAAACAAAGCAAACTAATGTTAGAATTTTTACAAGAGTTTGCATATGATTCAGAGCATATACCTACTTGTAATTAGAAATTTAATTTATTGGTGGTACTTGTATGAAAATTTTACTACTTGAAGATGATAATTTTATTTGCGAACAAGTTAAAGACTATTTTGAGTTAGATGGTCATAAAGTTGAATTTTATAACGATGGCGAAGCTTTACTTGATAATGCAGATTTAAGTATTTATGATATATTTTTACTGGATATCAATACCCCTAAAAAAAATGGTATAGAAACCCTAAAAGAGATAAGAAAAACCTCTAATACCCCTGCTATTTATCTAACAGCCATGAATGACTTAGAGTATGTTCAAGATGGCTATAGTGCAGGTTGTAATGACTACGTAAGAAAGCCCTTTTTATTTGAAGAATTAAAGTTAAGAATAAATCAGTTAATCCACAAAAACAATCAAAATAAAGTAAAAGTAAGTAAAAATTACTCCTATGATTTATCTAATATGCAACTTTTTTATGGTGATGAAATTGTGGATTTAAATCCACAAGAAAAAGAGCTTTTATATCTCCTAATCAAAAATATTGGAGTAGCTATAAGTCCTGATAGAATTAAAGATTA
>PDWI01010955.1_pt1 | contig 10047 bp, 9 predicted proteins | sample 1430891 | NCBI WGS metagenome assembly PDWI01 (sample SAMN01162508, study PRJNA174530) | Oral metagenome, whole genome shotgun sequencing project. | biome: Marine environment; feature: Marine mammal; material: Swab sample of the gingival sulcus; isolation source: swab sample of gingival sulcus... | reverse complement strand
TTTTGATGTCGCTCATATATATCTCCCTTGGTTGGTGGGTATAAAAACATTGAATAAAAAAGGGCATGTTGGAGGGTTCCGACATGCCGAGAACAAAGCGGGACAGAGAAGTCCGACAGTATTGCCAAGCGTACAGGGTGTCAATGCGGACAGCGGTTTCCAGATTGGCCGTTCCTCTTGCCTCTCATCGTTGAAACAACAAACATACCCGTATCCACCGAAGTGCAGATCCGTTCTGTCACACCCTGTGAATCTACCGTAATATACAGGGCGATTATGCGTTATTGATCTTCCAGCGTGTATCCTGTAGTCTCACGGACATGCATTGCGCGTACCCTTCACATCTGTCCCTTACATTCGCACAATAGACATCCTTCCCCTTGTCCCACCCTCGTCATGCCCCTTTTCTGAAGGAATCAGTCCGGCCTCAGAGAACCGGGTCTTTCATCTCCCCAACCATCTTTCTACAAAGGTATTTTCTTTCATGCATTCATTCGATCGTTTCAAATCTCTTGGTCTTTCCGAGAACACCGTTACCGCCCTTGCCAAAAAAGGTTTTGAAGAACCAACTCCCATTCAGGAAAAAACTATCCCCCTGCTCCTTGAAGGAGCCAGCGATCTCATTGGTCAGGCCCAGACAGGAACCGGAAAGACTGCGGCCTTTGGTTTGCCCCTTATCGAACTTGCCGTAGAAAATCTTGGCGTGGTTCAGGCCATCGTCCTGACTCCCACCAGAGAATTGGCCATTCAGGTGGCCGAGGAAATCAACTCGCTTAAGGGAAGCAAAAAAATCAGGGTTATGCCCGTGTACGGCGGGCAGGCCATCTCACACCAACTTCGAGGATTGAGACAGGGAGCAGATATTGTTGTTGGCACGCTGGGACGTATTCTGGATCACCTTCATCGTAAAACCCTGCGTCTTGATCATATCTCCCACTTTGTACTGGACGAGGCTGACGAGATGCTCAACATGGGCTTTATTGAAGACATTGAAACCATCCTTGAAGCCACCAATGAAGACAAGACCACCCTGCTCTTTTCCGCCACCATGCCCAGAGAAATTCTCTCCATCGCCAAAAAATATATGCGAGAATATCAGGTGGTTTCGGTACGCAAAAAGGAAATGACCACAGGGCTGACTGACCAGATTTATTTTGAGGTAAACGAAAGCGATAAATTTGAGGCCCTGTGCCGAATCATTGACATGGCCAAAGAATTTTACGGCATCGTCTTTTGCCGAACAAAAATTGAAGTGGATCAGACAGCGGGCCGCCTTACAGACAGAGGCTATGATGCCGAAGGACTTCACGGGGATATTTCTCAGGGACAGCGGGAAAAAATTCTGGACAAGTTCAAAAAGCACCGGATCACCATTCTCGTGGCCACAGATGTGGCAGCACGAGGTATTGACATCAACGACCTGACCCATGTGATCAATTACGCCCTGCCCCAGAATCCAGAGTCCTATGTCCATCGCATCGGACGTACCGGACGGGCTGGCAAGGAAGGAACCGCCATCACCTTTATCACCCCCTCCCAGTCCCGAAGGCTTCTGCTTATTCAGCGAATTACCAAAAGCACCATCCGCAAGGAACGATTACCCAGGGTCGCCGATATTATCAGGACGAAGAAAAATCGTATCGTTGCCCAAATTCGGGAAGATCTGGAGACGGACATCAAGGAACATTTCAGGGATATGGCCTCTGCCCTTCTGGAACAACATCCCGAAGAAGATGTCCTTGCAGCCGTGTTACAGCAAGCCTTCAGGGATGAACTGGATGCATCCGGCTATCACGAAATACGCGATGTTCTCGTGGATAAAAAGGGTAAAACCCGCCTTTTTGTTGCCCAGGGCAGAACCCACGGAATGACTCCCGGCAAACTGGTGGCAATGATTCACAAGGAAACCGGAGTAAGACCCTACGCCATCCAGGAAGTTCAGGTGCTGGACAGTTTTTCCTTTCTGACGGTTCCTTTTCAGGAAGCAGGAGTTATCCTGAATATCTTCAAAAAACAGGGACGGGGTAAAAAACCTCTGGTGGTCAAGGCCAAGCCACCCAAAAAATGGGGCAAGCATCCCTTTTCCAAACATAGCCGTCGGCCCGCATAATACTGCCGCATACATGAGGCATTTCTGCAAACTGTACAAATCAATCAAGGAGACGTATGGCCCTGTTTATCAACAACCACTTCACCCTACGAGGTTAGTATGCTTGATCCAAAACAATGCATTATTTACAGTGGCGGCGCACCAGGAGCCGAAGAGACCTTTGGCATTATGGCGGAACAATACGGACTTCAGGAAGTCAATTTTTCCTTTGAGGGACATAAAACAGCCCGTGAAAGAGGCAGGCGGGTGCTGACCTCCGAGGAACTGGTCAAAAAGGATGTGAGCCTGTCCTATGTATCCAAACTCATGAACCGTGACTATTCCCGTGCCCCCATCTTCCGTAAGCTGCTTCAATCCATCTGCTGGCAGATCGCAAGCGGCCATGAGGTCTATGTTGTGGGTGCCATTCAGGAGGACGGAACCGTTAAGGGTGGCACAGGCTGGGGAGCTGAATACGCCAAAATCTGCAACAAACCCCTGTTTGTCTTTGGTCAGCGCAAAAACTCCTGGTTCAAGTGGACGCAAAATGCCTGGCTGGCTGCGGAACCACCCGTTATCAGCCACCACCATATTGCCTGCACAGGAACCCGTTTTCTCAAGGACAACGGCAAGCAGGCCATTGAAGACCTCTTTGCCCGTTCTTTTGGTGCGTAAGGAAGTTTTCAGATCCAAACTGAAAAAAAGGCAGACGCTTTAGCGTCTGCCTTTTTTATCTTTATTGCCAAATAACACATTTCTCGACCTTATCTTCTTCCTTGTATCTGAGAAAGGATCACCCCTGAAAACACAACGGCACATGCCAACATTTGGGATATATCCAAGGACTCATCCATAAACATAACCCCAAGGACAAGAGCAACTACAGGCACGAGGTTTACAAACACCGAAGCCCGGCCAGCAGGAACCTTTGATATTCCCCAATTATACAGTCCAAAGGCTCCAAGGGTAACGATCGCACCAAGATATACAAGCAGAAGATACACCCAAAAAGGAACAGCCCAGTTTATACTGCTCCCCATGACTCCTGGCAGAAAAAATAAACTTCCAGCCATACATTGCATCCCCGTAAGAACAAGGGGATTATAGCGGCCAGACAACTTCCTCACCAACAGCATGTAACCGGCGGCAAAACACATGGCTGCAATCTCCAGAAGGTTGCCCACCATAGGATTCGGAGCCGCCTGTGTGGGGGCAGATTCAAAGGTCAGCCAGACCACGCCAGCCAAGGATAGCAGACAGCCCAGCAGGGTATGAAAACGGTTTTTTTCCCCAAGAAAGAGATACGCCCCAAGCAAAACCATAAGGGGCAATGTCCCGGAAATCATCCCCGCCTGTGCCGAAGAAGTGAGCTTGAGGGCAAACCCTTCGCACAAAAAATACATGCAGGGCTGGCAGAAAAAAAGAAGGAATAGCCATCCCCAATCTCCTGCCGGACGAATCTTTATGAGTTCGCGCCAGCCCAGGATCATAAAAAGAAGGCTGCCCACAACCATCCTGCCCCAGACAGTAATCATGGGCCCCCAGAAAGCTACCACAGCCTTCATGGCGGCAAAGGAACTGCCCCATAGAAATACAGCGGCAAGCAGGGCAACGGATGACCACCACGTTCCCTGTTTAGATTGAGATAAATGAAGCATGTAAATCTCAAGGATAGGACGTTTCAAAAAATATCATGGGCTGTTATTTCGTTTGTATCTCAGCCCATACATTCATCAACCATATGCAGACCCGGGTGCTGCAAGTCAAATTCGTCAAAATAAAGGAGGATTCCTTGGGCCTTTTCCCGCCATCCGTCAAGGACTCCCCTCTTGAAAATACCCGCCCTTCCGGGTAGTTTTTTATCCTCATTTGGCCCTGTCACCATACATCTTATATAGTCTTGGAGGAATCATGCGCTGGCTTATTATGCTCTTGCTTGTACTTATGCCGTTCTCGGCCCTGACCGCCGAAAAGGAAGTATCTGACAATCCCCTTGTGGAAATTGAAACCACCAAGGGAACATTCGTCCTTGAGCTGGATAAGCACAAGGCTCCCCATACCGTGGAGAATTTCCTAGGCTATGTGCAAAGCGGTTTCTATAAGGGAACCATCTTTCACAGGGTTATCGAAGGTTTTATGATTCAGGGAGGCGGACTGGACAAGAGCATGCAGGTCAAACCAACCGGGGAGCCCATCAAAAACGAAGGGAAAAATGGCCTGAAAAACACCAAATATACCGTGGCCATGGCCCGAACCAATCATCCAGACTCTGCAAAAGCCCAGTTCTTCATCAATACGACGGACAACGACTTTCTGAATACCCAGGGAACAACTTGGGGCTATGCCGTATTTGGCAAGGTCAAACAGGGAACGAATATCGTGGACGCTATTGAAGAAGTGGTTACCACCACCAGAGGCGGCTACAAGGATGTCCCGGTGAAGCCGGTGGTCATTCTGAATACCCGCATCCTTGAACAATAAAAGCAGCTCTTACACAGTAACAAATGCCTCTGCTCACCTTGTGGACAGGGGCATTATTATTTTTACGCTCCAAGGAAATTATTCTCCTTCTCCCTGGTTTTTCTCATATCCGATTATGCCTTCCGTTCACAAATCAGTCCCGGCCATCCTCAAGCATAGCCAAACACGCCTTGTTCTCCGGCGCAATACGTCCATACTCCTTGCTTACACCAAGAATGGTTGCGGCATTCCTCGTTACCATGGCAATAACCTCTTCCAGCTGCATCGCTGGAGCCAGGCCCAGCAATGCCTGCATTTCCCGAACAAGATTCACGTCATTGTTGGAACTCAGCCCGTCAGTTCCCAGACAAAGACGAATACCTGCCTTGTGCATGGCAGCAGCAGGCGCACTACCCACACCCAGATACGCATTGCTACAGGGACACAGACATACTGAGGTTCCTGTGGCTGCAAGCAACTCTATATCTTCCTGGTTCACATGCACGCAATGAACAGCCAGGGTCGTTGGGCCAAGAAGTCCAAGGTCATGAGCATAGGCAACAGGCGTCTTGCCCACAGGCGCAAACCATGCAGGAAGAAGCCCTGAACGTCTGAGAGCTTCTGCCAAAGGGCCTGTGCCGTTGCAGAGAAGTTCCACCTCGTCGAGGGACTCGGAAAGATGAAGGGCAAAAGAAAGCTGCTGGTCTTCACACCATGTTTTTGTCTGCTGCAACGTTCTGGGATGAGTAGAATACAGGGCATGACCTGCATAGGAAAATCGCCGACAGGGCAGATATTTTTCCATGAGGGAACGGGCAAAGCCGTATGGGCGCAACGATTCTCCCCTGGGTTTGGCAAAACCCATTCTCTGAATCATGAACAGCACATCTACCAAAGGTTCATGCTCCAGAATATCTGCTACCTCAGGAGCATGATACCCGGCCATATCTGCGGCAAGAACGGTTCCTGTATCCCGCATCCTGGTCAGGGTGTTGTAAATAGCTTCCCGACTGATGTCCTCCTGCATGAGTGGATGCAGGCTCTCTGCCCACGGGGTAAAACCCTCTCCCTGACAGGTTTTTCCGGCAAGATGAGAAAGTTCCAGATGAGAATGACTATTGATAAGTCCAGGAACAACAATGGCGTCATTAAGGTCAAGCACAGGCACCTCATACCTGGCAGAGAGTTCATCAGCCCTGCCCACAGCCTTAATGACGGCTCCTTGCTCCCTTGTCTGGGCAACAAGCACCCCGCCATTGGCAATGGTTCCCCACCGCTTAGTCATGGTCATCACATGAGCAGAGCGGATAAGAACCCTTTTACCACGGGAAAATATCTCTTCTGATTGAACAGGCCGTACACGCATGGAGACATGCGTTGCCAGAATTGCCCCACACTGGCAACGCTGGCATCGCAACAGCCCCGGACGAAAATTCTCCAAAAAAAAGCCCGGAAGGAAAATTTTCCTTTCCGGGCATTGGGCGTACCAGGGAAGTTTGCGTCAGCATTTCTTGTCCCCCTCAAAGGAGAAGCAAGAGCCATGCTTCAAGACTTCCACTATTTCCTGTTTCTTTCCTTATTCCCAACCTGGGAACGGCTTTTGCCAGCAGGACTTCAGCAACTTTTACCTGTCAACATTCTGAAAACAAGAAACCCTGCAGCCACGGCTATCAGAACGGCTGGTAACCAATTGGATACTTCACTTTCCATCGTACCCCTCCTTATTCAATGCTTGTGATTAATAAGACCGAAGAACTCAATACAGTCAGACTGGCAAGAACGAATCGCCCACAAACCAACTCGTATCAATGATCAATAAACACCATTGGGCACCCTTTCAAGCCCCCTCAAGGAGCCTTTATCCATCGTCATCAAAAAGAATCAACTATCTGAAATTACTTTCTTTCCCGGTTTTGTCCAAGACTGAAAAAAACATCTTTTCCAACTTGACACCCATACCCCCCTTCTATAGAAGACGTTCTCCGTTGTTCAGCAGGGCGGTTAGCTCAGTTGGGAGAGCATCGGCCTTACAAGCCGAGGGTCACAGGTTCGAGCCCTGTACCGCCCACCAGAAAGCCTGTTCGGGATTGCTTTTGCCAGACAAAGCTTGACAAGCACTACCCGACTGAATAAACGGATGCCTCATGCGGGGTCGTAGTTAAGTTGGTTATAACGCCGGCCTGTCACGCCGGAGGCCGTGGGTTCGAGTCCCATCGGCCCCGCCACAAGAAAACAAGGGATCATGTTCATCATGATCCCTTTTTTCGTGCCTGAAAAAAACAGGAGGCAGCCTTCTACAACAGGACTTCCTTTGATCGACTCCAGGTGGATTCTCTAGCAGGAAGGCGTCAAAATTTTCTGTCCAGAAGAAGGTGGGAGAAATACCCCACAACAGCGGCTCCATAAAAAGGAACCAAATGCTGCCAGGGCGTCTGATAAAAAACCATGGGCAAGACAAGAATGGGCAGAGGCACAACAAACATGGCCCACCAGGTATGCGTCCATCCCCGATGATGGCCCACAGCGGGCAGCAAGGCGCAAAAGCCAAGAATGGCCGCCCACTTGTATTCTTCCTGAATCATAAGGGCCAAATCTACAAGAGCAAGAACCGTGTAAAAAAGATTCTGCCCTTTGGAGTCTGTATCCACATCCGGGAAAAGGGCGCCTGCCAGCACAATGCCCACAAGAAGCAGCGCGACTTCTGGTTTTGGCTGATACACCCCAAACCAGAATAACCCGGCCAAAGCCCCGACCCCAACAATCACGCCCCCAGCCAAATGCCCACGATACCCCGGCATAATTATTACTCCTGCAAAAGGTTTACATCTTCAAAAAAACGTCATCCCGATATTCCAGGATGACGTTTTTCTACGTTTCCGTGTGGCTACGCAACATATAAGGGCTTCCCAAAGCGATCAGACCTTAAAACATCTCGCCCTCGTGCTCTGCAATGGTATTATCAATGGTTTCCTTGAGTTCCCTGGGAAGCCCCATAATATCCACGTTTAAAAATCCCCGCACAATGGTGGATGTTGCCTCGTCCTCGTCCAGCCCTCTGGCCATGAGGTATTCGATTTCCTCCTGAGCTATCTTGCCCACAGCGGCTTCGTGAGACAATTCCACACCTGTGCGGGTCCCCTTGAGTTCAGGAATGGCATGGATAACTCCATCGCCCAGAATGAGTCCCTTGCATTCCAGATGTCCTTTGGCCGGAACAGCATTGCCCACTATCTCGCCACGGGCAATGTTCATCCCGCCGGTAGTAATGGTTCGGGAAATAATTTCCCCACGGGTATCAGGAGCGTTAAGAACAATCCGGTTGCCTGTGTCCACATGCGATCCCGTGGGAGTAACAATGACGGAATTAAACCTGGCCACGGCCCCACGCCCATTGAGATAGATAGTGGGATAGGACTCCACAGACTTGACCTTTTTCAGCAAGATATAATTGCTAAGCAGGACACCGTTTTCCTCCACAATACCCACAGTTCTGGGCCGAACCACCACGTCCTCCCCCCAGTTGTGAATCATGGTGAAGGTCAACCTGCCGCCCTTTTTAATATAATACTCGGAGATGCCAAGATGCATGGCAGAAACAACATCCTGGGTAGAGGCGCAACCAGTGATGATATGGACTTCGGAATCCTCTTCCACCACCACGATATTATGGACGTTCTGGCCGGTATTCTCCCCTTTGATAAACAGACAGGTCTGTACAGGTTCTGTAACCTTGGCACCCTTTTCTGTTCGGACAAAATAACCGCCCTGGGTTTTCTGGGCTGCTGAGGCACGGGTAAAATCGTCCTGATCCTTATCAATGGCCTTCCAGAAATATTCGGGCAGGCCGTCATATTTATCCAGAGCGTCGTTGATGCCCAGCACCTCGACACCCTCCTGGCAGGACGAACAATGCACCTTGGCATGATTAAACTGCACAAAGGTTCCAATGCGGTCTTTTTGGGAAACATCTACTCCCGCCATGAGTAATTGCTCACGATCTTCAGGAGCAACACTTTCAACACTCGGGATAACATCCTCTTCCTGTCCGGTAAAAGAATATCGCTTAAGGTCTATATCCACTGTTTTTTGATCCGTTGTTAGCTCAGACATCTGACACACTCCTTATATCCGTACTTGCTGATGTGATCGAGAATATCCCTGGGGCGATTAGGTTTAACATCGCAGCACAACTGGCCGTTGTACATCACCTGGCCGCGGTCAGCATTGACATAATCCAGAATATATCCGGTATGGGTAATAATAAGACCTGATGTGGTATGTCTGGCCCGCTGATCGCTCATGGTTTCCAGAGGTGAAGGCTCCAGAGGGCCGTCCAGCAATTTGCGTGCTGTGTTGCCCACCAAGGCCATGTTTTCCAGATCCACGCCTGATTCTGGCTCATCAAACAAGACCAGATGAGGATTTTGGGCCATAAGCTGCAAAAGTTCCGACCGCTTGATTTCACCTCCGGAAAACCCGTCGTTAATATCTCGTTCCAGAAAGGATTCAAAATTTACGGTTTTGGCCATGCCGGGGACATCAAACTTCCTGTCACGGGCGCAGAGCCTCACCAGATCCTTTGTTTTGAGCCCATGAATGGTGGGAGGCCGCTGAAAAGACATGCCTATCCCCAGCCTAGCCCGCTCATACGTGGGCATATGGGTAACATCTGTCCCCCTGAAAATAATCTGTCCACGGGTAACTTCATACCCGTGAAACCCCATGATGGTCATAAGCAGGCTTGTTTTGCCTGAACCATTGGGGCCAAACAGGATAAAGGTTTCTCCATCCTCTATATTCAGGTTGATCCCTTTAAGAATCTCTTTCTCTCCAATTCTAACATGCAAATCATGTATTTCTAGCATAAATAATTACCTGTCTGTAGTTGCTGATGAGAACGAACAAATGTTCTGCCCTCTCTAAAAAACACATCACGTCTTGAACACATATGCTATTCATTATGCCAAGGTAAACATCTATATGGACACGGATTGGAACAAGTCAAGGAAGATAACGCCCTTGAAAACCTCCTGAAACCCCTCAAAACACCTGTCTAAAAACCCGCCCGTCAAGGCTGGCTACCATCCAGAAATACCTTGATGTATAGCCACTGTACATTTTATTCACTCCATACTAGATGTCTATCTTTCGTTGGGAGTATAAGCGACAATCGCCTTGCCTTATACTCTTCCTTTCTCGTCTCTTTTTCCACTCTTGCCAGCTTCAGGGGGGTACGCATGAACACATTGGATATCGTCTTTGTCATTATTCTGGGAACCCTTTGTCTGCGGGGTATTTTTAGGGGTATGGTCAAGGAAATCGCCTCCATCCTTGGTCTGGTACTGGCCTTTTTTCTGGCCAATACCTTTCATGAACAACTGCTACCCTACGCCCAGCAATTTATTGAAACACCTGCCTATGCCAAAACAGCAACCTATCTGGCTATTTTTTTCGGAACCATGATTGCGGTGCTTATTGTATCCACCCTGCTCAAACAC
>PDWI01010954.1_pt1 | contig 10048 bp, 15 predicted proteins | sample 1430891 | NCBI WGS metagenome assembly PDWI01 (sample SAMN01162508, study PRJNA174530) | Oral metagenome, whole genome shotgun sequencing project. | biome: Marine environment; feature: Marine mammal; material: Swab sample of the gingival sulcus; isolation source: swab sample of gingival sulcus... | reverse complement strand
CTTACAAGCAGGGGGTCACAGGTTCGAATCCTGTAGCTCCCACCAAGGTAAAGCCTTTTAACATAACAAGTTAAGAGGCTTTTTTGTTTTAAATAGCTGATGTTTCTCAAATTTGGCTAAAATGCCTTTATGGTTTATTTTAGCGACTTTCGGTTTAAAGGGGTGCAGAAATAACTACTATTTAACTACTTATAAATATTGTTGAGTTGTGTGTTTATTTTCTTCACATCGTGTTTAGCGTAAAAATCTATCGTTGTTTTAATATTGGAATGTCCGAGAATTTTAGACGCTTCAAAAATTGGTACATTATTATAGACTAATTTCGTTGCAAAAGTCTTTCTAATTGAGTGTAGGGGGTAGTGAGGCAAGCCTAACCGCTTTAATGCTCGCTTCCAAAACCTCATAGATGAAGCATTCTTATAATTAAAGAGATTCCCTTTCTTAAGTTGCTTTCTCTCAATAATTGACTCCAATAACTCCCTTAATTTCGTATGTATTGGAATATACTCGTACCGTGAAGCCTTTTTATTATAAATGCTAATCAAACCATCATTAAAGTTAATACTCTCTTTACAAACGCTTAGAACTTCATTTACACGCCTACCGGATAGCCTTAACATTTCAATTATCTCGTATTGCTCAATGTCGTGATCCTTCAAGTATTCCAAAATAACTCTAAAGTGTTCATCCGGAATAACTAAGATTTCTTTACTCGTAGTCTTTAGCTTGGGGACTGGATTTTCACCGATAAATAACTTCTCTTTTTTAAGAAAATTAAAGAATGTTTGGTAAATCCTAAAATAACTCGCAACAGTGTTGGATGATAATTTTTTCTTTGATGACTTGCTTACTTCATCTAACAAGTAATATTTCAATTCGTTAAAATCGTTATTCGTAAAGCTCTTTATTTTCTTTTTCAAGCTAAAAAATACAGTTAAATGGCTAAAAGCCGATTCGTAGCCCTCCAAAGTCTTCGGGGAGTGATCTGATTTGTACCTTTTGAACCTCTGCATTGCTTCATCTAAGGTGATGATTTCAATTAAAGCTTCTTTCGGTATTGTCGAATCCCTTTCAATTCTTTTCTTTTCTACCTCTGCAATCCGTCTGTTTTCTCTATTGTCTTTTAATCTTAGCGACTTCGCTTTCTTTACTCCATTGACGTAGTAGGAGATGTATAAATATCCACCTTTGTTATATACGCTTGCCATTACTTACCTTTTCTATACATTCGCCTAAATGATTGACCAGAGTCCAACCACAACCCTCACATAAGACTTTTGCAACAACCCCTTTCTTTTCGTACTCTCTCTTTGACACCAAGCCCTTAAAGTCTGACTTTTCTGTCTTAAAGAGTCTTTTGTTGCATTGTAGACAGTACTCAGCCATTATAAATCCTTTAATTGTTTATTCTTTTCAGCCTCTTCTTTAGCTTCTTTTATTGCATTAAGCCGACTATCGGAGTACTTAATAATTGCTTCATTATGCGAGTTAGAATAAAACTCTATAACAAGATTCCCTTTTACCATGCAGCTTCTGGGCTGTTTACTATTTTCAGTCAAAAATATTTGAGCCGCTCTGCCATCTTTTGTAGTTCTCGCATATTTCTCAAGGTAGAAATTGCAAATTGTTATAGATGTATATGCTGCACTTATAGGATGCTCGGTTACAACTAAAAGTAATTCGCTAAGTTTATCATCCGTAAATCTTGGGAGTAAATAAAGTTTGTGAGTGTCGACGCCTAAATGAAGCGTGTAATAAATCTTTTTATCCTCTGCCTTCAGCTTGCCTTTTCTTAATAATTTCCTTGAATGTTTAGTAAATTCTGATTTTGACATATTAAATCTATAATCTAAGAAAATAGAATCTACTACATAGCCTGAGTTTAATTCTTCGTCGATAGCTTTGTTAATTACTCTAAGTTTCGATTCATAGGAGTGCTGAGTGCAGCTCATAAGAAACAAAAAAGAGATTAAAACTAAGCTTAAAGAAAATTTAGTCTTCATTGATTTCTTCATTTTTTGATACTTTTGTTTCTATTTGGAGATTAGTAAATACTAAACATTAGTGTTGTAGTGCCAACTGTTTTATAGTCAAAGCCTTCTATTTGAACGCTTCTAGTACCGCCATCAACTCCTGATATAATTATATTACTTTCATACTTATCTACTTTCTTTATTTTTATATTTAGCGGAACTGTTCTCTTACCATTCTTGTCAACCAATTTAATCTTACCTACTTTTTTAAGGAATAAGTCAATAAGTGATTTATTAGGGAGCAAGTTAATGTTTATCTTAGATTTTCCTATTTTCTCAATGGATATGACATTTATCATTATATAAGAGCTATCGGGAGCTTTTAATTTTGTGTCTGCACGATAAACAGTAAGGAAATCCCCCATTCTAGGCACGGTATTTATTATTTCTTTCTTTGCTACCTGGATAGGTTCTTCTTCATAACATTGAGTAACATAAAGCGAAAAGACAGCACCAAGAACAAATAGAAAGAGTATAAAACTAAATAGTTTGCCAAAACAACCTTTTTTTAACTTTTTGCCACATTTAGGGCAAGTCTTAGCAGAATTACTAACATCAGAACCGCAATCTTTGCATTTTGTTAGTTTTGACATTTCGACTCCTAATCTTATTAATGATATTTGTTGGTGATTGCCATCAATGAAGCTATTAATTAATATCTACTTAATACTAGCTTGTACCTTTTTTTATTAATTTTGCATTCTTTTCCATAACAGGAATTTCAACACCTAATTTGACGAGTGCTTCATCTTTTGCTTTGACTTCCTCCCGCAACTCGTCAATTGTGCTATCTTTCTCCTTGATTTCGCTTTCCAGATTCTTAACCTTTTGGATTAAGTAAGTTAGAGTGTCTGAAATATCACTTTGTTCTTTGCCATTCAGTCGCTCTCCTTCATCAATGTCAACATCTACTCCTACAAATCCGAGCAACTTTAAAAAGTCATCAGACCTTTTGGCCATTCGTTGAGAGAAATTGTTTTTTGAAAGATTTAACTTCTTAGCACATGCTTGCTCTGTGCCAAATACAGCCTTTACTCTCTTTTTTAATTCAACTTGCGAAATTTTATCTTGTTGTTTTTTCATAACTTATAAAAAAAAGTTCATTTTAAGTGAACAAAAGTGTTGACAAAGTGAACTTAGTTCACTATATTTGTAATGCGATTAAAATAAAATTAAAACACAACCAAAAACAGAGTCCAAATTATGCAAAATCTAAATGAATTTCCACTACACGATATTCAGCAATTAAGACTTAAAAAACTGAAAAAAAACTACAGCTGGTTAGCTAAACAGCTGAAAACAAACAAAACTTATATATGCTTCGCCATGACTGGCAAGCATCCTGAATTATTAAGTGATATAGAAAAATTTCTAGATAGATATAATCCAACTAATTCAAGTAAACTATCCCAAGATCAATGAACAACGGGAACATAGTAACCGGCACCAATACAGCGTGATCTTGAATATGAAGTTCGGGAAACCAGTTCAAATTGTCAGTAATTAAGCTATACATAAAGAATAAGAATTCAAATAATGAAAGATAAAACAAAATTAAAAAATAGTTGTGATTAAAGGCAAAGTTAAAAAAAATGAGTGATAGGAATCAAATTAAGAAATTACTTTGCAGCAAAGCACAGGCTGCTAAAATGTTGGATTGCGACAGAGGTCAGATAAGGCTGATGTTGAATCAAGGTTACTTAAGAGCAATAACCTTACCTTATCAGAAGCACGAAAAGGTAGTTGTTAGCTCAATAGAAGAATATTTAAATAAAGAAGCTCCGTCTGCAGACGGAGCTAATTCCTAAAAATAGGAGCGTGGAAACATGGGAACAAATGTAGTAAATTTAGTTGACGAAATCAATAGAGCTAAGAGAATTGCTTTGTTGCCTTACCTAAGAGAAGCAGAGGTTAAACTCACCATTAGCTCAAGCGATGTAAATTATATCGAATATCTTGCCCAAAATGGGAAAATGCGAGAAGCTAAACAGACTTTGAGAAATCTAGAGTCTGTTTCAAAAATAATTTCAGACCAAATTAACGACACCAAACAATTTATTAGAAGTTTGGAGGCGTAAATGAAAATTGAATTAAAGAAAATAAGTCTTGAAAATTTTAAGGGGATTAAAGAATTAACTGTAGACTTCAAAAAAGTTACAGAAATATACGGTGCTAATGCCACCGGAAAGACAACTATCGTAGATGCCTTTAGATGGTTATTATTTGGCAAAGATAGTTCGGATCGCTCAGATTTCAACATAAAAACTTTAGGCAAAAACGGTAATGCAATTCACGGCTTAGAACATTCCGTTGAAGCTGAAATAGATATTGATGGGAAGGTTAAAACTTTTAAGAAAGTTTTTAAAGAAAAGTGGCAAAAGAAAAGAGGAAGTGTTGACCCCACTTTCACGGGACATGAAACTTTGTTTTACTTGGATGAAGTACCATTTAAAAAAGTGGAATATCAAGCAGAGTTGGCAAAACTAATTGATGAAAAGTTATTCAAAATAGTAACCGATCCTTTTTATTTTGCTGAGAAGATTAGCTGGCAAAATAGACGTGAAACATTACTTAATATTTCCGGTGAGGTTGATGACGAAAGTGTAATTGCTAGCAACAAAGATTTCCGAGAGCTTGACCTTGAAAATGGAGTTGAGCATTTAAGGAAGTCATTAAGTGCAAGAAGAAAGAAACTTAACAATGATATTAAATCTATTCCAATAAGAATTGATGAAGCTCAAAAGTCTATAAGAAAGGATATTGACTTTAAAGTGGTTGAAAGTGAATTAAGCGAGTTCAGCAAAGAACTTGAAGATATAAACAAATACCTCGATGTTCCTACCTCAGAAACCCCCAAACTAAAAGAGAAAAGGCTTGAAATTGCCCAAATTGAATTGAAAATTAGAAGCATTGAGGAAAAAGCTGAGGATGAACACCTCACAAAAGTGAGCGATCAAAAAGGAATAATTGCTGGTGTTAGAGATGAGATTTCAGAGGTTGAAACTCAAGAACTTTCATTAGAAAGGAAGTTGACAAAGATTGCCGAAGACAGAGAATATTTCAATGAGCAGATTATAAGCTACCGGAATGCGTGGGATGCAACTTATGCAGAAAAATTTGATACAAAAGTTGCTACTGAATGTCCCACTTGCAAAAGGGCTTTTGAGTCTAGCTTTATAGAGGAGAAAAGAGCTGAATTACTTGAAAACTTCAACAAAGAAAAGGCTGATCGTTTATCGGAAATAAGAGCAAAGGGGATAGATGCAAAAGGGAAGTTAGAGAATGCTAACAAGGAACTAGAAGAAGTAAATAACGAGATAGTTGAAATGAAAGCTAAAATAAAGAAGTTATATGATAAGTTAAAGGTTGAAGATAATAAGTTAGTAGAGCTAAAAAACAATAAGATCACTCCAGAGGAAATAACGGAGCTAAAAGAAAAACAAGATAGAATTGGTAAAGAGGTTGATGAGTTGCTACTTGCCAATCAAGATAACAAAGCCGAAACTTTTAAAGCAAGGAGGATAGAACTCTTATCCAAAATAGACGACTTAAAAGTTCAGCTAACTTATAAAGGCTTAAATAAAACGCAGGAAGAGAGAATAAAAAATCTCTTAAAAGACGAAAGGGCTTTGGCGAAACAAATCGCTGAAATTGAAAAACAACAATTCCTTGCAGAGGATTTTGTAAGGGTAAAATTTGAGTTGTTAGAAAATAAAGTCAATCAGCAATTTAAGTATGTGCAATTTAAGCTATTTGACAGCCAAATAAACGGTGGAATAGTCGATGTTTGTGAGGTTTTAGTTAACGGAGTGCCTTTCAAAGATTGCAACACCGGAAAGAAATATAACGCTGGATTAGATGTAATAAACACGCTTTCAAACCACTACAATATTCAAACCCCGATTTTTATTGACAATGCTGAGGCAATATCTCAATGGTTTGTTGAGAGTGGTTCACAGCTAATTAAGCTATTTGTAGATGAAGAATATAAAGAATTAAAAATAGTGCACCTAAATAAAATTAAGGAAGTGGTATGATGGCAACAAAAACAAAATTAGTAAAGGAAAGCGAAGCAGTAACAAAGGTTATAAAAGATGCTGACATTTCAGAAAAAGTGTTAAGTAGGGTAACGGAGTTAGAGGAAGATGGGAAGTTGGACTTTCCACAAAACTACAGCTACGCAAACGCACTTAAAAGTGCTTGGTTGTTGCTTCAAGAAACAAAAGATAAGAGCGGTAATTTAGTTTTAAACACATGCAGTAAGCAAAGTATCGCTAATAGCTTGTTGGATATGGTTGTACAAGGCTTATCTCCGGCTAAGAAACAGTGCTATTTCATCGCCTACGGTAAGAGCTTGCAATTGTCAAGAAGTTATCTAGGTACAATTGCGGTAACTAAGAGATTAGAAGGTATTAAAGATGTATTTGCTCAAGTAATCTATCAAGGTGATGAATTTGAGTATACAATTGACCCCCAGACTGGATTGAAGAGAATACTGAAGCATACCCAAAACTTAGACAATATCGACAATGGTAAGATTAAAGGTGCTTACGCCCTTGTAATTAGAGAAGATGCAGATTCTTATGTGGAAATAATGACAATGGAGCAAATTAAGAAAGCTTGGAATCAAGGAGCTACAAAAGGTAAATCTCCGGCACATACCAACTTTCCGGAAGAAATGGCTAAGAAATCTGTAATAAACAGAGCTTGCAAGATGTTCTTCAATGTTTCTAACGATAGCGACACTCTAATTGAGAGTATCAATAGAAGTATTGATGCTGAAAACGGGATGGATGAAACTCGTTATGAGGAAGTGATTGAAAATGAAATCAAAGAAAATGCAAACAAGCAAGAAATAGACGTTGAAGTTGAAGAAGAAAGCGGGGGACTAACAGAAGAAGAAAAGAGAGAAATTGAAATGGCAGAAACCGAAGCGGTTAAAGTCGATAGAGGATTTTAGAATGCTCGATTTAAAAGTGTTGGGAAGTTCAAGCAAGGGAAATTGCTATATAGTTAGCACTTCAAAAGAGGTTCTAATGCTTGAAGCTGGAGTAAACTATAAGCAGATTGCAAAGGCTCTAAACTTTGATTTTGATAATGTTGCGGGATGTTTGGTTACTCACGAACACAAAGACCACAGTAAAAGCATGGAGGATTTAGCAAAGCACGGAATAGATGTTTTCACCTCTGCCGGAACAGTTTTAGGCTGCAAGATCGAACATCACAGAATTAAAATAATAGAAGCAGAAAAACAGTTTAAAGTTGGTTCGTTTACAGTTCTACCCTTTGAAACCGAACACGATTGCAAAGAGCCTTTAGGTTTCCTTGTCTATCATAAAGAATTTGGCAAGCTCTTATTTGCTACTGACACTTATTACATAAAGTACAAATTCAAGGACTTGAATTATATAATGGTTGAGTGCAATTATTCGAAAGAAATGCTTGATAGAGCCGTGAAATTAGGTGTTACAAGCGGTTTTGTAAAAAAGAGGCTATTGGCTTCCCACTTTTCATTAGAGAATGTTAAAAAGTTTTTAAAAGCAAATGATTTAAGCGGTGTTAGAGAAATCAGACTCTTGCACTTAAGCGATAATAATAGCGATGAAAAATTATTTAAAAATGAAATTGAAAAATTAACCGGCATACCTACGCTGGTATGCTAAAAGGAGAAATAACTATGGAAACAAAAAGCGTTACATTAAAAGATGCATCACCTACCTATGCAGCTCTAACAGAGCAAGAGTCTCTTAGCGAGATAGGTGTAAAATTAATCTATATCAATGAGAAACTCAAAGACCTTTGCGAGACGAGAAGCGAAATTATCAATAAGGCAGTAGCTCTAGGGATTGATAAGAAAATGATAGCGAGAGAAAATGAAGATGGCACTTGGACGAGAGTAAAGATAGTTAACAATGTAGAGAGAATTGAAGGCGGAGGGTATTTTGAGTTCTTAAAAGTTGAGCCTTATACCGTAAAAATTGATAACCTAAAAAATAAACCGAAGGAGTTGAGGTAATGGAATTGGTAGTAAAGAAATACGCTTTGAATAACAGTTATTTCAAAAACAAAAGACCTAACGATCCAAGCACACCTTTTGAGGTGCTTGAATATCGTAAGATACACAATGAACTGCCTTATAACTCAGAGATTACTGATAATTGGTTTTACGAATGTTTTGTTGAATACCAGAAAAGAGCAGGAGTTTATTGCTCACAATTCTTTACGCCACCGGAAATAGCAAGGCGAGTCGCTGAGGTTGCTTTTGATTATCTCAAGTATGATAAGAATAATATAACAGTATTAGATGCTTGTTGTGGCTTCGGGATGATAACTAAAGAGCTTATAAATGTAGGCTTTAAGCACATAATAGCTTTTGATTGCGATACTCAACTAACTGATGCTTGCAAGTTCTTCTGTGGGAAGAATGCACGGGTTTTGACGGAGGATTTTAAAAAAGAAAAGGTGAAAAATATTATTGTAAAACATACTAAATACGATGCAGTAGTATCTAATCCACCGTATGAAGTTAAAGAGCTTACTGATTTCCTTTTCTTTTTAGAGCAAGCACTTAACATCGGAGGTTTAGCAATCCTTCTAATCCCTATAGGTTTTGTTGATAAAGAAAGACCTAAAAGATTAGTAACTGCTTTAAATCAATTTCGAGTAATTGAACGTATTCTAATGGCAGAAGATTTTGCAAGAACAAAAGCAAAAGCCGAAATAGTAGTCTTACGCAAACTAAAATAAGGAGAGTAACGCAATGACACAAGAAGAAACAGCAAAAGAAGGGAAGCAATTAAAAGAGCATAATGCCTATCAATTGCCGGAAGCGAACTATGCTGAATAAGATCAACAACTCAAGGTATCATAACGACAACGAGCAAGCTCAGAGGACAGCTAAAGAGCAGTTAAAGATTATACTTGCGAACAAAAGCAAACTACAAGGGCTAAGGAATGGAAAGAAATTGTATGTCTCGGCGGTTGGAATGAGCAAAATACCTAAGCTGACGGATAACCAATTGAGCTATGTAGATGTGATTTATGAAAAGACTATGGGAGCTTGCGGGCTTCCTAGTTTCAATGCGACATTTAAACCAAAAAAAAGAAAATATACGTGATGGAACTTATAACAGAAAGTAATCACCCGATAAGGCAGAGCCTAGACGGGAGTACAGAAGAAAGCCTTAGTATTAGAAGAACTTTTGTTGTGATGGCAATTAACACTTGGGAAGCGAATAGATACAATGCTGCCCCTAATAGGGTTGAATATAACTTAAATTACTTTAGAGTTGAGCTGGCTATTATTGAAAAAAAAATAGCACGATTCAGAGGAAATTGATGAGTAGACCAACTACAACGGGGCTTAATTATTTTAATATAGATACTGATATTTTCTTTGATAGGAAAATTAGGAGGCTAATTAAGAGTTTTAATGCGAAAGGATTTATGGTGTACCTTTACGTGCTAACGGAAATTTATCGTGATAAAGGATGTTTCTTACAGTGGGATGAAGATGCTGCTTTTGACGTGTCCGATCAGATAAATATATCCGAGACTTTAGTGAAGGAAGTAATTGAATATTGCTGCAAGGTGGGTCTTTTTGACAAAGAACTGCATGATAGTGAGGGGATATTAACTTCCAAAAGCATACAAGAAAGGTGGAGCAAAATTTCCAAGTCAGCAAACCGAGCAATCAGCGAAGTAAACCAATTAGATGTTGATTATTTTAGTTCCCTCCCAAAGAAACGGGGGTTTACTCCGACTAATAGGGGGTTTCCTCCCGAAGAAACTCCAAAAAGTCCCGAAGAAAGTACACAAAGTAAAGGAAGTAAAGGAAGTAAAGGAAGTAAAGGAAGTAAAGGAAAGGGAGAACCGCCTCCTTCCTACCAAGAGCTTTTCGATAAGGTCAAAGAGGAGTTTCTCATGACTCCAGATCTTGAAGAAATTTTTCTTTTGTGGCTAAAGTACAAAAGTGAAAAGGGGCAGAGTTACAAGGAGACTGGGCTAAGGCAATT
>PDWI01010953.1_pt1 | contig 10048 bp, 9 predicted proteins | sample 1430891 | NCBI WGS metagenome assembly PDWI01 (sample SAMN01162508, study PRJNA174530) | Oral metagenome, whole genome shotgun sequencing project. | biome: Marine environment; feature: Marine mammal; material: Swab sample of the gingival sulcus; isolation source: swab sample of gingival sulcus... | reverse complement strand
GACTGTCAATAGTCGCGTTAGATTTTACGCTTTCTTTTAAGATGATTTTATCATAATTATCCACCCCTGTTGCATAATAATACCTATTGATTAAATCCGGGTTTTCAACCAGAAAAACATCATTGGGATGTTTGATGATAAAGTCAACTAAAAAGTCATCGTTATAATATGTAAATCTGTTGTTGGGGTAAATACCAAACATAAAATTCCAGACCAAAAGCAATAGGAGTGTTACCTTTAGAAATCTCTGATTGAATCTAAAATAATACAATAGTGTCAGGGTTGTCAGTAAAGGTAACATGACCAAAAACTCGACATTTCCTACAGAATAAAAGGCGAATAGAACATGTAAAATAAGGACAATGACAGACGTTTTGAAAAACACAGTATTAATTTCCGGTCTTTTGACCAGAAGATGGCGTTGAACCATCAACTTTATGGCTTGAATAAGCCAAAACGCTAAAACAACCAAAGGTATAGCAAAAACAAGATTTTTCCGGATTAAGAACAAAGCACTCTGATGTACCTGAAAAAATGACCTGACACTACTGATCAGGATCAGTATAACATTCATTAAACCCATCTCAGACCGGGCACTTCCTGCGTAATAATCATGAAAAACAAAGTGCATCAGGTTTACGATGTTGACCGGTTCATGGTTATAAAAATACAAGACAGCTATATAAACTGCCGGAACTAAAAGTGCAGAAACAGCATAAACAACTATAGCTTTGAATTGCTTGACATATACAACAACCCCTATAAACAACCCTAACCACCAAAAAAAATGAATTTGATGAAATAAACTGGCCATAGTTGCCGCTAAGCCACTAAACAACATATAGCGGATCAAGGGTTTTTCCAAATATTTTAAAAAAAAGAAACTGCCTGATATTGAAAGGAAAACCGGAATGATATACGTTTCATTTTCTGTTCCGAATCTCATAGTATTGTAGCTGAAAGCCACTAAGAGAACAAGTAACAGAGATTCCTTAGTTTTTAATTTTAGTTTGATTAGAATTTTAAACAAAACAACCAAACTCGCCACTACAAAAAAAGCGTTTACCAACTTTGAAAAAGCCAGTACCTCAAGATTGGGCAGTATGGGGGTTATGACGTTGACAACCACATATAGAAAAGCGTTGTATAGCAGATGATGCGGGCTGAACAAATCTTGTCCGAATTTGACATTCGCTGCATAATGGTAAGCATCCAGTGTAGAATTGTGCGTTGGAAAAAAAACGTACAACACCCCCACAACAATAAAAGCAAGACTTACGTATAAAGGGCGATGTTGTAAATAATTTCTCATAATACCGTTAAAACATTACGCGCTTACCATCAGGCGTAAAAGAAATATGGGTTTGTAAGTGACAAATATACATTAGTCGGTCTTACAAACCCATATTAAATAAGGTTTAGTTTAAAAACTAGTTAGTCGTTGGAGCATTTTCCATAAGCTTGATAAACTCATCGAGTTTCGGCATGATAATAACCTCTGTACGACGGTTGATACTACGTCCTTCGGCGGTATTATTATCGGCCTTCGGCACATACTCACTTCGGGCACCGGCTGTGATACGCGCCGGGTTGATACCCATATTATGCTGGAAATAACGGGCAATAGCTGTTGCACGCATAGCGCTGAGATCCCAGTTGTCTTTGATACATGAGTTGGTAATAGGCACGTTATCGGTATGGCCTTCTATCAGGATATCATAATCTCTGTAATCATTGAGAATGGTGGTAAGTTTACCGAGAACTTCACCGGCACGATCCTGAATGACATAACTACCGGATTTGAATAACATCTTATCAGATAATGAAACAAATACCACACCTTTAAGGACTTTGACATTGACATCATCATCACTTAAATCATCCAATGAACGTTTGATTTTATTACTTAATGCCAAATTCATAGAATCTTTCTTACGGTTGATTTCAGTCAATTGGCGGATGTAAACATTAGCAGAATTGATCTCATCAAGCAATTTACCTATATTGACATTGCCTTGTTGATTCATGTTCACACATTTATCCAAAGCAGCTTGAAGTTGTTCGATACTGATGTTTTTTGTTTGTAATTGATCGTTTAAGAATTTTATTTTATTCTTAGAAGCATCATCTTCTGTACGACATTTCATAAGGTTTGATTTACAATCGATCAAGGATTGTTCAGATTGTTGGTATTTATTATTGAGCTCTTCATATTTCTTTGTACTTACACATGAAGATAAGCCTAAAGCGGCTACGATTAAAATTAAAATTGTTTTTTTCATCATATTAAAAAATTAATGTCATATAATTAAAACGCAAAATTAAGCATTAACTTATAATGGGTTCGAATAATTATTAAAAAATTAGTTAAAATCATACTTGACGGCTCATGAGATTCACAAAAGCTACGGTTCCAAACTATAAAATTGTATTTTTGAATTTTTAAACCATTCGCTACGTTTATGAAGTCAATCTTATATCCTGCAATGCTATTATTAACCGTTTTTTTGGTACAATGTAAATCAAATCAGCCGGTGTTTCATACACAGGCACCGTTTGAATATACAAGTATTTACACCCAAAACTGGGTTGGTGGTCAGCCGGGTAATGCCGGTGTATATGTCACTATCACACTCAAACAAACCCATGGTATTGTCCCCGATTCTATGTATTATCAAGGATGGATTGCTCCGGTAGAAATCAAAGAAACACCTACAAATACAGAATGGACAGGCCGTTTTCAAACTGTAACAAGACGCCCGGTAAACCTCAGTGACAACCACAACAAGCCTATCGAACAAGCCGTACCTAAGCGTATAGATTTCCCTTTTGATTTAAAAGATGATGAAGTAGTACTGCGTTATACAGAGCAGGGAAAAGCCAAGTTTTTCAAATGGTCCGGAGTCGTTCAAAAAGAGCCTATTTTCTACCCTTCTGCTAAACCACAACACCAGTTTTAACGCCTGAATTTTCTTGTAACTTCTGTGGCTTTACCCCTTTTATTGACTCAAAATTTTGGCATCATAAATATCAAAGCAACTGCCTTATAATCAGACCGATTCAGACCTGAACAACTCACGGCTGACACTTGCTGGATAAAAAATGGCACAGACTTTGAATACCTATCAGTGTTCCCGTATCTGAAAGTCAGACAGGGTTTAATTTTAAAGCAGCGTATTATGAGAACACTTATGTATACAATATCGTTGATTGTTTTTACAGTATTTATGAGCTCTTGTTATCAGGGTTCTGATTATTATCAGCCAACACTCGAAGAGGTCATGACCGATTATGATATCTGGTATGTCAATTACAACAGCACGACCGGCACAGGAAATATTCCCATGTTATCCAAAGCTTTTACCATAACTTTTAAACAGGGACGGGTTTATGCCAACAACAACCTTGTAGGGATAGGACAAACAGGCAACGGCTATGGCATTCAAATAGGGACTTACAACACTCAAAATGGCTATTTGATTATCAATCACGATACAGACGGTAGTTATGCCTTTGAAGTCATAGCAGACACCCCTCAAAGCATAAGACTGTATAACAGCAACCATAACGTCACCTATTTTTTAGAAGGTTATCATGCGTCTCAATTTGATTTCGATCAGGTGTTTTATGACAATATTGAGTATTTTCTACAAGAATATATCGCCTGGGAAAAAACCTATACCAGTCAGGAGGGTACACCCAATGAATTTGATAACGAAAATTACCTGGCTTTTACCCCTGAAAATATAACCACTTTTTATTCTTCAAAGGACAATCCGGGAATGGCATTGGATGATATCATCTGGGACTACACCGGTAGCTATGAGGTCTATGATGTCAATGGTTATGACAACCTTAAGATTATTAAATTGTTTTATGAAGGCAACGGGTACGAGACCTTTGAATTGGTTGTCCTGAATGACGGTACTATAGAGCTGTACCACGTGGACTCGGGAACAACGTATGAATTCAGCGGACGCGGTTTTATCCAATACAAACAACCCGGTAAAAAAGCAACCACAGAAAGACAGCGTACCAAAGTTCATCGTAAAACGATAGAACGCAGTTCTGTAAAAAAATAGATTTTAGAATTTTTAATAATGCTTCGCTAAAAATTGAATTTTTAGCGAAGTTTTTTTTACAAACAAGTCATGAGAAACCCTTGTATATTTTTTATATATTCGTGGTGGACTTTTGCTTGACAAAGCGTTGATGTTTTTAAAACTTATGATTAATAAACGTTTACTTATCAGGAATCTATTGGCTCACCATGGGGAGAGTACGTTTTATGATAAAAAAGAAAAACTTGATCTGCGTTCGCGCCTTACCAAAGCTAAATTTCTGAAACATATATGCGCTTTAGCCAATGCAAATCCCAAAAACACAGCTTATATTGTCGTAGGAGTTGATGACAGGACCAATGAACTGACAGGTGTTGATTTTTTTGATGACGCCCGCATTCAGAATCTGATCGATGCTTATATAGAAAATCCCCCACAAGTCCAGTATGAAAATGTGCCTTTTCCGGAATTACCCAGACATAAGGTTTTGGGGTTAGTCAGTATTCGTTCGGGAGGCAAAGTAGCCCGGTTTAAACGCTCGATCTGGAGTTATCCGGCCGGCAGTATGTTTCTCAGGATAGGGAGTACGTCCAGAATGGTTGATGCTGTACATCTGGAAGACTTTAACAGTCAAAAGGCTCAAAATCTTGAAATACAATCCAGTAATAACATCCAGATGACTTTAGACGGAGTGTTTGATTTTTTAAAACACCATGAAAACATCAACGAATCACACTATCTGGTGTTTAAAGAACAGTTTGTCTTGTGCTGGGCGGGTCAACGTAAAGAGGTTAAAAACAAGGTGTATTATTCACGTGTGGATATAGAATTAATCAATGAACAAGTGCGTTTGTTCTATTCCTATATGGACGAAGTGGAAATAGAAATCAGTAAGCATGCCTTTATCACTACTGAATACGTCCCGTTGCACATCAATGGAGACTATAAATATTTCCCCTTGGAAAAAAATGTCATCCATTTTAAGGATACCGGTGAATACAACCTGGCTCATGAAATGCTCTTTGAACCGCCATCACTCCCTCAGGAACGGGTAGATCAGATGTATGCTGACCGCAAGGCACTGTTAGATCAATTGCAAGCGGAACAAACCTTAAATGACAAAGATCTGAAAGCCTTAAATACCATAGCCGATGGCTTTATCCTTTGCTACCTCAACGGTTACAAAACAGCGGTCGAGGATCTGGACAGACTGAAACCTATACTCAGGCAAAGAAACGACAAAACCCCTTATATCAAATACAAAGAGGTCATGCGGGTATTACGAAAAATCAATGGGAAGTATGAGTGAAGTGGGGAGTGGCAGTACCCAAAATTTAACGCTTAATCACCAATCGCTGGAGGTGAACAACAATAAATCTTTGATTTTTTTAACCTCCTATCGTTTTATTCTGTTTTAAAAGTGAACTTCCCTAAAATCTCTATGTGACCTAAGTCACAGTCTATCCCAAAGCCCTCCGTAATTTTGTACCCGTTTATTAAACTTTATTATTCATTTAAAAACTCTTTAACTTATGCTATTTACAAATTTAACTCATATAGAATCCGCAGCAGATCATAAAAAATTATTGGAAGAGAACGAAAACGTAATGCTTATCTGTGGCCGTATGGGACCTATGTGTATCCCTGTTTACGGTATTGCAGAGGAATTGGAAGAGGAATATCCTCATGTGCGTTTTGTAGATATGGCCTTTGACCTACCCGATGCAGATGTTATCCGTAACCTACCCGAAGTACAAGGTTTTATGGGTATTCCTTTTACCATCTATTACAAAAACGGCAAGGTAGTTAAAGCTACATCCAGCATTCAGTCCCGTCAGCAGGTTACGGCTATATTGGATGAAAACTTTGGCAAATAAGTCTTTGGTGTTTTCTCATCAGAGTACTCATACATCAGCTCTTTTTAATAAGTATTAATTCACATACGACCTGTCTTATCACATACCCGAAAAATACATTAGTCGGAGATTTCTGATGACTCGACGTCATCGGAAAACTTTGTTGATGTCTTGCAAGGCAGGTCTTTATATTATTATCTAATGAATCATTATGATACAATTGTCATAGGAGGAGGACCGGCCGGTTTAACTGCCGGAATTTACCTCTCACGTGCCCATGTCAAGACACTGATTATCAATCAGGGTGCTGTAGGCGGGCAAATGGTATTAACACACGAAATAGCCAATTATCCGGGGGTGGAAAGCATCAATGGTTATCAATTGGCCAATATCATGCGTCATCAGGCTAAAAAATTTGGCACAAAAATCCGTTCTATCGGTGAGATTACTGCATTGGATTTACTATCTGATGTCAAAAGTGTTACAGTGGACAATAGCGATACGTTTACGGCAGACAGTATTATTATTGCTACCGGCGGTCGGTCACGTACGCTCAACGTTCCGGGTGAAGACCTTTTTAAAGGACGTGGTATTTCCTATTGTGCCACTTGCGACGGTGACTTTTTTACAGATAAAGAGATTATAGTCGTAGGCGGTGGTAATTCAGCATTGGAAGAGGCTGTTTCACTCACAAAATATGTCCGTAAAGTGACTGTGGTACATCAGTTTGACTATTTTCAGGCTTTTGAACATGCCGTAAAAGAGGCTGAAGACAACCCACAAATTGATTTTATCTTAAACTCAAGTATCACAGGCTTTAATGGAGAAGAAAAGCTGACCTCAGTTGAGATTACCAATCATAAAACTCAGGAAAAATATACCATGCCTATCGATGGGGTATTCATTTTTATAGGTTATGTGCCCAATACAGCGTTTTTAGAAGGACATGTAGAACGTAACCAATGGGACGAAATAGTCGTAGATCACAGCATGGCGACTAATGTCAAGGGGGTTTATGCTGCCGGCGATTGTATTGCCAAAAGATTCCGTCAGGTTAGTACTGCTGTGAACGATGGAACTATTGCCGCCTTGACTGCAGCAGCTTATATCAACGATTTACAAAAGACTTGATTCTTTAAATTAATAACATTGACCCGTATTATACCAAGATAGCGGTGTAACATCAAACAAAACCCTTCGGTTGACAATAACCGAAGGGTTTTAATGTTTTAAACCCTGTCATTGATGACAGGTCAGCAGAATGTTATTCTCTTACACCCATATTCCACAAAGTAAACGCATAGATGTCTGAATACTGCTCTATGGTTTTTGAAATAGGAGTTCCTGCACCGTGACCGGCATTGGTTTCAATACGGATTAATACAGGATTGTCACAGGATTGTTTGTCTTGCAATTCTGAAATGAATTTGAAAGAATGCGCCGGAACCACACGGTCATCGTGGTCAGCAGTAGTGACTAATGTTGCCGGATAGCAAGTGTCAGCTTTGACATTATGTACCGGAGAATAGCCTTTGAGGTATTGATACATTTCCTCACTTTGGTCTGAAGTACCGTAGTCATAAGCCCAGCCGGCACCGGCAGTAAAGGTGTGGTAACGCAACATGTCTAATACCCCTACAGCAGGTAATGCCACTTTCATCAAATCAGGACGCTGGGTCATGGTCGCACCGACCAATAAACCACCGTTTGATCCTCCTCTGATAGCGAGAAAATCTGATGAGGTGTATTTATTGTCAATCAAATATTCTGCAGCCGCAATAAAGTCATCAAAGACATTTTGTTTGTGCAATTGTGTACCGGCATCGTGCCATTTTTTACCGTATTCTCCACCACCACGTAAATTAGGTACAGCATAAACACCCCCGCGTTCCATCCATACGAGGTTGGCTACGCTGAAATAAGGTGTCAGGCTGATGTTGAAGCCGCCATAACCATAGAGAATAGTCGGGTTATTACCGTCTAATTTTAAACCTTTTTTATGGGTAATAATCATAGGGACTTTAGTACCGTCTTTTGAGGTGTAGAATACTTGTTTGGTTTCGTAGTCATCAGAATTGAAATCAACCGCAGGAGTATTATAGATCTCAGATTTACCGGTTTTAGGGTCAAATTTATAAATAGAACCCGGAGTCACATAGTTGGTAAAGCTGTAATACAATTCTGTATCGTCTTTTTCGCCACCAAAACCTCCGGCACTACCTACACCCGGTAATTCAATATCGCGTACCAACTTCCCGTTGTAATCATATTGTTTGATTTTTGAAACGGCGTCTATCATATAATTGGCAAAAATATAGCCCGCCCCTTTTTTAGCTGATAATACAAACTCAGTTTCAGGAATAAAATCTTTCCATGTTTCCGGTTTTGGATTGCGGAGGTTTGTAGTCACTAAACGGTTATTTGGCGCTTTATAATTGGTGATTAAAATCAATTGGTCACCTTTGTTGTCTACGACGTGTGTATCAGTGTCAAAATTGTCCATAATAGTCATAAGACCGGCTCTAGGATTGCTCAGGTCTTTGATGTACAATTCATTCCCTGATGTTGAAGTAGCAGCAGAAATTACAAGAAAACGTTCGTCTTCTGTTAAATACCCACCCACATAACGGCGTTTGATAGTATTACCAAAAACCACTTTATCGGTTTTTTGGTCTGTACCCAATTTGTGGTAGTACAATTTGTGTTGGTCAGTTTTTGCAGAAAGCTCACTGCCGTCGGGTTTGTCATAACTGGAATAGTAAAAACCATCATTACCACGCCAAGCCATACCACTGAATTTGACATCTACCAATGTGTCTTCAACAATTTCTTTGGTAACCGCGTTCATGATGATGATTTTACGCCAGTCGCTACCACCTTCTGAAATAGAATAAGCCACTTTGCTACCGTCTTTGGTAAAACTAACCCCACCGAGAGAGATTGTCCCGTCTTCGGCAAAAGTATTGGGATCTAAAAACACTTCTGGTTCCCCATCCCCTTTTTGACGGTATAAAACGGCTTGATTTTGGAGACCGTCATTTTTATAAAAGTACGTGTAATCGCCTTTCTTTTCCGGAGCAGAGATTCTCTCGTAATTCCAAAGCGTTTCCAGACGTTTTTTAATCTCTTCTCTGAAAGGAATACTGTTGAGGTAACCAAAAGTCACTTCGTTCTGAGCTTTGACCCAGGCACCGGTTTCCGCAGAACGGTCGTCTTCTAACCAACGGTAAGGATCGGCAATACTATCACCGTAATACACATCTACTTGCGTACCTTTTTCAGTTGTCGGATAAGTAAACGCTATGTCTTTCTTTTTATCTCCTGTTTTACAGGAAGTTATGACAACAGCCATAATAAGTGTTAAAGTTAAAATTTTTGATCTTGACATGATAAATTTAGTTAATTGATAATAAGCTTAATAAGATAATGGGCGATACGTATGCTCTTAGCGTGAGTCATGTGGCTGACTACTGATATTTACAAGCAGACGTCATACGCCGGTTTATTTGAGGTCACTACACAATTCTACCAAAACACCATTGGAAGATTTAGGATGTAAAAAGACCACCTCTTTATTGTCAGCACCTTTTTTGGGCATTTCGTTAAGGACAATAAAGCCCTCTTTTTTAAGGCGTTCTACTTCGGCTCTGATATCATCTACAGCAAAAGCAATATGATGAATCCCTTCCCCTTTTTTCTCGACAAATTTAGCGATAGGGCTTTCGGGTTTAGTCGCTTCCAATAATTCGATTTTATTAGGGCCTACTTTAAAGAAAGAAGTCGTTACACCTTCACTTTCAACAGTTTCTTGTTTATACGCCGGTTGTCCGAATAGTTTGGCAAACAGCTCATTTGAAACGTTCAAATCTTTTACGGCAATGCCTATATGTTCTATTTTAGTCATAATTATTGATTATATTGATATTTTTAAAACGACAAAGGTAATGAAAAGCGTATGTTTGAAGGGCAAACTTTATTAAAATTATATCATATCTTTGTGATGGATTATGTTTTGAAATTCAGGTTTCAGTATTCCGGTCTAACATCTAAAATCTCATGAACTATGGAAACCAACAGACAAAAAAAAATAGCCGGTATTATCCAGGAAGATATTGCCGAAATCATACAAAA
>PDWI01010952.1_pt1 | contig 10048 bp, 5 predicted proteins | sample 1430891 | NCBI WGS metagenome assembly PDWI01 (sample SAMN01162508, study PRJNA174530) | Oral metagenome, whole genome shotgun sequencing project. | biome: Marine environment; feature: Marine mammal; material: Swab sample of the gingival sulcus; isolation source: swab sample of gingival sulcus... | reverse complement strand
CAAGGTATCCATCCGGGCAGTTCTTACCTTTATGGGAATCCAGAGAACCATTCCTTTGTCCTTTACCATTACCCGGACAGAGGAAGGAATAATCAAGGTGGATCTTGTCTTCAAATGGTCTTTCAGGGCCTATGGACTCAAAGCACCAAAGCTTTTGTTTTTGAAAGTCAAAGATGTTGTGGATATCAGGGGGACAGGGTTTTTACAGTCAGTACCCTGATGGAATTTTGAGAGGATAATCTATCCAGTTGCCTCGTGGTAGTTACAAAATATAGAAAGGTAGTTACATGATTGTTCCCGTGATTTTGGCAGGGGGGTCTGGTTCTCGTTTATGGCCCCTTTCAAGACAATTATATCCCAAACAGCTCATTGATCTGCATACACCCCACACCATGCTCCAGGACACCCTGCTTCGTCTTGATGGCCTGAAAGACATGGCTTCTCCCATTATTATCTGTAATGAGGAACATCGGTTTATGACAGCAGAGCAGGTACGACAGATTCAAAAAAATCCCCAGGCCATTATTCTGGAACCCGAAGGAAAAAATACAGCTCCAGCCATTGCCTTGGGCGCTGTCAAACTGCTGGACCAGGATCAGGATGCTGTGATGCTTGTGCTGCCTGCCGATCATGTGATTGGAAATATTCATAATTTTCATCAGACAATTCTCAATGCCCATAATCTTGCAGCACAGGGAATGCTGGTAACTTTCGGGATTGTTCCAGATTCTGCCCAGACCGGGTATGGATATATTCGAAAAGGAAAGCCGGTTTCTTCGGATATCCCTTCTTTTTATATTGATCGTTTTGTGGAAAAACCTGATTCTGAAACAGCGCAGAACTATCTGGATTCAGATGAATACCTTTGGAATTCTGGTATGTTTATGTTCCGGGCTTCTGTCATTGTTCAGCAATTGGAGTGTTATTGTCCACAAATGATTTCCCTTTGCAGGCAGGCTGTGGAAACCGGAGAGCAGGACCTGGATTTTTTTCGGATAAATCCAGAAGCCTTTGCCCTGGTCCCATCGGATTCCATTGATTATGCTGTCATGGAAAAAACAGAAAAAGGGGTTGTGGTTCCCCTGGATGCAGGATGGAACGATCTGGGTTCCTTTGATGCCCTGTGGCAGACCGGAAAAAGAGATGAAAAGGGGAATGTGGTAAAAGGAGATGTGCTGCTTTATCGGGTAAAGGATTCTTTTGTTCATGCTGGTTCAAGGCTTGTGGCAGCAGCGGGTGTAGAAAATTTTGTGATTGTGGAAACCCCGGACGCTGTGCTGGTGTGCCCCAGAGATCAGGTTCAGGATATAAAGACCATTGTACAGAAGCTTAAAGACCAGGGAAGAGCAGAGCCTGTCTTTCATTCACGGGTGTACAGACCTTGGGGAGATTATGAAACCATTGATGCCGCAGCCCGTTACCAGGTAAAGAGAATCACGGTAAAACCCGGCGCAAAATTATCTTTGCAGAAACATTATCACCGGGCAGAGCATTGGACGGTGGTATCTGGAAGTGCCCTGGTAACTTGTGGAGATACCGTAACTTTGCTCAAAGAGGATGAATCGGCCTATATCCCTGTGGGCACTCTCCATCGCCTGGAAAATCCAGGGAAAATTCCTCTGGAACTCATTGAGGTGCAGTCTGGCCCTTATCTTGGAGAAGATGATATTGTCAGACTTGACGATGTATATGGCCGGAAAAAGAAAAGCTGAATACTCTCTTACGGTTACATCTTGTAACCGGTTATTTCTTATAACGGCCACGGGCCGATCTGGTCTGTCCATGACCAGACTTTGCCCACAACCAAGAATGAAAGTATTTAAGCAACTTATAGATACTTTCATATAACAGCCACGGGCTGACTGGGTATGGAATCCTCCAGATCAGCCCACAACGAACAATGAAAGTAATTTAGTAACTTATAGAAACTTTCATATAAAAAGGTAATTGTATAGCTTGTCAATTCTGATCCACCATCAGAGCAACATTATTTTTTTTCATCTGTGATTTTAATCTGTTAGGCTTTTTCATTAGATTTTTTACCAGGAAATACGGAATCTTACTATTAAAAAGTTTGATTTGCCTGTATAAGTCGTTTATGGTAACAAAGATTTGACTGAGTATGGAACCATCCAGATCAGCCAGAAACAAATAATAAATTAATGTAGTATCTTGTAGATACGCTCATATAAAAAAACAACTTGAATTTCTCTTAGTGGACAATACTTGTTTTGGCTTGTCTGACTGTAAGGAGATGGCATGACGCTTAGTGATATGACACCTGGTAATTTTTGTAAAATAAAGAGGATTTCCATTCGGGACAAGCTGGGGCAGCGTCTCATGGATATGGGAATTTATCCTGGAGAGGTTTTGAAAGTAATCCGCAACGCTCCTTTGGAGGATCCCATGCAAATAGAAATTGATGGGTATTCCATCAGTCTGCGCCACCAGGAAGCCTGTTTTGTAGAGGTAGAAAACCATGAAGGATAATGTATTAATTGTGCTGGCCGGACAGCCGAATTGTGGGAAATCTACTGTTTTTAACGGCCTTACCGGAGCCCGTCAGCATGTGGCAAATTATCCTGGAGTAACCGTGAACAAAATGGTGGGATGGTACACGTACAAAGGCACGCGGGTAGAAGCCGTAGATTTACCCGGCACCTATTCCCTTACTTCCTATTCCCCTGAAGAAAGGGTAACAAGGGATTTTATTCTCCATGACAATCCCCAGGTGGTTGTCAATGTCATGGATGCCACCAATATAAGACGTTCCTTGTATCTGACCTTTCAATTGCTGGAAATGGGACGGCCTGTAATTTTATGCCTGAATATGATGGATTTGGTGGACAAGAAAGGGATAAAAATCAATTTTCGGGACTTGGAAAAAGTCATGGGTATCCCTGTCGTTCCTGTTTCTATGAAAAAGGGGAAAGGGGGAAAAACGCTTTTTTCTGTCATTGATCAAGTGGGCAGGACACAGGAAGAACAGCATGGCAATAGTATGTTTCAGGTCGATTATAAGGAAATGGAACCCTGGCTTACCAGGATAGAAAACCTGATCCAGCAACAGACAGATCTGGCAGATTTGTATCCTTTGCGGTGGGTCTCCATTAAACTTATGGAAGAAGATGAAGCATTTTTGCAAATCCTGGATGAAAGATATGATAATCTGTCAGATTTTTTGAAAAATATAAAAAAAATCTGCCTTGAATTTGAAGAACAGCATGGCGTTCCTTCGGAAATGCATATCGCTAATTGCCGCTATGCAGCAGCCCGTGAGCTTTGCCTTCATTACATTGAAAGCCCGCAGACTTCAGGTCTGTCTTTGACCCAAGGGCTGGATACCCTGTTTTGTAATAAGATCCTGGGCCCTTTGTGCATGCTGGGAATCCTCTGGCTTTTATATTATCTGTCCATTGTTCAGGGGTATCATCTGACGAACTATACCTGGCCGCTGCTTGCCAAATTCCGTGCAGGTGTGGCTGCTGTTCTGCCTGATCCGGGGTTTATAGATGTGCCTTTGATTCGTTGCTTTTTTCTGTGGCTGGTGGATTCTGTGAATGCCCTGCTGAATTATATTCCGATTTTTTTCATTCTGTTTGCCTGTATTGCCTTTCTGGAAGACAGCGGATATATGCCCAGAATGGCCTTTATTATGGATCGGTTATTCAGCCGCTATGGCCTGCACGGGCAATCCACCCTGCCAATGGTTCTGGGAGGAATTTATGTCGGGGGCTGTGCCGTTCCAGGAGTTATGTCCTGTAAGGGCATACCCGATGAACGATCCCGTCTTTCCACCATTCTGATTATTCCCATGCTCAATTGTCTGGCCAAGGTTCCCTTATATGTTCTGTTGATTAATATTTATTTTGCCGAACACAAGGCTGTGGCAATGTTTTTTATTTCCACCATCAGCCTGCTCATGGTGCTGCCCATATCAAAGGTTTTGACATCCACGCTGCTCAAGGATAAGGACCAGGCACCTTTTGTCATGGAAATGCCCTCGTATCATCTGCCAACCATTCGGGGAATTCTTGGCAGATCCCTGGAGCGGGTATGGCTGTTTATTCGTAAAATTATTACCGTTGTCATGGCTATGGCTGTGGTTATTTTTATTCTTTTGCAGTTTCCAGGGCTTTCCCATCAGCGCATGAAAGAATATAATGCCAGAAAAGACATGGCCATTGCAAAATTTATGGGAAATATTTCCGGCAGTATTTTTGAAGAGCATCTTCAGGGGAATGGTCTTATGAAGATGATTCTTTATTGGGAAAGTTATAAAGGGAAAAAAATGCTGATCTCCAATCCCCAGAAGGCAAAGGAGTTGAATCAAAAATTTCAGACCGCAAATCCTGTATTTTTCAAATTGGCCCGTCCTGGCAGGGATAAGGAGGCAAGAAAAGTAAACAGGCAATTCAAGAACTTGATTAAACTCAGAAAACGCCTTCTGAGGGAGATGAAATCTGAACGGATTCATAACAGCTTTTTGGGCCAGCTTGGAAAAACCCTGGAGCCTGCTACCAAATGGGCCGGGTTCAACTGGCGGGTAAATGTGGCGTTGCTGTCTGCTTTTGCTGCCAAGGAAAGCGCTGTTGCAACCTTGGGTTCCTTGTACGATCATGAGGATGATGGCGGAGACCAGAGCCTTGAAAGGCGCATAAAAAAGGAAGAGTCTGGTTTTACTCCCTTGCATGCCCTGGCATTGATGATGTTCATGGTTTTGTATCCCCCCTGTATTGCCACAACCATTGCTGTGAAATTGCAGTCTGGTTCTGTCAGTTGGATGCTGTTTTCCATGGGAGTTCCCATGATCATGGGAGCGCTGGTTTCCATAATGATTTTTACCGGAGGAACCTTGCTGGGCCTGACAGGTTTGCAGGCAATGGGCGTTTTTTATTGTCTGGCGGTTTTGATAACCATTATGATGGGATGTATTGGAAATAGGGATGCATCTTATTTGGCAAATAAGCTACAAGTAAAAGAATCTTGAAAAACAGATTATGACAATCAGATGAAAGTGTTCATAACCTATTAGATTACTTTCATTCTTCTTGCAGTCTGTTCATTAATTATGGCCATTTACATTGCCATTTCTTCAAAAGGATTTTTTCAGGGGAATTGTAGTCAATGCGGCGACAGCTTTTGTCTGTTGCTATCAAGCTGTATTATTTTTTGATAGACTGACCGATGAAAATTGTGAATCAGTTTGGATCGTAATTTACGGTAAGCGCTGGGGTATTGAAGTTTTCTTCAAGATGACAAAACAGCTGCAATGCCGGGATTATGACGCCCTGATAGCTCACCACTATTGTATGCGATATATGTTGTTGTCCTAATTATAAGCAGCAGGTGGTATTCTGATGGTGGATTAGGGGGGATGCGAAATAATTGAAAAAAGAACAGAATATGACACACGGCCTTAGTCAGAAGACTTGTTGCCCTTTTTTTCATAAAAGTCTCTATAACTTATTTAAATACTTTCATTGTTTGTTGTGGGCCAAGTCTGCTCATTGACAGATCAGATCGGCCCGTGGCCGTTATAAAAAAAGGGACACCCGTTAACGGATGTCCCTTTTTCCAGAACTTTTTAGCTCTGGTCTTTTTTTATATGAAAGTCTCTATAATCTACTTAAATACTTTCATTCTTGGTTGTGGGCTGATCTGGAAGATTCCATACCCAGTCAGCCCGTGGCTGTTTTATGGTAAAAATCAGTATTTGAAATTACCAACGATTTGCTTGAGCTGGCGTACATAATTCTGGAGATTTTGTGCATTTTCCTTCACGTTTCCGCTATTTTCAGAAATATTCTGTGCGGCAATAGAAACTTCTGCAATGTCCTTGGTAATATCCTGTGCCACAATTGAGCTTTGGTTTACATTTTCATTGACAGACTGGATGCCGGTGTTGGTCTGGGTGACATTTTTGGCAATCTCGCTCAATGTTACGGTTTGCTCTTCAACGGCAGAAGCAATGGAATTGATGGTTTCATTGACACTGGTGATGACCGTTGAAACACTTTGTATCCCGTCTCCGGTTTTTGTGGTGGTGTTTTGAACATTGTCAATGAGTTGTCGAATTTCCATCGTTGCATCCGCTGTTTGCATGGCAAGTGCTTTTATCTCATTGGCCACAACGGCAAAACTCTTGCCGGCTTCTCCTGCACGGGCCGCCTCAATGGTTGCATTTAACGCCAACAAATTGGTCTGCTCGGAAATTTCGGTAATGGTTTCTGTGACCAGTCCGATTTTGTCTGCTGCGGCTCCAAGTTCTGTCATATTTTCAAGGGATTCTTTTGTCTGGATTACGGCCTGCTGGGAGACTGTGCGAGCTTTTTCTGCACTTCCTGCAATTTCGTTTACCGTTGAATTGGTCTCTTCAAGGGCTGTGGAAATCATGTTGGTATTGTTGGCAGATTGCTCCATTGTCGTAGCCATATTGCTCATATTCGCACTCATTTCTTCAGAAGCAGAGGCAACATTGTTGCTTCGTTGTGAGGTGTCATCTGCGCTGCCCAAAAGGTCTGTGGAGATAGAATTCAGCCTGTTGGAAGATTCATCAATTTCGTTGGCGCTTTCTGCCACCTGGCCAATCATATCCTGAAGTTTCCCAATAAATACGTTGAACCAATGGGAGAGATTGGCAATTTCGTCTTTTGATTTTACCTGAAGCCTTCTGGTTAAATCTCCTTCTCCTTCTGCGATGTCCTGCAGATTATTTGAGATTGATCTGATGGGGCTTGCAACAATCTTTTCGGCAAGGATAAAGATAACGATAAACATACTGATAAAGGATACCACGCCAATGCCAATGCAGATATTTCGGATGGCCCAGGCTCCTTCATAGATTGTTGTCATGGGAATCGCAACACCAAATCCCCAGAATTCTCCGGTTCTGCCGATTTTTACAGGAGAGAATACCTGAAAGAGTTTTCTTTTTTTTGCCAGCATTCCATAGGACTCGTGTTTTTCGATGGCTGCAAGTGCTGCATCCGAGTTTTTCTTCCCGATAATTTCTGATAGATTTTTGCCGATTCTCTCCTTTTTCTGGTGGGCAATCATCTCTCCATCAAAAGTCATAAGATAAGCATATCCGGTGCCAAAGGGTTTGAGTTTTTCTGTCATCCTTGAAAAGACTTCCAGAGGGAAATCCATTAAAACAATTCCCACAAACTGTCCGTTTTTCTTTATTGGAGAAGAAATAGTTACCATGTTTACGTCCTTGCCGCCAACCTTGTAAATATAAGGCTTTGTTATGTTCTCTTTCCCTGTATTTTTGGGGTTCAGATACCATTCAGAAGTATCGTAATCAACAAGGGGTTCAACGGCGATGGCGCCATTTCCCCTGTTCCAGTAAGGAAGATAGCGGCCTGTTGCATCATGGCCTGTTGCATTTTTATACTGGTCATCAAGACCGTCCAGGGCATTAGGCTCAAAACAGGCTGCAACGGCAATGATGCCGGGATCCTTTTCCAGGATTTTCTTGAGAATACTGTCCAGCATCGCCCGGGACGGGGTTTGGTTTCCTTCCAGCATTCCTCCAAACGCCTGTGCCAAAGAGCGGCAGGCAACAAGGGATTCCTCCAGCTCTTTGTCAATATTGGCGGCATATTTTTCCGAGATTTCCAGTGCGGTTTTTTTCATCTGTATAAGAGACAGAGAGGATGCTTTACTGGTTATGGTGGCAATAATGGTGGTAAGGGATAACAGCAATAGAATGCTTAATCCCAAAAGTAACTTGCCTCTGATTCCTAACTTTTTGAACATATTTTTTCTCCTTGGTCTTGCTTGCGATGAAAGCTTGATTCCAAAGTACGGCAACAATCCTTCGCAAATGTTTTTGTTTTTGGATTTTTGTCAAAAGAAAATAGTTATGATTAACATAACATTGTAATAAAGCTTATAACATAATTACCCCCCCCTAAAAGAGTTATTTTGAATAATGAGTAAATATTTTATAATATACTATAATTATTAATAATATTTTATACCGTGCTAAATGATTGAAGAAAAGAGCAAAATATGGCAGACTGGGGTCAACAGAAATTTTATATGAAAGTATCTATAACTTACTTAAATACTTTCATTCTTGGTTGTGGATCAAGTCTGGTCATGGATAGACCAGATCGGGCCGTGGCCGTTTTATATGAAAGTACATATAACATACTGAATTACTTTTATTATTGGTTGCAGGTTGATCGGGAGGATTTTATACCCAGTCGGCCCGTGGCCGTTACATGAAATCAGGATGAAACATATGAAATCTACTGCCCTTGAAGTCAACCTTTCCGACACCAGAGCCGACGTGTCTGTTGATGAGAAATACCAGCTGTTACTGGATTTTTTCCAGGGATATGTGGGAATTGTAAAACGCCTGGAAACCTTTTTGAAAGAGCTTTCCCATCCCTATATGAACCGGGCCTTTGTGGTGGAAGAAGCCAAGTATTTTGCCCTGCATTATTTCCATTTGTATGTGGGCAATGAAAAGGGTGCTGGGGTGGTGTCTTTGCTGTCGGAAATTCTGGTGGACATGTTTGAAAACAGCACCGATGCAAAAGTTACCAAAAATGCGGCAAATAACCTGATGCTTGTTTTGCATCATGTGGCAAAGGAAACCAATGAGCATTTTATTGATTTTCTTCCATTTATGGAAAAAATGACCGGCCAGATTCGAGGCTATGAAAATGAGGCGTTTTCATATTTTGTTACCAGCTATTATCAGCCGGATCGTTTGGGGGTTCTGCTGCTCAACGCAATCTCCCCGGAAGATGATTCTGTGTATATTCCATTGTTTAAAAGCCTTTATGCTTTTCTGGTTCGGTATTACCGGATGTCTTTTTCCTATTGGCTGGGAGAGGACGATCCCAAAAAATGGGTACAGGAAAACATTGGAAAATGGAAGGAGAATCCCCAAGTGGATGCCTTGCTGGATACGGTATCCCATACAGCCGTGAGTGCCTTGCAAGATCGTCTGGAAACCCTGGTTTCCACGAAAGAGGACACTCGTCTTCGTTCCTGCCTGGAAGAGCTGTTGGGTCTTGCCGGTTTTCGGAAAACAGTAAAAATTTTCGGGAGTCTGCCCCGTCAGATCCTTGCTGCATGCAAGGAAGATGAGCGGTACGGCCAGCATCTGAAGCTGACTTTTTTGTTTTATATTATTCACGTGTCAGGTTTGTCCATCATCCACAAGGATGCCCTTTTGGACATCAACCGCACCTTGACCAAACTCATCGGCGATGCCGATTATCAGAATGATATTCGCATTGTTGATCAAACCTTTGCCCTGCTCAAGGAACTGAAAAATCGGTATCCTGCTACTGTACTCGAATGTATCCACAAAATCGGGGATGCTGTCTATAACACCAGGGAAATGGAGCTGATCAATCACTTCATTGACCGGACGGTGGATCATGGATTCCAGTTTCCCATGATCCAGGGAACTAGTGAAGACTGGCAAATCCAGGGAAATACAGCCCATGTGAAAAATGTCCGGGTTTTTATGAGTCTGATTGCCAGAACCCCCAGCTATTCCAGAAGGCTGCTGTCGGCCCTGATTATTTCCCTTTCCATTGGAGGGGCATTTATCCGGGATACGGATTTGTTTCCCAGGGATATTACCCTGTTTCTCAACGCAAAAATTGGCCCGGTGTATAATCTGGTCAAGCAACTGGCCCGGCTTTTGCCCTCTTTTTTTAATGAAATCGGCGCAGAAGGCGCCCTGCGGGATGTTTCCACCCAGCTGGATGAATCCTGCCACAGAAAAGACATTCTCATTCATTTTTTGCGCAAGCAATGCCATGTGGAAAGCTCCAGCAGAATTGTGGAGTTTATTGAGCAGGTAATTTTGTTCTGGAAAACAAGGGACAAATCACCGTTGGCCCCTTTTGTGCCTCCCTCCATCTTTCGGGAAATTCCTGAATCAGGTCGTTTTGTGGATGGCCCTTCAAGAATCTTTGCCTTTCTTTCACAAAAGGGTTTTGAACATCCAGAGGATTTTTTGCTGTGTCCCCAGAACCAGATAAAAGAACTCATTGATCAGGTGGAGGACGTT
>PDWI01010951.1_pt1 | contig 10048 bp, 11 predicted proteins | sample 1430891 | NCBI WGS metagenome assembly PDWI01 (sample SAMN01162508, study PRJNA174530) | Oral metagenome, whole genome shotgun sequencing project. | biome: Marine environment; feature: Marine mammal; material: Swab sample of the gingival sulcus; isolation source: swab sample of gingival sulcus... | reverse complement strand
GGGAGGCAGGGGATGACCACGTCGACACCTTGGGCGGCATCGGAGCGTGTGGTCGCGCAGAGTCTGAGCAGCCTCATCATTGCCAACCCCGTGGCGTGGCCACCTCGCGCTTGCCTCCTCGAGGTAAGTCGCCGCACGGAGCAACGCCGTGTTCGACGAACCGCGTGCTGCCCACGCCGGTTGTACCAGACCCGGACCGGCGTCCCCGGGCAAGGCTTGTGCCCCCGGCAGGAATCGAACCTGCGACACACGGTTTAGGAAGTCGTAGGGTGGGAACGCTGTGCGTTCAAGCACCCTGAGCACGGGCCACCGGCAATACTGTGCCGGGATTTATCCGCTGAGATTTTCAGACGGTGACCTCGACATGATGCACCCGGCCTCGCCCGTCCAGGGCCTCGAAGTACCCCTTGGTCCTTAACGGTGCGTCACCGCCCGGCAGGGTCAGGTTCGAGTCCACCGGGCAATCGGTCCCGGCCGGAAGGATCACCACCACGCCCCGGTCCACCCTGAGCCCAGCGCCCATTCCGCCCCCGATGGTCAGCATCCACTTGTCGTCCACCCGGCAGGGGACTTCCACAGGTGGCCCGAACCTTGGGCTGAGACTGCCGTAGCCCTTGAACGGCTCTACGGTCGCCTTTTGCCGCAGCCTCATCCGCAGACTCATCGCGAATGCACCCGGTAACGGTCCAGGATCGCCAACTCGGGCAGGGTCCACCCCGTGAACGGGGTCAACCTGGCGGACCACTCCCCGATTCGCTCACTGCGGTGCAACTGCGGGTTGGTCAGCAACCGGGCGGCCGAACTGAGAATCACCATCGCCAGGGCGTCGTTCGGCTCACCCGTGGCCGGGTCGAAACCACGATCACGGGTGTAGCCCCGAACGCACGCTTCCGCGAACACCACGTACCGGGAAGCCAGGGTGACCAACTCCGAATCGTCGGCCTCCCCGATGAAAGCGGCGACCTGATCGCCGGTCACCACGGCCACGGCTCAGACGATCCCGGTCAGCGCGACGATGGCCTCGGGATTCAACGGGGCCGAGTCGTAGCGAGCCACCACCCGGATTGCCTGCTGGTCGTAGTCCGCGAAAGTCTCGGTCAGCAGGGTCACGGACGGGGCGAGGTCACGGGCGACCGCGATCTGGCTCATGTCCACCAGCGCCGCGCTCCCCTCCGGCACGTAGCTGGACACGATCACCGGAGCGCCCCACAACCGGAACACGCCGTCCGTGGTCGGATCGACCTGCAACATGTACCGGCCGGAACCGTCCTTGATCTTGCGCAGAGACACGAAATCGCCCGGGTCCACGAACCAGCGCAGCCGGGTCATGTCCACGTTGGCCGTCAACAGCATGCCCCAGGCGTCGAGCAGATGGTCCAGGGTCAGCGCACCGTCCACGTCCAAGGTCTGGATTCCGGTGTGGGCGAACAGGCCCCTCGGGGTGTCGCGGCCGTCGCCCCCGTTGCCGAGGAACTGCTTGTCGAGCGTGGCCGCAACGTCCGTGACCAGCCGGTCCTTGATCGCCTGGTCCAGCGAGACGACGGACTGGCGGGCCAGCTCGTTGCTGAACCGGGTGATGACCTTCACCGAATCCATGCCCGACGGCATCAACTTGACTTCACTGAAGTCCGGGTCGTGCTCGGGAATCTGCTCGCCCTCACCGGTGAAACCGGGAGACGCGATAGGGCTGATCTTCGGCAGGTGAAGCTCATTGGCCGTGTCGAAGATACGCGGCCCGGCCGCGAGGAAAACGGACTTTTGCATGAGCGGCTCGACCAGCAGCGACTGAACCTGGGCAGGGGCGATCTCGGGGGTGTTGTAGACCTTGAGCGACATGGATTCTTCCTAACGGGAGCAGGTTGTTCACGGGGCCGCTCGACCGCCGGGGTCGCAAAGCGAGGTGGCGCCGGGCACCGGGCCCGACGCCACCGATCATATACCCCTCGGGGTATCTATGCGTGGGCGCGAAGCATCGCCGCCAGGTCCACCTCGGAACCCGAAAGCGTTGCGCCCTGGCCGATGTCGCCTCGGGGGACACGGGCCGCGTAGTGGGGGTGGTCGGCAATCAGGCGGTCCACCGCCGCTTCCATCGCCGCCATGTCGTCCAGCAGCGTCGGATCGTAGGGCAGGTCGTTCGGGTCGGCCAACTTGCCCGTCGCGGCCACCCGCATCGTGAACAGTTCACGAGCCAGGGCATCGGCCCGACCGGCCCGCTCCCGGTATTTCGCGTTCTCCCGCCGCAGCTTTTCCACGTGCTCTCGCGGGAAGAACTCCTGCTCCTCGGGCTCCTGGGGATCGACGGATTCCGTGACCTCGGGCTCCTGGTGATCGACGGATTCCGTGACCTCGGTCTTTTCCGCGTTCATGCTGCTTCCTTTCCTACTACTTGTTGAGTGCAGCCGCACCCCTTGTGCGACCACATTTTCTGATCCGGGGGCAGGATCGCCCCGTTCTTCGCCAGGTCCGTACAGACCTCGCACGCGCCGGAGTTGGGCCGACGCCGCCAGTTGACCCGCTGCTTCCCGACCGCATCACGCTGGCCGACCTGAGCGGACCAAAGGACTTCCGACCGGGACTCGATGCCCAGCTGCTCGAGCCGGTTCAACACCTGGTTGCGCTGGCTGTACCAACCACGGGCGTGGCCCGGCTCTCTCAACTCGGCCCGCAGACGGTCCAGGTCCACGTGGATACCGGCCGTCACCTCGAGGTCCCCGGCGACATCGGTGATCGTGCGGGCCACCCGCCGGGCCGACCTGGCCGCGCGAGCACCGGGTGCCAGGCCCAGGGGAGCGGCACCGACGGACGCGGCCACGGCCAGGTCGGCCAGCGAAACCGCCTGAACCTGAGCCCGTTCCAGCGCCGCGACGGCCAGCGCGTAGAACTCCTCGCCCGTCAACTCCCCGGCGTGCCACCGCGCGGTCAGTTCCACCACAACCCGCTCGGTGCGCCCGGCCAGTTCCGCCAGCACGTCCGGGTTCACGAGAGCAACCGTTCGATAGCATCCGCACCCGCCCGGTCGAGCACGTCGGTGCGGGTGTCGGCCCGGATCGCCTCGATGTCGGCCGGTGCGTAGCCCAGCTTCCGCAGCGCGTAGGTCTGGGGCAACAGCCCGGCCTGGAACAGCTTGACCACGGCGTCCGCCTCCTGGGCCACGCTACGGGTGGCCGGGTCGGCCCACTGCACCCTCACGTCCACACCGGCCGGGTCCACCCCGTCCCTGGCCGCTACGACGAGGCGAGCCACCTGCTCCCACGACCGGCCGAACACCGCCTGCCGCGCCTCGGCCCGAGCGGTCAAGCTGGCCTCGGCCGCCCGCAGCGCGTCGGCGCTGGCCGGTTGGTTGGTCAACGCGCCCACGTAGTGCGCCGGTAGCGCACTCACCGCCATGATCTGGGACGTGAACACGCGAACAGCGGCCTCGTACCCGGCCAGGTCGGCCGAGGCCAGTTGCCCGAACTTCGCGCCGTCGTGGTCGGTGACCATCATCCGGTTGCCCTCGGGGAACGGGTTCACCGCACGTGTCTCACCGGTCGGCCTCCCGGCCTCGTCCAGCACGTCTTCCTCGACCAGCTCGATCCCGGTGGCCCACCGGCGCGGCCGCCCGGCGTACTCGCTGGACACCATCAAGTCGGCCAAGGTCTTGTTCAACCCGTCCACCAGTGGGATCAGGTCATCGATCTCGCTACCCGGCTCGCCCAGCAGGCGATCCGAATTCCGCAGCGGCACAACCGGAACCACGCCGAACGGGTTGGCCAACGTCTCGACCGGCTCGAACCCGCTGACCGCACCGGTGGCGCGGGAACGGAACCGGGTGATCCGATCCGGCAGGTACAGAACCGCCTCGGTCCCACCACCGTGGCGTTCCCACCGCTTCGCCGCAGCCACCACCTCACGGGTAGCGGGGTCACGGCGAACGGCCACCTGCTCGGCCGACTCCACCGTCACCAGCGGGCGACCGGACCTGCCGGACCACACGATCACGAACGACTCACCGACCGTCAACGCCTCCCGGTGAGCCACCGGGGCCAGCTGGTCCATGTCGTTACGCAACCAGTCGGCCCACACGTCGGCACCGTCAAAACCGTTGACCCGCAACCTTTCCGCGAGGCTGGTCACCGCCAGCCGTGGAATGTTGGCGACCATCCGGTCCAGCCGGTTGCCGACGGCGGTCCTCGCCTCGGGGGACATGAACGCCAACGGCTGCTTGCCCCGGTAGTAGGTGTCCAGCAGGACACGCCGGGACCGGCCCTCGTCCAGGCTCCGCACAAGTTGTTCCAGTAGTTCCTTGCTCATCGCTCCTCCTTAGAAGCTCGCGGCACGGTGCCGCCTGTTATTGGTGTGGTGCGTCGCCCGGTCCAGGGCGACAATCGACGCCACGGCGGCGTCGATCTTGCGTGTGCTCAACCGTTTGTCCTTGGCAACCACATCGCCGAGGGGTGTCTGGCGGGCCACGCAATGGTCGATGTGGGCGGCGAGCCGGGGGTCACCGTCGTGGGTCACGGACTTGTCCACCACGGCCGCGTAGAACCTGTCCGTGGCCGGTGCCATCCGTTGCGCCGCAGCGGTATTCCATTCCAGCACCCGCCGTGGCCCGTACCGTGCGGCCCACGTCTCCAACTCGGAACGCCACCCCCACGGGTCGGCCGCCATCTCGACCACGTTGTACCGGCTGAAAGCGAGGTCCACCGCCCGGTCCACGTCCCCACGCGGAACGCGCCACGCCGGGTCGCCCGGGTTCTCCCACACCGCCTCGACCCACACGTGCGGGTCCGGACCGGTCGTGCAACCGACCAGCGCGGTCGAGTCGCCGGACGCCGAACCGTCGAACGCCAGCACCACCCGGTCCCTCGGGCCGATCCGCCGTAGATCGTCACGACAGGCGCCCCACGCACCGAACGGAAGCCACGCGCCCACGCCCTCGACCCACTGGCCGAGCCGCAGTTGCCGGAACACCGGCTCCCGCAACGTCCTTCGGGCCGCCGCCAGCCCGTCCGAAGCGAGAAAGTCACCGAGCGCGGGATTGGCCGCGGCCCAAGCCTGTTCGTCGTCCACGGCGCATCCCGAGGGCGCGGCGTACTCCTTCAGGTAGAACGACGGGTCCTCGCCCGTCCGGCCGTGCTCCACCAGCTTCCACATGATGCTGTCGCGGCTCGTGGCCGGGGTGCTGATCGCCAGCACCAGCGACTCCGGGCGCTTGCCGGACGCGCTGGTGACCGCTTCCCACACGTCTTCGGTCACCACGTGCAACTCGTCCACGATCAGCAGCGACGGGTCCCAGCCGTGCAACGCGCCCGGATCAGCGGGCAACGCGATCATGGTCGAGTCCGTGTGCGGAACGACGATCCGGTCCTTGTACGGTTGCGCGCGAACGGCCAGCTCCGGGCTCAACTCGATCATCCGGCGGGCCATCCGCAAGGCGATCTCGGCCTGCCGCTGGTCGCTGGCCACCACCAGCACCTCGGCACCCATCGGGCCGCTGAACAGCTCGGCCACGGCCAGCGCGGCCGCCAGCGCGGTCTTCCCGTTAGCGCGCGGGATGCTGACCAGCGCGGTTCGGATGCCGGGGCCGAACGCGCCGAGCACGATGTCCCGTTGCCACGGGCGCAACCGGAACCGCTTCCCACCGCCCACTCCCTTCGGAGTGACCACGTACTTGTTCACGAACCTGGCCCGGCGCTTGCCCCGATCAGCGGGCCACCCCTTGAAGCTGAGCGGATCGGCGGTGACGGCCGCCTTTGGCCCTGCCTTGAGTGCACTCACAATATACCCCCGGGGGTATGTGACCGGGATTTAGACTGCCGCGCTCTATAACCATAGAGTCCGTACCCCATGTCCCCTGGTTCCCCGGGCCCAGGCGGGCTCGATTCGGTGCCCGGCGTTCGAGCTCCCGGGCTTTCAGGACCTTCCCGGTAGGTAGGGGTGGGTAGCGGGGTCGAGGCTCTCAGATCGCCGGGGATCCTCGCGCCCGCCCTCGCTTGCTGTTGCAGGACCGGCAGACCACGGCCACGTCCTCGAGGCGGACGGGAAGACCGGCGGCCTTGCGCTCCCACGCCACGGGGCTGTGGTCGGTGGTCAGGTCCTCGGTCGAGCCGCAGTCGAGGCAGAACCGCTGGCGTCGCCGGGCGCGGGCCGACAGCTTCTGCCACCGGTAGTCGTACCTGGTGCCGTTGGTCGTGGGGTCGCACGACTCGCAGCGCGGCCGGGTCGTGGGCGAGCCACAGCCCAAGCAGGGGCGCATGAGCCCTCGACCGCCCGGATCGTTGGGATCACTCATTTCTATCGAACCTTTCATTAATCGTCGCGGAACCTTTTTCGCGGGCCACCGCCCGTGGATGGCGTTCTATGCGGTGGACTCATCTCTCGAATCTTGTCGTGGTGGTGGTCTTGGGGTGTGCGGTGTGGTGCGGTGGGCCTAAAGGCCCCCACCGCATCACCGCATTGCACCCCGTTGCGGTGCACCGCATTCCACCGCATTCCACCGCGCACCGCATAGCCTGCCTTCAACCATCCGAATCACCCCTTTCACTCATAAATGACCGGGCGGGTGGCTCGCCCAGGACCTCGAATTCCGCCGCACTTTTGTTGATTTTGTGCAGTTGCGACCGCCCCTTGAACTCGCGGGTCACCCGGCCTTCCCCCACCAATCTGTTCAGCGCGTCCCTGATCTTCTTGTCGTCCCCCGTCACGCTTTCGCAGATGCCCCTCGTGGTCAGGCCCTCATGGCCCTCGGGAAGCTTCTCGAGCAAGGCCAAGATGCCCCGCTCGAGCTCGAGCCCTCGGCCCCCGGGCCCGGCCGGTGGCTCGCCCAGGTCCACGGTCACCCGGTCACCGTCGCTGGCGAAGGTCATGACGCCGATGGGCTGCTTGCCGGACGTGACCTCGCCCGCCACGCCCTGGACGTAGCCCTCACGGTCCTTGGTCACGAACAGCTTGAGCCTGCCGGTCTTGCCCCGGCCCAACGGCTCCTCGACCTCGACCGTGTACGCCGCGCCCGTGACCGTGGCCCGCTTGGCCTGGGCACCGATGGCGTACGCGCCGCGGGTCCCGGCGTCCTTGGTCACGTGATCGACCATCAACACGGCCGCACCACATTTCTCGGCCACCCGCTTGGGAAGCGCCCGGTGCCATTTGGTCACCGCGTCGTTGCTGTTGCTCAGGCTCTCACCGGTCAGGCCACTGGTGTTCAGCGCCTCGTTCACCCCGTCCACCACGGCCAGCGCGAACCCACGGCTCAACAGCGCCTTGAACGCGTCTCCCGCCGGTGGCTCGCCCGGGTTCAGGTACACCAGACGGAACAGCGCCTCGTCCGGGCAACCGAGCGCCCTGAGCCTGCCCAGGACGGCTTTGGCGTTGCTCTCGTAGTCCAGGTACAGCACGTCCCCGCCGTCCCGCAACGCGCATGCCGTCACCCATTGGGCGACCCACGACTTGCCCGACCCCGACTCTCCCGCAAGCGAATGCGTGCGGCCGGGGTAAAGCAGGCATTTGCCGTCGCTGCGGGCCATCAACGTGGGCTCCAGCGGTTCGAGGTCACCGGCCAGCAGCGCGGCTATGTCCACCGGGACCCACGAGTCACCGGGCTCCCCACCCCCGGGGTGGCCCGCCGAGGGGCCGAAGTCATCGGCCGGGTCCTCGGGGACGACCACGCGCGGGTTCGCCATGCCCTTGCGCAACCCGCTGTCGATGGTCTTCGCGGTCTCTACCGCGCCCAGCCCGGCGGTCTCGGCGGCCTCGGTCAGCGTGTCCCGGACCTCGCCCTCGTCCAGCCCGGGCTCGCCGATGAGTTGGCCCAGGTTGAACGCGGCCGTGTTCAGCGCGTTGTTACGTTCGCCCTCGGGCGCGTTGCGCACATCGCCACGTTCCCGGTCGAGCGCCGCGCGCGCCTTGGACAGTGTGACCTCACGGACCACCCCTGTGGCCCGCTCAGGAGCCTTCTTCCGTAAGATTTCTGCAACAGCCCGCGGGAGCTCCGGTAGATCGGCCAGCGCCGGGACGTCCGGGTCGTAGGCGACTACGTATCCCCGTTCGCCACGCACGTCCACGCCGGGCAACACGTTCGTCGCGTTCCCGAAGGCCTCATCGGTTCGGTAGTAGACGTGCGCACCATCCGATGGAGTGGAGGTGGCGCGGTTCCAATCCACCGTCTCCGGCCCGAGCGGCTTCACGAACTCGGCCACGCCGTCCTTGTCGTTCTTGACGTCCAGGTCGATGACCACAAGCCCTTCGCCCGTGGCGATTCCGACACCCGCACCGGGGTGGCTCGCCCAGAACTTCTCGATCTCGTCGGGGTTAGTGGTGGCCTTGTCGGGCCACCCCGGCAGGTACGGGTTCTTGTCGTGCTTGACCGGGTGGACGCGATAGCCCTTGGCCGCCATCGCTTTTGCCGACGCGGTACCTTTCAGTGCGGTACACTGGTCTTGCTGAGAGGGAATACGGCTGCTGTCACGATTCTGGCCCTCGTCCGGGAGACGGGGGCCGGTTTCATTTGTGCTCACACCTCCCGACCCCCACGTTCACGGCGGGCCTTGGCCGAGGCCAGAGCCATCCGTGCGTAGTGGGCCTTGCGCAGATGTTCGGCGCGGATCGGGTCACCGTCGGCCTTGGCCAGGAACTTGGCCTCGAAAGCGGCGCGACCGCCAGCGGTGCGCTTGGTCCGGTCAGTAGTGTTGGCCCACGACTGGTGGGCGGCGATAATTGCGGCGAGCTTGCGGTCTTGCGCGTGTTCGGAAGCCACGACATCTCCACAGGTAAGAATCCTGTGGGGTAGCTCCCCGCGCGTCCCATTCCCCCGACCGTTTTTGCCGGGTTGCGTCGCGGTGGTTCCCCGCTCGTGCCCTATTCCGGCGTCTTGCCGGACGTGCTATCTAAGGTTTTCCGCCGTCCCCTGGGCGTAAGGGACGGTAGCCGCTACGTTCCCCGAGGGGAGAGCGCGCTTGGTAGCTGTAGCGTAGCATAGCGTTACCGGCCCCTCCTCGCCAGCGAGTCGCCCGGCGACAGGTTCCGGTGGGCCTCCCGTGCCCGATCCCCGGCCACCTTCGCCGCGTACCGGTCCACCATCTGCCGTGACCGCCAGCCGGTGAGCCGCATCAAGTCGCCCTCGTGCCCACCGGCCCGAAGGAACGCATCGGCGAAGAAGTGCCGCAGCTGGTGCGGGTGGACATGGGGCACACCGGCCTCGGCCGCCCGGTCCCGGAGCATCTGACGCAGCCCGGAGTCGGTCAACGGGCCGCGTTGAGCGAGCCACAGCGCGTCGGTGCGTCCGGCCCAGGGGTGCTTGGACCGGGCGAAAGCGTACTTCGCCAGGGCCGACGTGGCCGTCGAGCCCAGCGGCACGTCCCGGTACCGTCTGCCCTTGCCCAGCACCCGCACCACCTGGTGAGCGGTGTCCACGTCCTCGCACCGCAGTCCCATGGCCTCGCTGGCCCGTGGCCCGCCGTCCGCCAGCAGCAGGATCAGCGCGGTGTCGCGGCGATCCGCGAACCCGGTGCCCCGAGCGGTCGCCAGGATCGCGCTCACCTGCTCGGCCGTGGGCACGTCCACCAGCTTCTCGGGCGCGGCCGGTTGCGGGATGCCGTCGCAAGGTGAGCGGTCCAGGTACTCCTCGGCCACCGCCCACCGGTAGAACTGCCGCACGCCGGAGTAGTGCCGGACGGTGGTGCGCTCGCTGAGCTCGGCCAGCATGTCGTCCAGCCACGCCTTGACGTGCACCCGGGTGGCCTCGAGCGGGTCCACGCCCTCGGAAGTGAGCCACGTCACCCACCTGTCGTAACTCTCGGTGTAGGTGGAGACGGTTCGCGCGGTCTTGGTGCGGCGTAGATCACCCGCCCAGGCGGCGCGAAGCAGGGCTGCTCGGCTCATGATGGCAAGTGTACTTTATCCGCTGAGCGAGCGCTGTGCTCTCCTGACCACCCGGCCCGGAGGGCCGAAAACCGTTGTCCTGCAACGAATCGTGCCCCCGGCAGGAATCGAACCTGCGACACACGGTTTAGGAAACCGTTGCTCTATCCCCTGAGCTACGAGGGCGGGGCCGTGACCGCCGTCACGAACC
>PDWI01010950.1_pt1 | contig 10049 bp, 6 predicted proteins | sample 1430891 | NCBI WGS metagenome assembly PDWI01 (sample SAMN01162508, study PRJNA174530) | Oral metagenome, whole genome shotgun sequencing project. | biome: Marine environment; feature: Marine mammal; material: Swab sample of the gingival sulcus; isolation source: swab sample of gingival sulcus... | reverse complement strand
ATATCTATCTTCTATATAAAGACCTTTAAAATACTCTTTTTTGCCCTCAAAGATATTTCTAAGTGTATCTAAAAAAAGGCTTTTACCAAAACGACGAGGGCGGGAGAGGAAGACGCATTGGCTATTATTTATAAGCTCTAATGCTTCTTTGGTTTTATCAATGTAAAGTGAGTTTTCTTCTCTTAGTTTGCTAAATGTTTGTATGCCTATTGGGAGTTTCATTTGGGTAGCTCCTTTTTTACATGTATTATAGCAAAAAAAAAGAAGAAAATATAATTGGCAAACTTTATACCATTTTAAACTAAAATATACTAAAATGGTTTAGTAGCTTGTATTGGCTTTAAACTACATTTGGAGGATTATTATGAAAAATATTTTAAAAATCGGGTTATTGTTTTTATTGTTTTTAGGTTTTGCTCATGGTGGGCAAGTAGAAGGATTAACTGGCAGGTATTATCTAGGGGATCATTTTGAAGACTTTAATAAGACTGCTACAAAAGAGATAGATCAAAAGCCGATTTATTTTAACATAGACAAAACGATAAATTTTGATAGAGCTCATTTTGATACTCTTAGACAAAATGATAAAACGAAAAAAGAAAAGATGACTGTTGTTTGGGACGGATACATTAAGATTAATTCGCCAAATGACTATCAGTTTAAAGTTACTAAAGATGATGGAGCTATATTATATATCGATGGCAAAAGGATTTTAAGTACAAAAAGTTGGAAAGATAATCCAATAAAACAAGTTCATCTAAGTAAAACACTTACTCCGATTAGACTAGTTTATTTAGCTGGTGGAGGGGAAGATAATATTAAGCTTTCATGGGGTTGGTCTGATAAGCCGCTAAAAGATATAACAGATGCAGATTTGCAAGGGGTTATGGCATCTAAATGGCTAAAAACCAATACAGATGATCCTTACTATCCTAAGATGACTAGTGGTTTGACGGGAAATTATTATAAAGGAGATATATCTAGTGGCTTTGGTGCTACAGATGATATACCAAATGCATTTCGGCTTCGTCATTATAATGATAAACAGATAGATTTTTGGAAAAAAAGCAATATAGCACAATATACTGATTATCAAAAAACGACAGTTGTTTGGGATGGCTATGTAAAGATCGATGAAGATGGAGATTATAAGCTTGGTTTTGCTCATGATGCTGGTGTAAAACTTTATGTAGATGAAAAAATGGCTTATACTCATCCTAAATGGACTAGCGAAGAAAGATTTGACCATGCTACAAATCCAGCTCTGCATCTCATAAAAGGCTATCACCGCATTAAAGTGGTGTATTATAATGCAGGAAGAAAGAACCATGATTTTATAAGGTTTGGCATGGCAAAGTCTAGTAATTATAATCCAACAGAAAACCTAACAATACCAGAAAGTAAGCTCGTAACACTAAATTATGAGCCAGATAATTCTATGAAAATAGACATAGAAGCTTTTAAAACTGAAGTTGATCCAGATGATACGATCAATATAAAGCTTACCATGAAGCATGGAAAAAGTGGACATTTGTCATATCGCACCATAGATGGCACTGCTAAGGGCGGAAAAGATTATGAATCTAAAACTTCAATGTTATATTTTGATGCCAACAATAAAACACAAACTATAGACATCAAAATAAAAAATGTAGATATAAAGGATAATAAATATTTTTATGTAAAATTTTATAATTTAGATCCGAGAGAGTATTCTTATATCAATTACATTGGCTCACAAGCAAAAGAGCATGAAATAAAGATCAAAATAATAGGACAAAATGAAAATGTTCGTAATGAAGAGAGAGATTTTAGCATACGAAACCCAGAACTTACTAGAAACATAAAAGGAAATATAGCTTTTATAGGAAATACCATTCTTTGCCCAAAGGATAATTATGGAAATTGCATACAAGATACTACTAAGTCAAATGCTGATATGTATTTGTCTTATATTAATACTGCTGGCTACAAGGATGAAACTGGCGGAGATATAAAATTTAACAACTCTTCAAAATCCAAAATCAATATACCAAGAAATGCTATTGTTTTATGGGCAGGTCTTTATACTCAAGGGTATTTATTTCATATAAATAACAATGGCACAGAAGAACAAATTAGTAAGGATGCGTTTTTGCAACATGTTAAACTTCCTATAAATGTGAAGTTTCCTCAAATTAAAAAAGATTTTAAAATAAAAAATACATTGATAAATTATGTTAAAGATACTGGTTATGGAGGATATACCTATGGTACCTTTGCCGATGTTACAAAATATTTTAAAGACAAAAAAGGTAATGGACTTAAAGGATATGAGGTTAATGGCTGGGTAACTGTTATGGGTATCAAATCTCACTATGGAAGAGCTAGAAATTTTAAGAGCAATGGTTTGGGTAACTTTGGAGCATGGAATTTGGTCATAATCTATGAAGATAGTACTCAAAGCCTGAAAAACATATCTGTATTTGATGGATATAAAAAGATAGACGCTTCTGATGAAAATAAAAATGTTTTCATAAATATAGATGGATTTTTGACTCCAATGGATGGTAAGATTAACTCTGTACTTTCAGTATTTGCTGGTGAGGGTGATAGAACTTTGGAGGGAGATGAGATTTATCTAAATGGAAGAATAATAGGCAAAAGAAATAACTCTTTTAACTCAAGTATTGAGGGGTATGCTGGAAATGAGATCATACGAGAGCCAAGTATTGCTAACAATCAAGGTATAGACATTCATAATTTTGATGCAAGTTCTTTCATGAAACACAAACAAACAAGTGCAGTAGTAAGGCTAACATCAGCACAAGACGCTTACTTCCCATCAGTTGTTGCATTTTCAACTGAACTTTATGAGCCAAAATTTTGTATAGATTATGCTTATGGACAAAGTGGAATCTATTTTACAGAAGACAACGATGGAAGTAAGCGACCTAAAATCATAGGAAATGTAGATAAAAATATAGATGTAAATGTATCATTATATCTTAGAAGCATAGAAAAAACACACTCCTTTTTTAAAGATATGGAGCTTGACATTTATGATATAAATGTATCTCAAGGCTCATACGAGACAAACTCTACTTTTGTTACTAAAAGACGCCAATCTATACCTATGCACATAGACGATGCAGATTTTAATGTAAAATTGTTAAGACACAGAAAAACCTCTGAGCAGTTACTCCCTTTAGTTGAAGTGAAAAAAGATGGCAAAAAGCTTATCAAAGCATTTCAAGGTGTGCCTTTAGGATCTATGTCGAATGCGGATTCGGTTTATATGTATTATAGTATAAAGCCACAAACAACAAAACTAGATATGCCTATAAACGCAAGGATTAGATATAAGCTCAAAATAGCAGGTTTTAATGGCGAAAATGCATATGAAAAAATACTAACTGATGGCAAGGTAAAGATGTGTTCGACTGAGGATTTAAAATATGATCCTATATGGGGTACATTTAATGTTGTAAGCGATGGTATTTATAAAGCTTTAGATGATAATAAAACTACAAGATGTAGATCTAGCCAATGCCCTAAATTTAATATACCAACTCAAGTGGTTGGTAAAAAAGCAGAATTTAATATTGTTTCACATGCGAAAGAACCTAAAGTCAATGAAATACCTTATATTCATGAAAAAGCCATTCCTACTATCGTAGGACTTGACTTGTTTGATGCTTCTGGTTTTCATGATTCTAAGGCAAATTGTGATGAGATTTCTCAAGGCGTTTCGAAACGATTTTGGATTTCTATGTTTAACGATAGGGGTGAAAATATTTCAAATAAAAAATTAACCCAAGCTTTGCAAGAAGCAAAAAAAGCAGGAATGATTGGCGTAGATAAGGTGGAAGATTATATGAATATTGCCCTTAAAAATGGTTCATTTCGTATAATTACAAATGCTGTAGATGAAAATGGTACATTTATGAGTCTTGAACTTGATAAAGATAAGTATAAGATTAAAGATTATGATAAATACATAGATTGGCTTTTTGCAAATGCTAAAGATGAAAATAATGAATACTATGAAAACAAAGAGAGTCTTCCTTGCAAATATGATAAGAGAATATTAATTAAAGATATGTGTAGTGCGGATTTTATGACCTATAAGCAAATTTCAGATTGTAGCGAATGTTTGGTAGGATATAACAATATAAATACTTGTTCTCGTGATAATTTTGCCATAAGACCTGAAAGTTTTTATACTCAGCTAAGAGACATCAATCAAACCTTATCAAAACTTCATGATAGTGGTAGTATCGCACTAAACGAACTTCTTAATACAAGTAAAGTTTTTGATCCAAAATTAGCAGAATTAAGTTCAAGAGACAAAGTGCCTACTAAGATAGCAGGCGGATATAAGTATTATTACGAATTTAATGCTACTTCTCATCAAGACAAAGACAAAGATAATAAGCCTAACCTAAAAGGAGTTAGGGGTTATACTACATCTTATCCAACAAAAGAAGATAGGGATATAAACTCTTTAAAAAAAGATGTTTTCAAATGGTCTTCACTTAAGACTAATGCGGTATGTAACGATGTAAATGATAGTTATATAGCTCATGATAGCGGCATTAGTTTTTTAAGTGGTGTATCTAGTGGTAAAACTTTCATAAACAATGTAGGTGAATATAATTTGACAATAGAGGATAGCAAATGGACTCGTGTTGATTGGAGCGAAAGACTTATGAAGCATCATAAGAAAGCAAAAATTTTGGATGATAAAAAAATAGTAGAAAAAAATGTTGAGAAGTTTTTTGTCGATGATGGAGATGGAAAAGATTGTGAATACAACTCAACTATCGTGCCAAAAAATGATGATCTTTTTGAGTTTAAAGGCTTTAAAGTAAAAAATTTAAATGGTTGCAAGATAAGCAATAAAGGTCATGAAAATAAAGATACGAGCATAAAATATCAAGCAAATCCTTATGAAACAAGGGTGTATAAATTTGTTCAAGATTTAAGAAATACTTTCTGGACAAATGATGATATAAATTTTACAACGATAGGCAATCCAAATGGAGGTTGGATGTATATGGCGGACATAAACCAAAGTGATGCAAATGAATCTGTGCATTTTAGAGGCTTCATAAGAGCTTTAGGTCAAAATGATGCAAATATGTCAAACTTTGTCAATGCTTGCTATGCACGAGATGTAAATATCACTTTTGACATAAATAATACACGGACATCAAATACAGACGCTACTTTACCAAATAAAACTTATCAGGTTAGCTTTTTAGATGAGAGTGGAAATTCGCACTATCAAGATCACTCCTCACATATATCTCATGAGCAAAACCCTTATAATGTTGAAAACAATACAAGCATTGCTACTTTAAATATCGATCAAAATGCTTTTTATAAAGAATTAAATGGTACTTCTTTGCCACAGATAAATTTTGGCTTTGTAAGGCTTATGAATGAGCCTGTAAATCCTTTCAATGTCATGTTTCATGACGCAAATAGTTCATGCGAAAATGAAGCAAATTGTACCATGCAAGCTGATTTAAACTCAAGCTATATAACAGCTCATGCAAATCAAAACTATGATGCAAATTTGACCTTGCTTTACGCAAGAGTATTCTCGCCTGATGTTATAGGCATATCACCTATTAGAACTGTTATACGATATGAAGTATATTGTGATCAAACTTCTGTTTTTTCGCCTTGCTTAAATAGTGTTGCTTTGGACAGATATCCTTATCTAGCAAATGACAATACCCTTTGGCCATCAAACGCAGACCACAATACAACTACTCACGGAAATATAATAGGAATTGGTTTTGAAAGATACAATAAATCTGGCAAAGAGGCAAATGCTACACGAGAAAATATCGATGTACTGACAAATGGCATTGAGCAAAATGTCGTTTTAACAGACAATGGTGGTGCACCTTTTGTAGTGTTCATGACGCTTAGACCTAGTGGAGATTGGTTACTTTTCAATCCAAATAGACCTTTGCCGACCCCGACACCAACTACAAATGCTAATAGGGTAGAATTTATCTTGCCAGGTACTTGGGCAGGACAAGGAGTGTTAGGGCAAGTGTCACAAGATTTAAATAATACCTATATGAATCATAGTAGAATGGAGTGGTAATGAAAAAAGCAGTATCACTAATAGAAGTCGTCATATCTATAGTTATTATAGGAATTGTTGTGTCGACAATTCCAACCGTTTTAACAGGCTTAAATAACAATCAAGATACTATTTTATCTCAAGAAGCTATTTTGCTTTCTAAAACAAGAATGAGTGCGATCATGGAGCGAGATTGGGATGCAAATTCGTATTATGAACCAGATAAAAGAAGCTATATCTTGCCTATACCAGCCGATCCAAATGCCCAACTTAGAGATAGAAATGGTACAAATGCACTCATGTCAAGGCGTGCTAGACTTCCAGTGCATGTTATAAGTGCAAGTGCGGGTGTTGATCTTAATGCAAGCACAACAATCGGCAAAGAAGCTGGAGAAGTGGCAGATTTTAATGATGTTGATGATTTTAACGGAGACTCTATAGGTGTAGAAGCTAGTACCATAGCTAATGGAGATGCTTTAGGTGATACAGGGAATTTGGATTATGTTTATAGAAGCACGACAAATATAGCTACAGCAGTTGGGTATGTATCTGTAGCAGAAAGTGTAGCAGATTATAATGATCAAACAATAAGTGTAGATTTTAATCCTACACTAGTATCAGCTGTGCCAACTCATATGAAACATATTGCAAATACGATTAATTTCAATAACAATCGTCGAGTTGTTTTACATGCTTTTGTCTCAAATATAGGGCAAAGTGGACCAGTATGGAGGGATTTTTAATCATGAAAACAAAAGCATTTACTCTCATAGAACTCATCATGGTTGTTGTGGTACTTGGTATCATGTCGGTTATAGGTGCTGATATCATATCTAGCATGTATGAAAATTATATAAGAACAAGAGCTGTGAATAATCTCTCAAATAAAACAGAATTAGCCTTAGAACTCATAAGTAAAAGATTGCAACATCGCATACGACATAGTGAAGCAGTTATAAGAAGAACACCAGGAGTACCTGCTGCTACTATAGTTTCGCTCAATCAAGCACAATCTAATGATAGAACTCTTATCTGGTTAGCATCTAGTGTAGAGAGTCAAAGAATACCTAGTCCTACAAATGCTCGTGGCAGATCTGGCTGGAGTGGTATTATAGATTTATCCCCGCTTGCTACCACTGGTGCAACTGGTGGAAGTTTTTTATTTACGCCAGGAAGTATATTGTGGTCAAACAATCTAAATGAAACAACCGCTTCTAGCGTAATACGAGATCTTACAAATGGAAGAGTTAGGCTAGACACAAGAGCACAATTTGAACCTGCATTAATCCCTAAATATCCTTTTGGTTTGGATACTGATATAACTAAATATTATTCTAATACTAATACAGATTATACCACTAAAGTTATAGCTAGTGGAAATAAAAGATTTTGGATATGGCTAGATAATATAGGTAATCCAGAAGGTGTTAGTGCTAGAAGAGTGTATGACCAATACTATCTATCTCATACAGCTTATGTTTTAGAGCCAGTGGGAACGAATCCAAGAGATTTTAATCTTACATTAAGATATAATATTTTACCTTGGGAGGGAGAAGATATAACAAACCAAAATATCGGCAATCGTGCTTTAATAGCCGAACATGTAAGCACTTTTAGATTTAGGCAAGAAAATTCTACTATTCGTATAAAATTATGTATAGCGGATTTAAATAGAAGTACAAATTTTGAATTTAGTACTTGTAAAGAAACGGTGGTATTTTAAATGAAAAAAGGATTTGGCTTAATAACGGCTATAATTTTTATAGTATTACTTTCAACTTTAGGTGCTTTAGCTTTGTCGCTATCGACAAAAAGCATTAAGCAAACTAGCGATATATATCTTCAAACACAAGCGGAACTATTAGCAAAAAGTGCTACTGAATATGCTATTTTGGCGATTTCAGCTCATGATATAGATACTACAGGAAATTGTTTAAGAACTATAAATGCATTTTATCCAACACAAAACAATCCAATGTTTAATATAACCATGAATATAAGATATTTTGGTACTGGATTTCCAGGTGGTTGTAATGTTCCTGCAAATCCTGCACTCATGGAAGATAATGTTTTAAATGCAAATTCAAACAGACTTGTGCAAATTGATACTGTTGTAACAAGTGCAAATGGCATCTCAACAGAGCCAATCCGTTTTTATAAAAGAACAATCCAAAGACCATAAAAAGGAAAAAAATGAAAAAAGTTGATGTTATCGTAGGGATACAATGGGGAGATGAAGGCAAGGGTAAGATAGTCGATAACCTCGCTCAAAAATACTCTGTAGTATGTAGGGCTGGTGGCGGACATAACGCAGGTCATACTATATGGGTAAATGATGTCAAATATGCTTTACACCTTATACCTTCAGGGGTACTAAATCCAAAAGCCATAAATATCATAGGAAACGGAGTAGTACTTAGTCCTGAAGCTTTGATAGAGGAGATGAAACAGCATCAAAATCTAAAAAATAGACTTTTTATTAGCGACAAAGCTCACTTAAATCTGCCTTACCATTCGCTAATCGATCAAGCAAAAGAGAAACTAAAAGGTAAAAAGGCCATAGGTACGACTGGTAAAGGCATAGGACCTTGCTATGCAGATAAGATAAACCGCATAGGCATACGAGCTGGAGAATTAATCGATATTAAGGCATTAAGCGAGAAAATTTTAGATATTTTAAGCCAACATGAAAGCATGTTAAAACACTTAAATATCAAATCACCAAGTAAAAAAGAGATATTAAAAGATTTAAAAACATATCAAAAAGCTTTACTTCCTTTTGTAGCCGATACAACTCAAATGCTATGGAAAGCTCAAGATAAAAATAAAAAAATACTCATCGAAGGTGCACAAGGCACTATGCTTGATATTGATCACGGGACCTATCCTTATGTCACAAGTTCAAACACCATAACTTCAGGATTGTGTGTAGGTTTAGGGCTAAATCCAAAATCGATTGGCAAAGTTATAGGCATAGCTAAAGCGTACTGCACAAGAGTTGGCAACGGAGCATTTCCAAGTGAGGATTTTGGAAAAAATGGCGATAGAATGGCTAAAATTGGCAAAGAATACGGCACAACAACGGGCAGAAAAAGAAGATGTGGTTGGTTTGATAGTGTAGCTGTAAGATATGCTGCTAGACTTAATGGTTGCGATACTTTAGCACTCATGAAGCTAGATGTTTTAGATGGATTTAAAAAAGTAAAAGTATGCGTTGCTTACGAGTACAAAGGCAAAGTGATAGATTATATTCCTCAAGATTTGCAAAATGTAAAACCGATCTATGAAGAGTTTGCAGGCTGGACAAAAAGCAAAGGTGTAAGAAAATATAAAGATTTACCTAAAAATGCAAAAATTTACATCAAGCGTTTGGAAAAATTGACAGGCACGAAAATCGGCATCATTTCAACAGGCCATGAAAGAGAAGACACCATCAAAAGAGATTAAGCTTTGAAAAGCGCTTACGATGACATAGTGAAAATTAAAAAACAAAAACTTAGTGAAGCACAAATGTCATTTATAAAAGCTAGACAAGAACAGAGTCAAGTGCAAAATCAAATCTTGGCTCTTTGTGATGAAATATCATCTATTAACACTCCTAAGGCAGGAAATATTTCATTATTTTTGCAAACAAAAGAAGTTTTAGGAATGCAAAGGAGAAGAAAAGAGGAGCTAAATAAAGAGCTACAAGCACTAAAAGAGCAAACTCAAAATTATCAAAAACTTTATGAAATTGCAAATCTTGAATATGAAAAAATGCTTTATCTAAAAGAAGAAGAGATAAAAAAACACCTAAAAAAACTCAAACAAAAAGAACAATTAGAACTAGACGAAATAGCCCTACAGCTTTTCACTAGAACTTCTTAAAAAAGGACCTTTTCATGAAACTTCCCATAGGCATACAAACATTTAGTCAAATCAGAGAAGAAAACCTACTTTACATAGATAAAACCAAAGAAGCATA
>PDWI01037893.1_pt1 | contig 10050 bp, 16 predicted proteins | sample 1430891 | NCBI WGS metagenome assembly PDWI01 (sample SAMN01162508, study PRJNA174530) | Oral metagenome, whole genome shotgun sequencing project. | biome: Marine environment; feature: Marine mammal; material: Swab sample of the gingival sulcus; isolation source: swab sample of gingival sulcus... | reverse complement strand
TACTCGCCTACTTCTGAAAATCCTAGCGGATTTTCAGCCTGGTGCGTACTTGTGGAATTTATTGCTAAATTCACGCAACTACTCATAGCCTAACCGTTGGGTGCAATTAAAACGAAACGAAATTGAGTTACGGAAAATTTTTAGACGAATCTGGAGACTTGAATGAATGGAGAAGGAAAAATAATCTTCCTAACCAACATTACAAAAAAACTTTTGGCGACTTAAGAGACATTTGGATTAAAGACAAAAGATATTCTGAACTGATAGCATTCATACACGAGAATTGGGACTCTGGACAATGGGACGAGTTCTTTGAGCCACTTGAAAAGCATTTAATGGAAAACAAACTGGAAAAGGAATTTATCAAGTTTTGGAAAGGAATATTAAGACATCGTTTTTCAAGTTTGTGGGATTGGAACAAAGAATTTGGCAGAAAGACAGAATATTGGGATGGAAGTAAAAAAACTTTTGAATGTCAAAAACTTACTTTAGAAGGTTTATACAGGTTCAAACAGGGACTTGTCGAACTTGGAGCTGAACAAGAAATTGAGAAAACCAATGAGTTAATAAAAACAGTTGACAAATTGGAAAAACCTAAACCAAAAAAGACAACCGACAAAAGAAAGATTGACGAAAATTTATTTTGGGAGTTAATAAAGCTAAACCGAGAAAAGTCAGAGGACAAATTTGACTTCATAGAAAATTTATCAAATCAATTAGAGGAGTTTAAACTGACTGAAATAAAACGATTTGAAAGGACTTTTTTAAGCAAATACAACGAATTAAATCGTTGGGAAATTTGGGCTTTGGCTTACATAGTAAGACGTGGTTGTGGAGATGATGCTTTTGACTACTTCAAAGCTTGGGTTATCTCAAAAGGAAAAGAAGCATTTGAGGACATTAAAAACTTAAACATTTTGGAATTGAAAAAACATTTTGACGAAGAACCACAACTCGAAGAAATGTTCTCGCTTGCCGAAAACGTTTATGAAAATAAAACCGGAGAATTAATGTCGCCTGTAAGAGTTAAAAAACAAAAATTGACTGGAAAACAATGGAAAGAAGAAAATTTGAAGAAGGACTTTCCAGAAATTTGGAAAATATTTGAACATAAAATAACTGCACCCAACAATGGCTATAAGTAATTACTACTACTCGCCTACTTCTGAAAATCCTGCGGATTTTCAGCTTGGTGCGTACTTGCAGAATTTATTGCTAAATTCACGCAACTACTCATAGCCCAACCGTTGGCATTCATGGTGGGAAAGCACTTAAAAACTGAAAATTATGAATAAAAAAACAAAAATAAAGATTATCTGGCACATCTCGTTCTTTGTTATTTTCTTAGTAATTTGGACTGTTTTACATTTTTCATTTGAAAATTTAGACAGTGCATATAAAGGAATGATTAGTGGTGGAATTGCTGGTTTACTATCACCAAGAATAACGGAATATGAAACTCAATCAGGAAAACAAACTCAATTGAAATGGATTTTTATGAAAAAAGTAATTACAGTATAAAATCTGAATTGAAAATGAAACCTGAATTGTTTACGGAATTGTGCAAATTGAGGAAATGTTGACTGAATCGGAATTGAAAAATTTTGCGGAATAAATCGCTGACTGAATTTACTCAAACACTAAAAAAGAAAACGAAGTACGCAGAACAAATGGAAAACGGAATAAAAACAACGAAATGCCAACAATGTATAAACGCAATTACGGCGGATTCGACTACGTCCGAATCCACTCTGTAATTGCTCTCGCCTGTAAATATTCCAAAAGTTTTCGCTATCTTAGCCGCAACTGACGGTTATACATAACGTTACCTGCAAGCTGAAATGACGAACTCAAAAACAAATATCGAAACACCATTTAATGAGGAATTCTGTACTCGACTGGAATATCGTCTTTGCAAAGAGTTTGCCGAATCGAATGATATCGAATTGAAATATTATTGGTGTGATGGTATCTCGTGGTTTCCTGCTGACAATCAGCTGACCAAAAAATACGTTAATGACAAGCGAAAAATAACAACAAAGGCTTGGATTGGAAAAGATGGACAAGGCGAGTATGAAGCAACAATACATTTTGGGAAAAAAGCATTGAGTAAATATGCCAAAGGATTGGATTTGACTGAGACAATTCCTGAATTAAAATCGGAATCTGAGTGGATTGAAATTGACATTGAGAAAAAGACAATAAAAATCTTTCTAAAATGAGAAACTTGATTTCGGATTTAAAAAAAGCGGAAAAAATGTTATCCGAATATTCAGGAGGTTACTCTGGAAAACATTTGTCTGCTGAGGAATTCCATACCGACCTTGTTGACCGAATAAAAAAATTGGAAAATGGAGATGAAAGTGTAATTGAGGATTTATGGATTTGGTTTGCACCAACTTGCCAATGGGACGACTTTGTCGGAAATATAGATTTAGGAGAAAGAATATTTCAAAGACTGAATAAAATAAAAAATAAAGCCAGCAGGTAACAATGGCTATAAGTAATTGCTTGTTCTCGCCTACTTCTGAAAATTCTATCAGATTTTCAAATTGGTGCGTACTTTCGGAATTTATTGCTAAATTTACGCAACTACTCATAGCCCAACCGTTGTAGCACATTAGAGAACGCATATGAAATTGAATAAAACATTATTAATAATTGCTATAGGATTTTTAATAATCAATGTACTCTTCTTTAAAAATTCTGAAACCCTGAATGGAGGAAGAGCAATGATTTACATAATCATTTTTCCTTTATTTTGGATTGTAACTCTAATCACTGTTGGAATATTAGCATACAGAAATCGTAAAGAATGGTTCAATAAGGAAATGAAAATTTCAACTATCCTCTTTATGATTCTATGTACACCATTATCTATTTGGGGATTTTCTGCTTTAACAAAACCTGAAATACAATTAAGCGGAACAGGTTATAACCAAAGAAACGGAATTACGATAAAATCAGAAACGTGGAATTATAACTCTGGGGAGACAGCAATTAGAAAATTTTGGAAACTTGACTCGGAAAATTGGACAAATTCTACTGCTGATTGAAAAGACTGAATATAAAAAATAACGTGCTACAACAAGGTATAACCGCAATTACGGCGGATTCGACTGCGTCCGAATCCTCTCTGTAATTGCTCTCGCATGTCAATATTCCAAAAGTTTTCGCTATCTTAGCCGCAACTGACGGTTATACGTAACGTTGGGCATAATTTAAACGAAATGAAAAGAACATTGATAATTTTATTAATAGGAATTTCTAACATTACATTTTCACAGTCTATTACGGAAATAGATTCTGTTTCAAAAGTAATGTGTGATTATTTGAAAACTTTGGAAATTAAAAATGATACACTGAAAATAAACACACTTTATGAAAAACAACTTTATCCATATTTGGGAAAAATAGAACAATCAAAAAGTTGGACAGCAAGTCTATTACAGACTTCAGAGGAACTGTGTAGAATTTAGAAATTTATTAGACAGACTGGAGCCACCAAAAGAAGCTGTAACGAGAATAACCGAAAAACCTAAATCTCAAATTTCGAAAAAGGAACTAAAAAAATTTAAAAAACAAAAGGAATTTTATTATTACGAGGTTACGGGAGACACGACCAAGGTAAAAATGGAAAAAGGAAAATGGACAGATTTCTTCTCTGACAAGACCTTTTCTAAACTGACTTATGATTGGATTAGCGAAACTGAATTTGAATTAGTTTTTATTGAAAGTAACAACGAAACAAGGTCAAATTTTAGTGTAAAAGGAGATAAATACATTTATCAAGTTTTAACAAAAGAAAATAACTTTTATCTAATGACTGTGAATATTCCAGGACAAGATACTTTTGAGAAATTTAAACTTTATTACAAATAAGAAACTACGCCCAACAATGGCTATAAGTAATTGCTACTACTCGCCTACTTCTGAAAATCCTTGCGGATGCAACATATGAGAAACGAAATTCTGAAATACATAATTCTGCCAATAATTTATATTTTGAGCGTTCTTTTAATGGAATTCTATCCAAATATTATTACGAGTGGAATTTGCCTGATTTCAATTCTTTTGTGTTTAATCGGACTTATAAGTTTACTCATAAAAAAACGGAATTTAACACAAAAATTGCTTCCGATTATACTATTGCTTATTCCAATATTTGATTTGACATTCGGAATTACTAATATAATCAGAAACGGAATTAAAGGAAAAATTGTGCTCAACATAATTGACGACAGTTTTGCGACAACCAAATCGCTGACTGTTCGAGAAAAAAATGGAAAATTATCAGCGGAATTTTATAATTCTGTTGCTGGATTTGGAAATATGGAAAAAGCTCAAACCGAAATACTGAATGACAGCACTTTGACTTTTAAAATATCTGAAAGAGATTATTCGGAGAATTTGACTTTTGACAGACAAAACCAAAGTTTTCGGAATAAAGAAAAAAATCTGAATTATCGGATTTTAAAAAACGAACTATTTAAATAAAATACGTTGCACAACACCGTATAAAATTAATTGCTAGTACTCGCCTACTTACGAAAATCCTCACGGATTTTCTATTCAGTTTGTATTTTACTAAATTAGTTGCTTAAAACACGCAACTAATCTTATACAAACACGTTGGCAAACATTAGAACGAAAAATGAAACAAATTCTCTTTTTAATATTTTGCATTTTTAGTCTCTTCGGATTTGGACAAAAAATAAATAACGGAATTTATTTCAACGTCAAAAAGAACATTGGATTTGAATCAGAAGTCTTCGAATTCAAAAACAACAAAGAGTTTAATTACGTATTTTTCACCTGTACAGGAACAGAATTTGGAACCGGAACTTATAAAATGGTTAACGATTCTATTTACCTCGACTTTAAGGATATTCCAAAATTAGAAAACCAAACCGAATTAAAATTTGTAAAATCAGATTTAGATTCTATTTCAATAAATATAAGAATTGTGGATTATGAAAATGAAGACGAATTACCTGCTGCTAATTGCTATTTTCCTAAAGACAAAATAGGTTGGATATCGGATTCTAATGGAAAAGTAAACGGAACTACAATCAAAACCGACTCAAAGAGGACTTTACTCATCAAATTTATTGGCTTTGAACCTGTTGAAATTCCAATTTCACCAAGTGTATCAGAGGTAAATGGAATAATTCGATTGGGAAATTTATGGCTTTACCGACAAACAGATGAATTGAAATTTAAAATTATAACCATAAAAAACAGTCGTTTTACGCTTGCAAGATACAAAGAAAAAAACATTACTTATAAAAGAACAAACAAAGACAAAGTTTCTGAAATGATAAAAAATAGAACTGGAAAAAGCTATGAACATTTCTTTGAAAATAAATAACATTTGCCAACAATGCCTATAAGTAATTGCTACTACTCGCCTACTTCTGAAAATCCTAGCGGATTTTCAGCTTGGTGCGTAATTGCAAATTTTGTAACTTGCCCACGCAACTACTCATAGCCCAACCGTTGGCACCAATTTAACCAAAGAACTATGAAATTGACTTTAACAGCAATTTTAACAACCTTAATTCTGACCGATTTAATTGCGAGTCCTCAAGTTCCAGATTATATTATTTACAAGAACGATACAATTCCGACTTACAACTTATTGGTAGAACAATATCTACAAACTCAGAAAGACGATAACGGTAGATTATTTGATTTGAGTTTCAGAAACTCTATTGATGATCAATTAGGAACTTCTCTAAATTGTTGGAGGGGCTATCAAGCCATTTACAAAATAGAAAATGACAGTTTATTTGTAAGTGCAATAATTGATTGCAATTCTTTGGAAAACAAAAGTCAAACACTAAATAACTATATCAAAAAAATATTTGGAGATAAAGTCCTAAATGACAAAGTTTTTATAAGCTGGTATAGTGGAAATGTTAGTTTTCCAACAAAAGCTAAAGACAACAAAACCTTACGGTGGGATGGAGTATTTGAAAGAGTTTTTCTATACGAAACTGTTATAAAAGTAGAGAAAGGAAAAATACTTAAAATAAGAGATGAAACAAACTATATAGATTTAGAAAATGGAATAGACAGAATAAAAAAAGATTCTATCAGCAACATTTTATTCAACCATATCAAGAACTATAAATGGACAGAATTAGACAAATTTGATTGCGGAGAAAGATATACAATCGTGATTGGGAAAAATGGATATATAAGTGATGTGGTAATGACTGATTATCAAACCGAGGAGCAAATCGAAGAATATTGGGACACCAAAAGAGAGTACAATTTTTGTGTAAAATCTGTAAAAAAAGCTTTATCTAAATTAAAATTTGACATTCTAAAACGAAAAGGAACCCCAGTAGAGGAAAAAGTATTTATCGAGATTTGGTTTAATGACGATGGAACAATGGAAAACTGGACGGATTAAAAAAACTGGTGCCAACACGGTGTATAAGCAATATCGGGTCAGTTGCTTAACCCAAAGTTTGTGTGTTTTATTCCGCCAAACCTTATTTCTAATTTTTTCGTAAATTTAAAAAATTAAAACAAGGTTTGGCTAAGAGTAGCAATGAATTTAAAGTTTTTGTTTTTTAATCCGCTACTGCTCATACACTAAACCGTTGGCAACAAGCTGAAAAAACCGAGAATGGAAACAAAATCAATCGAACAATTAGAAAAAGATATTTGGAAAAATCCTTCCGAATTTCCGACTGGTTTGGTCGAAAAATGTTATCGTTATCGAAAAATTAGTATTGCTAAATTGACAGACGAACAGATACGACTTTTAATTTCTCAAAAAATCGGAATTGAATATTTAATCGGAATCGTACTCGAAAAACTTGAACGGAATATTTTGACTGAATGCGACTTCTATGAAGGCGATTTACTAATTGCAGTTTCGAATATACCAACTGAATTTTGGAATGAAAATCAAACGGAATTTCTGGCTTTTAAAAACCTTGTAGAACGGAATTCTGAATTAATAATAAATGAACTTGGCGAAAAAAAGTTTGACCAAATAATTGAAAAAACGAGTTGAGAACTTCAATTAAAATATTTATCTTAATTGTCATAACGCTACTATCAAGTTGCGGAGTAAAAGAAATTGAATTTGACAAATCTAAATGGAATGAAAGATTTGACGGATTTTATGAATATCGAGAAAATATGGTTCAAGACTTGGTGGAAAATCACCTCGAAAAAGGAATGGAATTAAAAAAAGTCGTTGAACTTTTAGGTGAACCAGGAAATTATCATAATAAAGAAGAAAATGAGATAATTTATGAAATAATGGTTGATTATGGTTGGAACATTGACCCAATGGAAGGAAAAGAATTACATATTGAGTTTGACATAGACTCAATAATAACTAACTATAAATTAGACCATTGGAAACATTAAAAAAAGCCAGTTGCCAACATTGTATAACCGCAATTACGGCGGATTCGACTGCGTCCGAATCCACTCTGTAATTGCTCTGGCCTGTGATTATTCCAAAAGTTTTCGCTATCTTAGCCGCAACTGACGGTTATACGTAACGTTGCCAGTAATTTGAATGAAAAACGCACAAATAAAAATATTGTTACTTTTTTTAATCTGTACAATTATTTCTTGTTCGACAAATAAAGGATTGATTAAAAGACAAAAAACGGATTTTGGAACTATAAAGTACTATGTGCAAACTGATTCAAATCATTTTGGTTATATAGATAATAAAAAAGACAAACGGATTATAATAAAAGTTGACAACTCTGTTTATTACAGCATTTATTATGACTTAATCGCTAAACATATAAAACAAGATAAAGGATTGGGTTATTGGCTATTTTATGGCGAAATTCCAAAAGAATTGAACGACCCAAAATACTATCAAAAGTTATCGGAATTGGACTCATTGGTACTATCTAAATCTAGCAAAATATTGGACTCGCTGAAATGGAATAATTTTAAAGGTTGGAATGGAGCAACAGCTTTTAAAATAGAAGTCGTTTATTCTCACGGATTTCCTAAAAACGGCGGATTCGACTACGTCCGAATCCTCTCTGTAATTGCTCTGGTCTGTCAATATTCCAAAAGTTTTCGCTATCTTAGCCGCAACTGACGGTTATACGTGACCGTTGGGTGCAATTTGAACGAACGAACAAAGATTTGGTGTTTATACCAAATTTTGGTATCTTTGTAGAAATATATATTTTTATGAAAAATACATCAATATCGCTCGGAAATTATTTTGACCAGTTCGTACAAACGCAAGTTTCTGCTGGACGATACAAAAATGTGAGCGAAGTAATCAGAGCTGGACTTCGACTTTTAGAAAACGAGGAAAGCAAAGTGATTGCGTTGCGAAATGCAATACAAAAAGGAATCGACAGTGGAATAGCACACGATTTTGACCCTGAAAAACATCTTCAAGAACTCAAAGCCCGAAAAAAGAAAAATGGCTGAATACGAACTGACCAACGAAGCGGTTGAGGATTTGAGCAATATTTGGAACTATACATTTGACAATTGGTCTGAAAATCAAGCTGACAGGTATTTTAGAATGTTACTTGATACTTGTCAGGACATTGCAAACAATCCTGAAATTGGAAAAAACTATGACGGAATTAAATCGGATTTGCTCGGACTCAAAGCCAGTAGACATATAATTTTCTACCGAAATTCATTTGACAAACCGATTGAGATAACAAGAATTTTGCACGAGCGAATGGACTTGAAAAACAAATTAAACGAATAAAAAAACTACACCCAACAATGGCTATAAGCAATTGCTTGTTCTCTTCTACTTCTGAAAATCCTAGCGGATTTTCAGCTTGGTGCGTACTTGCAAATTTTGTAACTTGCCCACGCAACTACTCATAGCCTAACCGTTGTAACACATATGAGAAAAACATTATCGACCATATTAATAATCCTATTTTTCCAATTTAGTTTGGGACAAAATGTCAAATATTTCACTAAAGAAAACTCTGTATTGAAAGGTGATGACTTTTGGGGAATTGCAGTTGATAAAGATGGAAATAAATGGATAGGAAGTGCAAAATCTGGACTAATAAAATTTGGCAATGAGAAGTTCACAACTTTTGACGCAAATAATTCAGTTATCAAAGGAAAATTTATTTCTCCAATTTTTATCGATTCAAAAAATAATATTTGGGTATCATTTTCGCAACCTGATGGTTTAGCAAAATTTGACGGAAAAGAGTGGACTACTTATTCTGCGAGCGAAATCAAATTAACCAAAATTTCAATCATTGACATAGCAGAAGATGAAAACGGAATATTATATTTTGGAGGTTCCAATGGTTTGATTTCTTACAACGGAATTAAATGGAATAAAATCAAACTACCGAAAAGGGTTACAATAAGAGCTTTAGCTGTTAAAAACGACAAAGAAATTTATGTTGGTCATAATAATGGACTTCTAATTTATAAAAGTTCAAATTGGGAATCACTAACTACCAAAAATTCTGAATTACAACAATATGTACGTGCTTTAAGATTAAATGATAATAACGAACTTTACATTGGCTATGGAGGAAATTTGACTGGTGGTTATTCAATCCTAAAAAATGATAAATGGAATCACGTAAATAAAGACAATTCTGATTTATCAAATAATATGGTTAGAGATATTGAAATCGATGAAAATGGTAATTATTGGATGGCGACAAATGATGGACTTAACATTGTAACAAAAGATAAAATACAATCTATATTTTTTCGACAAAGAGGAAACGCAATTATGGACATAGCAATTGAACAAAATATTGCGTGGATTGCTACTAATTATGGATTATTTAAAATAGAACTATAAATACGTGCTACAACAAAGTGTATAGTTAATTGCTATTATCCGCTAAACCAAAGGTAAGTGTTTTTTATAAAGTTAGTATTTAACCGAAAAATCTGTACATTTAAGCACGCAACAAACCATACACCAACCGTTGTACACAATATGAAAAACGTCCTGCAAATATTACTAATTATGCTTCCATTGTTTTCGAATGCTCAATTTGACTTTGAAGATAAGGATTAGGAGAAAAAAACAATCGG
>PDWI01010949.1_pt1 | contig 10050 bp, 17 predicted proteins | sample 1430891 | NCBI WGS metagenome assembly PDWI01 (sample SAMN01162508, study PRJNA174530) | Oral metagenome, whole genome shotgun sequencing project. | biome: Marine environment; feature: Marine mammal; material: Swab sample of the gingival sulcus; isolation source: swab sample of gingival sulcus... | reverse complement strand
AGGGTACCAAGAAATATTGTGGTGGGGTAGCGGTGTCCTGTCATCCTCATTTGGAGCAGATTTGGAGGGAAGCATCAAAATTATTCTATAAAAACAATATCCGGTTGAATTTTCATATCATTATATCGGATAAAGAGTCATGTGATAGGTTCCGGGGTATATATGATGAATGGAAAGAAAAGGTTGATTATATAGTCCTTTTGCCATATGGTGAACAAGGTAGAGCAGAATCAAAAGAAATTGATTGGGAATATCTTGTAAGCGTAATGCCGGAAGACACGAGTAAGATTGCATTCGGGGCAAATTTTCATCCTTATTTGGTTAAAGGTGGAAACAAATTCAGTGTATCTTTGTATGATCCTGAAAGTATGTCCCGGTATTTGGATATGGTTACTATGAAGCAGTACCCAAGCAGTTTCATGGTAGATCAAGAAATTATTATTTGAGGTGAACATAATGATACTATTTACGGTTAAGGTTGACTCATTCGTTGATGTAATTACAAACAGTTCTTCCGTGTTATTTGTAAAGAAAGACCACGCAAAAGAAGCTGTGGAAGAACTTATCCAGAAAATGTATCCCGATTATTTGAATGAATATGTAGAACTCCGGGGAATAGATGATCTCTCAGATGAAGAGTTATATGAATACATTGAATCATCCTTTTGTTACTGGTCAAACCATAGACAATGTTTTGTTAATAATGTTATATCTGGGTTTAAAACAGAAGAAATGTTTCGGCCAACTCGAAGGGGTGGTTTATTTTTGCGGGACGATTTTGTTGTGAACCACCGGGACAGGATAATTGAAAGTGTAGATCCAGACAGGATGTTATTCTTCTTGTTTTCTAAAGACGATAATCCTGATTGGGATATGCAGGAAAAATTGGAATCAGTAATGACCCGCTACCATCTTGGGTAGATTATTTCATGTAATTTTTTTCTTGATATTATATGACACAAGTTTTGTATATTATTTGTGTCATGGATGAATGGTGTAAGTAGCTCAGCGGCAGAGCACGGGACTGTGGCCCCCGGTATGATGGTTCGATTCCATCCTTACACCCCAAAAAATAAAGGAGGATATTATGAAAAAGTATGCAGTTGGACATATAAGTTTTTTTGATCATATTCTTAAAGTTGAAATTGTTGAGGCAAATACCCCCAAAGAAGCACTATTGAAACATTCTGATTTTGACACTGATGATATTGATTTCAAAGAGTGGTTGAATGAACTTCCTAATGATATGGATGAAATTAAGTCAATGTTTTACAATGTTGACGCTACTGTTGATGTAATAGAAATTTAATCGAGCTATTTATAATGAAAAAGTTATTGTTTTCTGTAACAAAAAAGGATTTGGAAATATCCTTTTTTTCTGGTACTGGTTCTGGTGGTCAACATCGCAATAAACATCAAAATTGTGTGCGTATGTATCACCCTGATTCTGGGGCAAGAACAACTGGACAATCACACCGGGAAAGACAATCAAACATCAATGAGGCGTTTCATTCATTGGTAAACCACCCAAAATTCAAAATGTGGCATTCTAAGAAAACGATGGAAGTGCTCTCCGATGAAACGATTGAAGAAAAGGTATCCAAGTCCATACAAGAAAAAAACCTTCGCATAGAGGGCAAAGAAAACGGTAAATGGGTCGAAATAAATGACTTAGACCAATTAAGAGATTAGTTCAGTGGTAGAACCTATCCTTTGAAAAATAAGAGGTATATATTATGAGTAATGGAACATGGCATATTTTATTTGGTGTATATGATGTTACTGTTGATGAAGATGGTAACGATGTTGAGGTTTTATCAAAAATAGACATTGTTAAGGGTGATTCGTTTGATTGGACAATTGAAAGAATGATTTTTATACTTGGTGATAATTATGAAGAGGCAATAAAAACAGATATTGTTAAAGAAACTACACCTAAATTTTATTGTGGCGGTAAAGCAGTTAAAGTCATCAATTGCATGTTCGTTACAAAAGAAAGACAATTTGAATTAAGGAACTGTTATAATTATTTATCAAAGAAAGCTGAAATATTAACAGAACATTTGGTTTCTAGTGGTATTCCGGTAGTAACAGCGAAGCAAGTAAACAATGAACTAGAGGAAACAAAATGATTATCGCTGAGCGGTTTTGTACTCCCAATAGTTGCCCGGCTGATTGTCGCTATATTGATGACTTTTACAAATATGGACAAAATGCTATATGTGGGCGATGTCCGGTGTTTGTATGTAAAGAGCCAGAAACAGAGGAAGACTATATGTTTATGCCTCTTGTCCCTGCCAAAGAATATAGACCTGATTGGGCCGAAGAATGGGAGCAGTTTTTTAAGACAGGAAGACCACCCATTTTAAATTTCTAAAAACTATTGATTTTTTTTAAACACCATGTTATAATGAGAGCATAATTTATCCATTAACATCTTTAAAGGAGTTTATATTATGAAGTTTCAGAAATACAGTTCAATTGAAAATCATTACAGGAAAAAAACGGTAGATTATATAATAAATATGGGATTTTCTGGTGGAGAATGGGTTTGTACGCTGAAAGTTCATGGCTCTAATTATGCCTTTTATTATGATGGTAATGAAATTCTCCGGGCAAAGAGAACATCTTTTCTTGGTACTGATAAATTCATGGGGGATCATCATATAAATTATGATGAACAAATCAAGGCGTTATACGATGATTTAAAAAAACATGTTGATTTTTCTGTGTTATCTATTCATGGAGAGATTTACGGTGGAATGTATAACCACCCAAACGTTCCTAAGAAAAGTGGATACACACGGATTCAAAAAGAGGTACAATATTGCCCGGAAAATCGGTTTATATGTTATGATATTGCTCTGGATGGGTGTTTTACTAATTGGAATACTGTTTTTAAAAAATGTAAACAATTTGATATTCCTGTTGTCCCTGAACTAAAGAGGGGGACGTTTGAAGAACTAATTGATTACCCGGTTGATTTTCCAGATCCATTACATAAGCGATTTGGATTACCCCCAATCGAAGGTAATTCTGCTGAGGGATGGGTACTTAAACCAGTCCAGAATAAACTTTTTCCTGATGGTAGTCGTGTAATTCTCAAAGGTAAAGGGGAAAAATTCAAAGAACAAAACAGAGTAAAAAAAGCACCTAAAATTGTTGAGCTTTCTGATGCCGGGAACGAAATAAGGGATATCTTTCTGAGCTTTATAACAGAAAGCAGACTCAAGAATGTATGTTCTCATGGACACGACATAGGACAAAAAGATTTCGGTAAGTTAATGGGTCTGTTGATCCAAGATGCTCTTTCAGATTTTAAGAAAGATTATGGTGAAAAATTTGAGTGTTTAGATCTTGATGAGCAAAAGATTATTAAGAGGCAAGTTCAACGAGAGGCCGGGGATATAATACGACCCAACTTTATAAATATCATTGATGGGCGATTTTAATGAAAGTTTCTGTGTAAGGATATGGATTTATTGTACATTTATATAGGAATACTGATTCTTAGTATACCGGGAACTTGGTGGTTTAAAAAGAATTTTCCCCACCCCCGTTATAATTTCTGGGAAGAGTATTTATCGCTTGTAATTACCATGACAGGATTTTTTATATTTTTAAAGGTAGTAGGTTTATAATTTTATGAGTAGTGTAGCATTTTCACAAGAGTCACATGATAAATTCGATGAAAAAGGTAAACAAGCTGTTATAAATTTTTTTAAAAGGAACGGTTATGCCCATAATGTCACCGGGGAAGATAGAGGAATTGATTTACATTTTTCTTTAGCTGGATTTCCCGATGTATTTGTAGAAGTAGCGGTGAGGCATCTTTTTGATTGGCCGCTCAGTGAATGGAATAAGCATTCTCCGTGGAAAACAGTTCATATTCTTAAACGAAAGAGGAAATACGGGAACCCAGAACCACAGTGGTATGGTGGTAAAGCATATTTATTTGAGTTAAACCGGGATATGACCGAAGCATTTGTTATTAAACCATGCGAATTACAGGAGAAACATTTAAAAAAGATTACTACTCCACGAGGAAGAGAGTGGATGTATGATGTTCCAGTAAAATATTTTCGATTGGTTACGTTATAAATTATATGTCCGGGTTCGATGGTTCGGTACGATGTCTGCAAAATATCGGATGGGAGTTCGATTCTCCCCCCGGACTCACTAAAACATGGGGAGTGCCGTTCATTGGTGAACAGCGAGTCTTGAAAACTCGTGGCGTGTCCGAGGGGGCACGGGGTTCGATTCCCACGCTCTCCGCATAATTCGTGACATGTATTGTGTCATGGTAAATCAAAAAAAAAAGAAAGGAGTTATATTATGGAAATTCGATATGAAGAAACCCCGTCACAAGTAAAAGATCTCTGTGAAAGTGTTCGCATCAGCCACTTCTCTGCACTAGACGGAGCAAATGTCATGTATATTTTCGACACCAAAAAGAAATCTTCCGGTGGTCGTATCGTCATGGCTCACATCAAAAAAATGAACGATGAAATGAAGTTTTTAGCGATGGATAATATGGGGCTTACCTATGACTATGTAATGGTTTTTGATAAGGCAATTTGGGAAGCACTCGATGAAACAGACCGCAAAAGAATCATCTTCCATGAGTTCTGTCACTGTGATGTAAATTTCGATAAGGCAAATCCATACGGTCTTCGTGACCATGAAATTCAGGGGTTCTATGATGAGGCAGATTTCAACGTTGACGACCCTAGGTGGTATGAGCGACTAGCTGTAATAGCCGAATCTATCCATGATCCCGAAAACAACAGCCCAGAAGAACCCAAAGAATAACCCAGAAATACATAATAAGGTGACACATGAGCGAATCGAAGTTTAAAAACATGCGCCACATAGAAACGGTAAGAAATTATCTTAATGCCGTTGCTATAGAGATGCTTAGGCGGGGTGAAGAACATGATCAATCAAAGTTACAACCACCCGAGGTTGATGTATTTGAGGAATTTACCCCCAAACTGAGAGGTTGTACATACGGCACTGATGAATATTTTGGCTATTTAAAGGCAATGAAACCCGCTATTGATCATCATGTTCAGCATAATTCTCATCATCCTGAATATCACCCAAAAGGAATTAACGGGATGAATTTATTTGATCTTATTGAGATGCTTCTTGATTGGAAAGCGGCTGGATTAAGGCATAATGACGGGGATATTTACCAAAGCATTGAGCTAAATCAAAAAAGATTTGGTTACTCTGATGAATTAAAAGAACTTTTTATAAACACTATGAAATATGTGGAAACAGTTTTAGAAGTAAAACATCATGCTCATGAGTCATAGTTTTTAGAATTAAGTAAAAGGAGAATATATATTATGAGTTACAACATTTCAAGATTTGTCGTTAAAGAGATTGATAATTTTCGTATTCCTATTCATGCGTTATTTAATGATAATATGGACGAAGATCTTTTACCAGAAAATATAAGCACCGGAACCGGAAGAATGACACTTGAGTACGGTGATTGCACAGAGATAAGAGGGGTAGTAGACGAGTCCGGTGAAGTATTAGAGGTTGATAGTATTTCGTGCTATGGTGAATTTTCGGGGACATTATGGGATGAGGTTTTAGAACCAGCCCTTACAGAAAGCAAGGGAACTCTCCGGGCAATCATAGTGTGGGAGTGCGGAGAAGAGGTAAATGAGATTGGCGTATTCAATGGGATAATCACATATAAAGATTTACTTGCATAAAAACAAGGGGTAAAAAATGAAAGAAAAAATGGAAAAAAAGGTGACAAATGGGGCCAATGACCAAAATCAAGAAGGGCCAGCATCACCACAAACAAACGATCAACAGGCAGTAACGGTATCAGCCGAGGTTCTTATTAGCCAGATTGTAAACTATCTACGCACCGAGGAGTTTGTTGTTGTTCCGTTAGATGGGTGGCTAAAAATAGTGCAAACAATTACAGATATGGACAAAGAATTAAGAGAAGCCGGGTACAATGTAAGTGTCTTGCAGATATTCCAGAACCTTGAGGTACCTGCACTCCCCGTATCTGTAAGCGCAAAAAAATCAGATTCCCGGATTATTACACCAAACGATATTCCCAAAGGGGATTCCAAAATTATTATTCCTCAATAACAAAAAACATATATCAGGAGATTTACATTATGAAGACTAAAACGATTAAACAGGTACTAAGAAAAAAATTCGATGATTTTTTGAAATCCATTGACGATCCGGTTGTAAAAAAGTTGGTAAAAGATAACTCAATAATAACAGGTGGTTGTATTGCTTCTATGTTGAAAGGAGAACCCGTTAATGATTTTGATGTTTATTTTACTAACCGGGAAACTGTTTTGGCTGTTGCAAATTATTATATCAAAAAATTTAAAAGTGTACGAGCACCAGAATATTGCCCATCTATGATAGTTATGGAAGAACCAATTGGCGGGTTTACATACAACGATGGCGATAATAGTGACGAGAACAGTGATTCCCAAAAAGAAATAGATCCAAATGGCCGGATAAAAATAAGGGTTACTTCCTCTGGAATTGCGGCTGATGAGGATTTTAAATTCGATGAACAAGAAGAACTGCCACCAGATAGCACATTCGGCCAAAACCCATCGGAGAAGAAAAAAAGAAAGTTAAGGCATTATCCTGAGCACGTACAAAAGATGACCCCGAAAGACCGCAAAAAATGGATCAAGAAACACAGGAAAGCACCATATCGACCTGTTTATATATCGTCTAATGCCATCACCCTTGCGGGCCAGATGCAACTTATTATTCGTTTTTACGGGGATGCTAAAGAGATCCATTCGAATTATGATTTCGCCCATTGTACTTGTTGGTGGTCTTCTGATAACAGTCACCTAGAATTGCCGTCTGAGGCGTTAGAATGTCTTCTTACCAACGAACTTCGCTATAAGGGCAGTAAATATCCACTTGCATCTATTATTCGGGCACGGAAGTTTATTAACCGGGGTATGACTATCAATGCTGGCCAATATCTTAAAATGTGTATGCAGTTAAATGATTTAGATCTGCGAAATATCAATGTACTGGAAGACCAACTAATTGGTGTAGATGCTTTGTATTTTGCCCAGATGTTAAATGGTATTCCGAAAGAACAAAAAATTGACAACAAAATTGACTCTGCATATCTCATTACTATGATTGACAGATTCTTTTAGTCAACAGTTTAAGACGACAGTTAGGTTGATAATTTATAAGTTGACATTCTTTTTAAAAAGGTGTATTTATAGTATTAGCATAAATTGTTAGTATTATAAATATACCTATATAAAGGGGGGATTTTATGAATGTTGGTGTTGTCGGTGGCCGGGATTTTGATGATTATTCTTTATTGTGTGATACTTTAGATTCCCTTGATTTTGATATATCTTTTATTATTTCCGGTGGGGCTAAAGGTGCTGATTTTTTAGGGGAAAAATATGCAATGGATCATAACATCCCCGCTAGAATATTCAAACCTGATTGGAAAAAATATGGCCGTGGTGCCGGGTTTGTTCGTAATAAAACAATTGTTGAAAATTCTGATATAATTGTTGCTTTTTGGGATGGTAAATCAAAAGGTACAAAAAATACTATAGAAACCGGGGGAAAAGCCGGGGTTAAGGTAATAGTTATAAGGTATTAGGAAGATATTGGGAAGGTATTAGCGAATAAAATGAAAACATTTCAGGAATACACCAATTCTAATTTACAAGAAGCAATTGGTATAAGTGATGGTCAATTAGTGTTCAACTATAATAACGCTCCATCATCAGAGGAAATATCATCCCGGTTTGGAAAGAAACACAGAGGAGAAAAGTTCGTACCGTATTCTACAACTACACAGAGTATTATTAAACATAATGTATATTCTGTGTATTTCGCTAAGGGGGTCAAAAAGACTGAGATACTTAAAGCAATAAAACGGAAAAGCAATATTTCTATGAGCACAGAGGATTATAATCAATTTATCAATAGAACAGGTATGTATATTGATTATAGATTCATTCGTAAGTTTAATATTAACACTGTGTTAGCTCCTGCATCATCTTCCCCCATTTTAATTGATATTATTGATAATTTGTCTAAGAGAAATGGTGATGTAGTATTTTTTCACAAAGGCATTCAATAAAAAATCTCCAAACGATATAGAAATATATTATGATCACCCCAAGATAACACCGGGAGTCATTAAATCACTAGAAGCAGTTATTCAAAAAGCCAAAAAGAATGGTTATTTTGAAATGAAAGAAGTAAAATTTGGCCGTAACAGAAAATTTATTAAAAATTTCATGGAACTTACCCCGGATATTTCCATGAAAAACAATATTGACGGCAAAAACGTAATGTTACTCGATGATTTAATTGCAACGGGTACTACCACGGCTGAAATGATAAGGAATATACATCTTTATTCTCCTAATAGTGTATTTCTCTTGACATTTATAACAGTTTAATTTATATTGACTCCTGTGCTGGAATTATTCTGGTATAGGATTTTTTATATATAATGGTAGTAATAAGGAGATTTTATAATGAAATGTAATATTTGTGGGTTTGATATAACCGGGTCTTTTGTTGGCAACGGAGATGGTAGCGGCCAAGAATTTGCTCACCCGGAATGTTATTGGGAAACAAAATACAAAGAACTAGAAAAACAACATAACGCTCTTTTGTTGGCGGTGAACAGTGATTACGGTGCTCGTTCTGATTGGGCCACTGGTGTTCAAATGGAATATGAGTTTCCTGTTTTCGACATTTACCCGCATGAAAAGTACGAACCAAAATCAGATACACTCGTTATTCATCCTTATGATCCCTCTACCGATTTTTTATATCATATATATGAAAATATTGGGTGTGATGTGATATCGAAGAAAGAAGATTTTTTGATGTACGACTTAAAAGAAGTTATTCCAATGTTCGAGAGAGTAATTTGCCTTGGTCATGGGTGCCCTGATGGTCTGTTCGGTAATAACGGGTTCGCCATAAACAAAGAACATGTTGAATTTCTTCGGGGAAAAGATCTTATTTGTATTTGGTGTCACGCTGATGAATTTATGGAAAGGCACAATTTATATGGTTTTTATTCTGGCATGTTTATATCTGAAATGCAAGAAGCATGGGCATATAATATAAAGTGTTCTAAAGGAGATATAGAAATATCTAATCATACCTTTGCTATTGCATTAGGAAATCATCTTAACTCATCAAACAGGCTAGACCTTGTACTTGATGAGTACAATTTGCCCGGTAACGAGGTCGCTGAATATAATCGTGTACTATTAAGAGACACATACCGTATTTAATATAATAAAAAAGGGGGTGTAAGCTAATCTCTGGCAAAGCTATGTGACTTAAAATCACATGTCTGTAGGTTCGACTCCTACCACCCCTAAAAATATTAACCGCCCTTCCCTGTTGTGGAAAAATATAAATGTCCTTTTGATAACACCCCCGTATACTTACACTTCATCTTAAATGAAGTTCATTATTATCATTGTAAAAAATGTAAAAGCGATATCCCGGTAGAAGCATTACAGAAATTACATAAAAAACATCAATCTGAATATAAAAATCATCAATGAATTATAAATGTTCTTGATAATTTTTTTGTTTGTGGTATATTTAATAATCATAAATTATTCTTAGACATATAATTTACAATAAAATAACATTAAATTTTAAGGGGAAACGCTATGGTTTATATTATAGGAAGTTCACCAATAAAATCTGTAGGAAGTATTCTTGATGATATTGAAAGAGATAAAAGAATATTTCTCAATAACCGGGACATGATGTCTCTTAATGCTTGCCGTCTTATTCTCGGTGAAATCCAGAGAGATCCAAACAAAGACACCTCAGACGAAAATGTAACGAAAATTCTAAGAAGCCTGCGCAAGCAAACCATGAAAAATCCAGAGCCGGATAATCTTTTAATTGAGATGATTGACACCTATATTCCGGCACCAGTATCAGACAAAGAACTAAAGGATTGGTTGGTGGCCACATATGCCCCTGAAATTATTATTGAGATGGGTAACA
>PDWI01010948.1_pt1 | contig 10050 bp, 10 predicted proteins | sample 1430891 | NCBI WGS metagenome assembly PDWI01 (sample SAMN01162508, study PRJNA174530) | Oral metagenome, whole genome shotgun sequencing project. | biome: Marine environment; feature: Marine mammal; material: Swab sample of the gingival sulcus; isolation source: swab sample of gingival sulcus... | reverse complement strand
TCAGAGTCTCAATTATCTAACTCCACAACAATATTGTGATACAATAGGTATAACTATTCAACGAAGGGTTTTGTCCACGATGTAGTGAGTTAGGACAATCAAGTTTTTATTTAGTCAAATTTATGTTATAATCTGAAACTATGAAAGAAAAGTCTGATCTTATTTTTAAAAGCGTGCTTATGATAGGCGATGCCTTAGCGCTATTATCAGCCTTCACTCTAGCTTATATTATAAGAATAAAAATAATTAGTCGCCCCCCTTCAGTTCCTATCGGTTCAAGCGTTTTTATTTATTCAGTTGCTATCATGGTGCCTTTTTGGCTAATATTGATTTATAGTCTAGAGTTATACAGTCACCACATTTATCAGAAGCAGTTGTCAGAAATGGCGCGTTTATTTGTAGTTTCGATCTTAGGCGTAATGATGATGATTAGTTTCAGCTACTTTACTGATGAGCCAATCTTTCCAGCCAAATTAGTCACGATTTATTCTCTAATCATTAGTTTCTTGTTACTAACTCTAATCCGCAACTTAATTCACTTAATCAACGGACTCTTATTGCGAGCCGGAATAGGGGCCCAGCAAGTCTTGATAGTTGGCAATAGCAGTGCTTGCGCCTCTTTTGCTAAGCATCTAATTAGTAACCCTAGCATTGGATACCAAGTAAAAGGCATCGTGACTCGCCAAAAAAGGTTGCCAAAACAATTAAAAGAGTTAATCTTTACTAGCGCTAAGAAGGCTGTATCGAATCAAGATTTTGATCTCATTATTGACGCTGACCTTGAGAGTAGTGACAAGCTGTATCGTTTAGCGATCGACAACCACATCGATTATAGCTATATCATGCCGCACAATGCCTTAGCCAATCATCAGCACTCAACCAGAATTATTGACACCTTCCCTCTAGTCTCTGTCCATAAGACGCCCCTCTTTGGATATGGCAAAGTAGTTAAAAGATTGTCTGATATCATTGGTGGAGTAATAATAGCTCTTATTAGCATGCCTTTTTGGCTAACGACAATGATTTTAATGAAGATAATGGAGCCCAAAGCGCCGGTATTGTTCAAACAAGAACGCTTAAGCCGCAAAGGCAAGACCATTTTTATTTATAAATTTCGCTCGATGAAGCTAAAATACAGTGGCATGACGCCAGAAGAAGCTTTTAATAAAATGGGTCGACCAGAGCTAATCAAACGATACCGAAAGAATGGCGATCAAATTGATAATGATCCAAGAATAACCAAGCTAGGTAATATCATTAGACAAACATCCATTGACGAATTGCCCCAGTTATTGAATGTCATCAAAGGCGACATCAGCCTGGTCGGTCCACGAGCCTTAATACCACAAGAGTTAGCTCAATATAAAGACAAAAGTTTGATCTTATCAGTCAAGTCGGGATTGACTGGCTTAGCTCAGGTGTCAGGACGGCGTGATATTAGTTTCGAGGAGCGCCGAGCTATTGATGTTTATTATGTTCAAAACTGGTCGTTATGGCTTGATATTCAAATTATTTTACGAACAATCTGGCACGTAATCGCTCGAATTGGCGCTAGATAATATATCACATATGATATATCTATTTTGTCCAAAACAGTGAATGCCAAGACAGTAGTGCACGACTTTCAGTCAATGGAGATTTTTATTATATCATATATGATATAATAATAAAAACAAAGCGCGAACCTAAAAATTTATTTCATAAATTTTTCAAGGTTAAGAAATAAGAAAGGACAGCGCTTCGCTTCATTTAAAAAACCGAACCTAATTTTGCTACGCAAAGTTTAAGGCTAATGTCATCGCAAGAAAGGACAGCGGTCGAGAATTTTTAATCCTCTCCCTTGCATTGATGGTCGGTCTGAGAAAATAAGCTTCGCTTGCTTTCTCATTCCTCGCATCAAAGCACGAACCTAAAAATTTATTTCATAAATTTTTCAAGGTTAAGAAATAAGAAAGGACAGCGCTACGCTACGCTCGCTTGTTTTCTTCATTTGCAAAAGAAAATAAACTTTTCAAGTTTGCTTTCTTTTGCTTCATTTTGAAAACCGAACCTAATTTTGCTACGCAAAGTTTAAGGTTCGGTCCTTCTTGTGAATCAGAGAAATAACCCATCATAAGATGGGTTATTTCTCTGGTACGCAAGAAAGGACTCGAACCTTCACGCCCGAAGGCACTAGCTCCTAAGGCTAGCGTGTCTACCAATTCCACCACTTGCGCCTATTAATTGGATAACTAAATTATATCAAAAAATAAAAAAATGTAAATTATTTTTTATAATAATAGCGACTAATTAGATTAATTAGTCGCTATTATTTTATCTTTTTACTTCAACGGTATATTAAACACTGATCCGCCACCAACATATTGGGGCATTTTGCCATCCCATTTTTCAATCGCCATTTTTTGTAAGAACTCCTTGCTCAAAGTTTGAGCCTGAACTTTCTGAGCTTCGGCATCAGTCTTGGCCGCCTCTAAATTAAACTTAGCCCGCTCAGCATTTTGTTGTGCCACTTGTTTTTCCTCAATTGCCTTGGCGAAATTGTCCGAAAATTGAAAATTAGTGATATTAACATCTTTGACTCCAACGCCATACTTATTCAATCTCTCGCTCAACAATTGTTGGACTTGATCCTTTAGATCTTGCCTCTTAGTAATCAACTCCGATGCATTATACTTGGCGGCAATCGATTTGAAAGTCTCTCGACTGATCGGCTCAATAATCTTGTCTTTATAATCCTGACCAATTGTCTTATGAATTTCACTAACACTGCCCCGATTCAGAGCATAATTAATGACCAACTTAGCTGTCACATTCTGCAAATCTTTAGTCGCAGCTTGATTCTCAGTCTCCTCTTTCTGAATCTTAACATCATAAACAGTGACCGAGTTAACAATTGGCCATCTCAGAGATACTCCAGCATCCAATTCGCGACCAGTTACCTTACCAAATGTAGTAACCACGCCAATTTTACCAGTGTCAATCATCGTCACCGAACTTAGCAATCCTACAACAATTAGCGCCACTATCACAAACAACAAAACCTGTTTTTTATCAGGAGCTTGATTAATCTTATAAACTTTCATTTCTCTCCTTGTTTAATTATCTGTCATTATTCTACCACATTAATCGGCTTTTATGTTATAATCATAACCATGAATAGAATAGTGGCTTATTTAAACAAGAATATTATCGGTGAAGCAACTACCGATCGCACAACTTTAGACAAACTAAAAAACGACAACAGCGTCATCACCAACAAACCAAGTGTGGCAGTCTTTCCACGACACACTGATGACATTAGAAAAACTGTCAAATTCTGTAATAATCTGGCTGAAAAAGGCAAGCTAATAAGCGTTTGTACTAGAGGATATGGCAACGATCATACTGGAGCGGCCATAACCGACGGGGCTATTATTAACACTACAAAATATCTCAATCAAATGATTGATTTTGACGAGAACCAGGCCCTAATTCATGTTCAAGCCGGCATCGATCTGCAATCAATCAATAATTTAGTTAATTTAAGCAAGCTAGCATTGCCTCTAAATTTGCACAATCAGCACCACTCTCTCGGCGGCTTAATTAGCAATGGATTAATTTATCCTTTTGCGACTGAAGCTGATAATCTGTTTGAAATAATTGAGCAATTAGAGATCATCTTGCCCAACGGCGAGCTATTGCAAACTAGAAGATTATCAAAACGAGAGCTCAACAAAATGATTGGTAAAACAACTTACGAAGCCAATATTTATCGCCAGCTTGATCAGCTAATTGATGAGCATCAGGAACTAATCTCTAGAATAAACCTTAAAAAACCAGATAATTATGGCTATAATAATATTGCTCGGGTTAAAAATAAGGACGGTTCGTTTGATTTGACGCCTCTATTTGTAGGATCACAGGGCACATTAGGAATAATTAATGAAGCTATCATTAAGCTCGAGCCCAAGCCCAAGCAGAAATTATCGGGAATCATGGCTTTCACAGACTTTGAACAAGCTATGGATGCTTGCGATCAACTAATCAAATTAAAACCAACCGAGCTCAACTTTTTTGACAGCCGAATTTTTGCTCTAGCCAAAAAACAAGGCAATTTCTTTGACTACTACGAACAACTCGAGACCAAGACTGGTCAAAGTGTTCGCTTCTTAGCTTTCTTTGACTTCAATCTCAAGAGCAAAATCAGCAAAACCACTAAAGCTAAGAAGATTGAGTCCATCAGCAAAAAACTACAAGCTCAAGTCATTTTTGATGATTTAGAAAAAATTGACTCAATCAATAACTTGAGTCAGTTGTTTGATTTTATCAATGTTAAAAAAGGCGGGGTTCAGCTAGTCAACGGCCTATTCGTGTCTCGAGTACAATGGCGAAAAATGATTGCCGACTTAGCCGCTCTAGAGGCTAAAACCGATCAGACATTGCCTTTTTATGGCTCAGCCCTAACCAAAGTAGTCAACATTCACAGTAGCCTTGATTTATCTACAATCAGCGACCGCCAAAACGCCATCAAGACGCTAGAATATGCTAGAAGAATGGCCAGTCAGCTAGACGGTGTCTTTTGTGCCTCAGGTGGCGAAGGTCAGCTCAAAAACTTATTTGCGCAAAAAGAAATTGATCCTGAGCTAGCTGAGCTTTATCGCAAAGTTAAACAGATTTTTGATCCCAACAATATTCTAAATTCAAAAGTCAAGCAGCCGATTGAGCTTAAAACGATTGCAAAAAACATCCGCACTGACTATAACAACAATTTTTATGACTAAGCTCGACCCGGAACTGCTCAAAAATGGTGACAGTCGCAATGTAGTTGATAAGTATCGCAATTGGACTAATGAGGCCATTAAAGAAGATATGATTGCTAATTCAACTGAACTAGAGATTGCGATTGAGAATATCGCTCACGATTTTAATATGGGCACGATTGTTCGTAATGCCAATGCTTTTTGCGTTCGGCGAGTTCATATTATCGGCCGCCGTCAATGGAACAAACGCGGTGCAATGGTCACCAACAAATATCTTGACGTTGTCCACCACCCAAGTATTGATGATTTCTTAGCTAGCATCAAGCCCGACTATCATTTAATCGCAATTGACAATCAAAAAGGAGCTGAAAATTTGGCCGAAGATAATTTGCCACTAAAGTCAATTTTGATTTTTGGCAGCGAAAGCGACGGCATTAGCCCAGAGCTGCTTGCCAAAGCTGAGACGATGGTCCAAATTGAGCAATTAGGTTCAACCAGATCAATCAATGTTGGTGTTGCTAGCGGCATTGCTATGTATGAATGGACCAGAATTCACAAATTCCGCAAAAAATGATATACTATTATTATGAATAAATTATTAGCTAATCAAAACAAGTGTTTTATCTTTATTTTTTTAGCTTATCTTATTAATGGCAGTGCAAAATTAGAACCGCTTCATTGTTAAAAATCATCAACAATTTATCATAAAACATAATTTTAATTTTTAAGGAGAAAAAATGAAAACTTTATCAAGTAATAGCTACAAAGGTTCTAAAGATCTTTACCCAGAAGACAAGCAAGTCCAAAATTATATTTTTGAAACTTGGGCCAAAACCTGCCAACAATTTGGCTTTTTAGAATATGGCGCACCTCTACTCGAGCCAATAGAAGTCTATTTAGCAAAATCAGGCGAAGAGCTAGCCAGCCAGCAGACCTATACTTTTACCGATCGAGGTGATCGCCAAGTTGCCATTAGGCCAGAAATGACGCCGACAATTAGCAGAATGGTAGCAGCAAAACGACAAGAATTGTCCTATCCAGCTCGATTATTTTCAATCGCCAATTTCATGCGCTACGAACGACCACAAAAAGGTCGTGAACGTGAATTTTGGCAACTCAACGCCGACACTTTTGGCGATGATTCAATTTATGCTGATATTGAAATCTTAACTCTATCAGCTCAAGTAATGTTCAATTTTGGAGCGACTCCTGATATGTTTGACATTAGAATCAACGATCGTCGCTTAATTAATCAAATCACTGAAGATTTTTTGGGACTAGACAGTGCTACTGGCAAAAAATTGATTCGCTTATTAGATCTTAAAGACCGAATGAGTTCAGAAGAGTTGGATCAAGAATTGGCTAAAATAATTAGCGATAATTCAGCTATCAATAAATTAAAAGACCTCTTACAAAATCCTGATTTAGATTCATTGCCTGATGAAATCAAAAATGGTCAAAATTATCAAAATATTGCCAAAATCTTGGAAGAATTGAAAAAACAAGGCATCACCAATGCTAGATTTGACTTGTTCTTAATGCGTGGTTTGGATTATTACACAGGCACAGTGTTTGAAGTATTTGATACCGACCCAACCAACAATCGCTCGCTATTTGGCGGCGGTCGTTATGATGGTCTAGTTAGTTATTTCGGCGCTGAGCCAATTTCGGCAGTTGGAGTTGCGCCTGGTGCCTCAACCTGTCTTGAGTTCATCAAAGGTCACAAACTAATGCCCGAATACCAGCCTCTAACCAAAGTAATGATTATTCCAGTCGATGGCAATAATTCAGCCGCTACCAGCCTAGCTCAAGCTTTGCGAGCTCAAGATATCAATGTTGAGATCGATTACACCGATCGCAAGTTAGCTAAGAAAATCAAAATCGCTAATAAAAAATCTATTTCCAAGCTAATTTTCATCGGCCAAGAAGAAGTCGATAATAAAGAATATAAGCTGAAAGATTTGAATAATGGTCAAGAACAAACTCTAAACTTAGAAAATTTAATTGTTGAGTTTAAAAAATAAGACCATCAACATCAAAATAACCCGTCAAAGCGGGTTATTTTTTATAATTTTAGAGTCAAGATTATTTGTTTAGTTCAACCAACTTATCAATCGTTTTTTGAGTTATTAGATTGTTTCTCAAATCTCGCGCTACCATTGGCGATTCTAGTTGCTTAATGATTTGCTCATTGTTGCCGTACTGAGCCTTTAACTCATCCAATTTAGCATCAATCTCAGCTTGCTCAACCTTGATGTTTAGCTCTTTTGATAGCTCAGCTAGGACCAGACCAGCTCGAACTCGATCAACAGCCACTGGCTCAACATCCTCAGCCAACCACTTATTCTCTTCTTTCTTGATTGATTCTAAGTATTTTTCAAGGGTCAATCCTTGATAAGACAAGTTCTGAATCAAATCTCGCTTGATAGCGTTGATCTGATCTTGTTTTAAAACCTCTGGAATTGACATTTTTGATTTTTTAGCCAATTCTTCTACCAAATCATTCTTATATTTTTCCTCAGCTTGGCGCTCTTTCTCCACGATCAAGTTTTTCTTAATATCAGCTTTGAATTCATCAAGTGACTTGAAACCACCAGCTTTTTTAGCTAATTTATCATCAATCTCAGGCAATTTTATTTCCTGAACTTTGTTCAATTTAGTCTTGAAAGTTACTTTTTTACCTTTTAAGTCAGCAGCGTGGTAATCTTTAGGAAATGACAAATCAAGATCAAACTGCTCGCCAGCCTTTTTACCGATAATTCCTTCTTCAAAACCAGGAATAAATTGGTTTGAACCAAGCTCCAAGACATAATCCTGAGCCTTGCCTCCCTTAAAAGGCTTATCGCCCAAGAAGCCTTCAAAATCGATTACGACTTTATCGCCCTCTTTAGCAGCTCGCTTTACTTCTTTGGCTTCAGCAAAACCTTGTTGAATTCGCTCTAAGGCTGAGTCGATTTCTTTTTTGTCAACCTTTGCTACAGTTGGCTTGGTTGATAATTTCTTATAATTGGCTAATTTGATTGGTGGAACAATTTCCAAAACAGCCTTAAATTCCAATTCTTGCTCTGGCACAAATTTAGTCACCTCAATTTTTGGTCGATCAAGCGGATGAACACCTTGTTCATCAATCGCCTCAAGCAAAGCTTTATTAATAGCAATTTCGGTTACTTTATTAGCTAAATTAGCCGGATCAATATTCTTTTTAGCGACTGCTGGTGGTACTTTGCCTTTACGAAATCCTTTGACTTCAACACTTGGAGCCATTTCTTTTAGGGCCTGAGTTTCGGCAGTTGATAAGTGGTCTTTATTAAGCTTGATTACAAGCTCAACTTGACTGTCTGAAAGTTTCTTTTTCTCTATAATCATAAAACGATTATATCAAAAATCAACCTAAAAAGCCATAAAGAAACCATTAATCGTCACAAGAATCAATTCCACAAATATCGACATCTGTTTGCTGATGGTCGTGATCGCTTTTTTGATGGTCGTGGCTATGTGGCGCCAGCGAGCCAATTATCAGTAGCAAGCAAAAGCCCAGTCCTAGCATCAAAGCATTGATGATCGTTTGCTTTTTATTGTTGTGATAAATTTCAGGCAACAAATCAGAAATAATTAAGTAGCTAAACATTCCGGCCGAAAAAGCCAGCAAAGAAGCCATTATCAATTCATTTTGTTGAAAAATCAAGCCAACAATCACTCCAATAATTATAGTCAAACTAGCCACAAAGTTCTGCCACAAAGCTTTTTTAGTTGAGTAACCAGCTTTCTTGAGCACAAAAAACTCCGACAGCTCCTGCAAAGCCTCGTGAATTAAGATTGATAGGCCCGTAATCAGCCCCAGATTAGTTGAGATAGCGAAAGCTGGCACTAGAATTATTCCATCACCAATATTATGAATCGCGTCACCAACAACAACCCTAAAAGCTAGTTGTTTGTTCTTATGATGATGACAATCTTGATCGTGATGTTGATGAATCTCTGGCAAGAATAGATTGAGTAGATTAGCAAAAACAAAACCAGCTAACACCAAACCAAGCACCAACCACTGATTTTGATGATGTTGCCAAAGCTCGTTTAAAATCGACAAGACCATCATTAAAAAGACACCTGTCGAAAAAGCCACAAAGCGCTTATTGTATTGATTAAACAATTTGATTAATTTTTTATTAACAAACAAAACACCAATTATCGAAGTCAAGACAATCAGCACTACGGTAATAATTAGGTAAAAATAGCTCATAGATTCTCCTTTTGATAAAAACTGATTTTGGCATCAGCATAAGTTCGGCTATCAATCAACTGCAAATTAGAAATCACTAAATCGTCGGCGGACTTTGGATTTGACAAAATTAGCATTCCGCCAGCTTTGAGCAAGCTGCTAACAGCAATGATAGAGTTGTTTTGAGTCTTATTATATGGCGGATCGGCAAAGATCAAATCAAACTGAGGCTTTGTTTGATCATTCTCAAGCCAGTTAATAACAGTTGTCGGAATAATCTGGTAGCCTTGACTATCTACTCCTATTGTTTCAAGATTTTGTTTAATAATTTTGACTGCCTGACGGTCTTTTTCTACAAAATAAACCTGCTTGGCGCCGCGACTCAACGCCTCAATTCCCACCGCACCCGAACCAGCAAAACAATCTAGCACCAAAGCATCGTTAATTTCCGATAGCAAGCGATTAAAAATAGCATTTCTAATCCGCTCTCCCATGGGATGAATTGAATCTTTAGTCGGCGTCTTAATAATTCGACCACCATATTTTCCAGCAATAATTCTCATAGCCTTATTTTAACATATTTAATTGATTAAGCTTGTTATTTTTGACTGTTTTGATATGATAATTCGTATAAATGAGAGAAAAAGGTATTTCAACTGCTGAAACTAATGCTGAGAACGAGCAAAAACCCAGTCCATTTAAAGAACTGGACATATTGGCATCAGAAATTAAAAAAGGCGATATCAAAGTCACTGATCCGCTCTATTTACTTAATACTATAAGAGGAAATCTAGATAATGAAGCGTATAATTCAATACTTATTGCAAATAAGTAGCTTACTATTTGTAAGCAGATATCTGGAATAAAAGAAAATTTGAATAAGTTAGAAACAGTTTCAGAGATAGAGTCTAACCAATTAAAAACAGCCTTGAGTAATCAGTTAGAAGAACTGTCAAAAGAGCTTAAAATCATTTATAGTTATCTAGAAACCAAGACCCTGTACAATATTTTGTGTAAAGTTTAAATCAATAAACTGAGACTTTTAGATTAATAATTTTAAAAGCTCTAAAAAAATAATATAATTTTTATTAA
>PDWI01010947.1_pt1 | contig 10050 bp, 11 predicted proteins | sample 1430891 | NCBI WGS metagenome assembly PDWI01 (sample SAMN01162508, study PRJNA174530) | Oral metagenome, whole genome shotgun sequencing project. | biome: Marine environment; feature: Marine mammal; material: Swab sample of the gingival sulcus; isolation source: swab sample of gingival sulcus... | reverse complement strand
TTTTATAAAAGAAATTATAAAATAGGTGATGATATTGATTTTAAACTATTAATTAAAGATAAAACTTTATATATAGCTTTTGATGGATCTAACAGCAAAAGTGATTGGCATTACAATTTTATGTTTGCAAAAAAGCCATATAAAAACATGAAAATAAAATGGTATGTTCATAGAGGATTTTTAAAAGCTTACCATTCAATGCGAGATAAGTTTATCACACTAATACAAATTCATTTATTAAAATTTGAAATTAAAAATATTGTTGTAAGTGGACATAGCTTTGGTGGAGCTATGGCAATACTTGCAAGTGAAGATCTACATTTCAATTTTAATGGAGTAAATATTAAAACTTATACATTTGGATCACCAAGAGTAGTAGGCTTTTATAATTTTAAAAAGATTAAAAACAGATGGGATATAAAACAATTTGAAAATAAAGTTGATTTAGTAACAACAGTTCCATTTGTAATTTTTGGTTATAGGCATATAAGTAAAAAAATAAAAGTTGGAAAATACAAAAAGATTTTATATTTAATTCAGTGGTTAAAAGTTAGTAAAAATCACATGATCTGGAGCTATAAAAAATCCATGAGGTATTTGTATAACAAAACAAAGGAGTAGAAGATAATGGTAAAAACAGCAAAGAATTACATTGAGTTAGTTATATTAACAAACAAAGAGAATAAGAACATTATTTTTTTAGTGTATGGTAGTAATGAACAATATGGCAGAGAATTTAAAAACTATGATTATGATTACAATAAATTAATTAGCAATAAAAAATATTCTGATAAAATTGTAGATAAACTTTTAGAAGAAATAAAGCTAGATTTTAAAGATGTTCCGTCGCTAATTAGTATATACACAGCACCAACATTAAAAGATTATGAACAAGTAAGCAAAGAGTTAGAAAAAGAGTAGAGGATGAATACATTAATGTTAGAAAAAGATATAGAGGGAAGTGTAGAACTTTTAGATGCAAATTACATAACTGCTGAACAATATCTATTTGGGCAAATATTAAATGGAGTAATAATAGCAAGTGATAGATATTCTTGTAAATGTGCAAAAGAAACAATAAATAGAGCAAAAGAAATTTATAATCTTGCAAAAGATGATTTTTCAAAATTAAAGGAATAAATAATGTTTAAATTTATTTTAATTTATCAACTAATTGAATACTGTTTTTTTACATATTTATTTTTAACAAATGATAAGTATGTTAAGGCTTTGGATATATTATTTGAGTATAAATCTATAGAAAAGAATAAAATAGTTAGTTTATATTCTTTAGCCAGTTTAATTAATATTTTAATAGTTTTAATTATAACAATTTTTACATGCTTTGCTTATTCAATTGATCATACGATTGGAATTATAGTTTTGATATTTTTATCATCAATAAAGGTTTTTACTCACATCGTTTTAATAGTAAAAAATCATGTATTTACAAAAGAATAAGGAGTAAAAATGAAAACTGCAGAACAAGCTATTTATACAGCATTTAAAGAGTGTTTAAACTATCCAATTTATTTAGGTTTAGCAGATAGCAATCAAGAGCTTCCATATTTAACATTACAACCAATTAGCAATAACACAAGCCGAGAAGTTGGTTACACACATTGCTTTGTGCAATTAGATGCAATTGATGAAGACCAAGCAAAAGTGTGGGAATTGGCAGAGAGTATTATTGATATAATTAATTATAAAAAGTTTAAAGTTGAGTCCTGGATTATAGAAAGTGTTAAAGCTAGCAAAGGACCATTATTAACTTTTGAAGATGGTGCTTGTAAAGTGCCTATTAATGTTAAATTCTCAGCAAGAAGAGAAAGGAGTTAAATTAATGATTGAAAGTAAATTTAAAGGTGTGCATATTCCAAGTGGATGTACAGTAAAAGTTGGTGATTCAGTAGATACATTAGAAAGCATTGGAGTGATTCCAATGGACACAAACACAGAGCTTAATATAACTTACGATAAACTATTAGTTCAAGGTAGCAAAAAAGAAGAAGTTATAAGTTATATCAAAAATATGAAAGCTAAAGGAACTACTGAAATTTATCAAATTCAAATGCCAGTAATTAATAAATTAACTGGTGGTGTTATGAATATTGAAAATGTAGCTGGTACTAAAGTTACAGGCTTTGTTCAAGATTTTAATGGTTGGGCTTATGGGAAGTTTATTAAATTAAAAAATCAAAATGCTGATGGATCTGCTTTAGTGTTATCTCAAGTTAAAGCTAGTAATAAAGGTGTTTTAACAGATAGTAATTATTTATTAGCTGCAAATAGTGAAGGTGAGTATGGAATTATAATTTTAAATAAAACAGGAAAACCTGCATTAAGTGAAACTATAACAGTTACTTATGAGTATACTCCAGCAAGTCACTTAAAGGTAACAATGGGTGATGATGTTGCAACAATTACTCCTAAAGTTGTTCAATTTTTAAAAATGCAAGGTGATAAAAAATTTCAAGTAACACTTTATAGTGCATTAGTAGAAGGTGGAATTAAATTTACATTTCCAGGCAGTGATAGTGAAAAGCCTGCTTCTATTCCAATTGAAATTGATGCAGCTCTTGATACAACAAGAGATAGTGGGGATCAATTGTTAGAAATCATTGATGAAATTGGGGTTTAGCTGTGGAAAAGGTTTTTGACTTATCTAATCGTGATAACTGTGTTACTGCAGTTATCACAGTTGGTAATAAAGAATTTAGAATTAAAAGAATTGTTAATGCTGTTAGAGTTACCTTTTCAAATCATCTTATTGAAATGGGTCAAATGCTGCAGTTATTAAGTAAAAATTATAGCAATAAAAAAGCTTTAAAAGATATGGAAAAAAAAGCTGATGAATTTGCTAAAAATAAAGAAGCAACATATGATCAGCTTTTAAAATGGATACTTGAAGCTAATGGCTATAAATACAATAAAAAATGGTGGTTTGAAAATACTACAGAAAATGAAATAAGATTGTTTATTGAAACTTGCTTGAATAAAGATGTTGATGAGAAAGAAATAAAAAAAAAGTAGATAGAAAGCTAGATTATGACAAGTTACAAGGCTTGTTAAGTAAATACTATAGTTATATTACACCTAGTTATTTTTACTCTGAAATGGATGTTTTTGATATTTCAAAATTAGTATCATTTCTACCACAAGAAGAATATGATCTTTGTTGGTCAAAAGAAAAGATTCACAAGAAAAATAATTTAGATGATTTAAAAAAGGATGGAGTTATAAATGGATAATTTAGTAGGTACATTAATATATAAAATTACAGGTGATACTTCATCTTTAGATCGTAACCTTAGAAGTTCAAGCGAAAAAATGAATAGAACAGGTAAGTCTTTAGAAAGACTTGGGCAACAAGCTAAACGAGTTGCTACAAGTTTTATTAGTGCTTATCTTGTTAAATCTTTAGTAGATGCTGCAAGTAACTTAGAAGAATTAGACAATAAATTTAAAGTAGTATTTGATGGAGTTGTTAAAGAAAGTAACAATTGGGCTAAAGTTTATGCTGCAGCAACTAATAGAGGTGTTACAGCAACTAAAACTTTTTTGGCTATGCAACAAGACATTAGAACTGGTTTTGGTGCTGACACTAAAGAAGCTGCAAAGTTTTCACAGGCTGTAATGGGTGTTGTAAATGATTTATCAAGTTTTAGTAATGTAAAATTTGATGAAGCAAGTGCAGCAATTCAAAGTGGATTATCTGGTCAATTTATTGCACTTAGAAGATTAGGTGTAGGTCTTAATGTTAATATTATAAATCAAGGAGCTTATGCAAAAGCATTAAATAAGACATGGGATGAAATGTCTAACTTGGAAAGACAAGAAGCTATTCTTAGTGGAATTATGAATCAGTCAAGAAACGCAATAGGTCAAACTATAGATAATTGGAAAGATTATAATTATGAACTTGGTGATGCTGTTAGAACAAGTGATAGGTTTGCAAACTCACAAAAAGGATTAGCACAAAAATTTGAAGATTTAAAAGGTGCATTAGGTCAAGCCTTACTTCCAGCAGCAACAAGTATTGTTCATGTTTTAGAAGGTGCTATTGATTCTTTTAACTCTCTTCCAGGAATCATTCAAGCAACAAGTGTAGCTCTTGGAATTTTAGCTGTAAGTATTAAGGCTTTATCTGGTCCTGTTGGTTGGGTTGTTGGTGGTGTTACAGCTCTTGTTACTTTACTTGGTTATGCAAAAACTCATAGTAAAAATTTAACAAAAATTACAGATGAATTATCAGATGCAACTAAAAAATATAATGATATTGTTGTCCAATTAAATGATGATACCGAAAAACTTAGCAAAGCAGATAAAATATTGCTTGAAAATAAAAAAGAGTTATTAAAAATAGAAATGGAGCAAAAGGCTTTAAAGCTAAGTGAATCATATATTGATGAAATAAATTATATTGACAAATTAAATAGTAAATTAGAAGAATTAGAATATGACAAAAAAAATATTTTAATGCACTTAAATGAATCACCAAATAACATTACCTTTCTTGAAAATTTAAAAGAAACAGAAACTAATATAAAAAATTTAAAAACAGAAATAAATAGCTTTAAACTTAACTTTGAATCTTCTATGGTAAAAATTGCAAAAGCTGCTAAAGATGGTTTAGTTGATATTGAAGCTTATAAAAATATAAACATTGATTTTTATAATGAGTTACAAGATACTATCAATAATTTAGGTACACTTGAAGGAAATAATGCTAATCTTTTTGAAAGAACTCAAGAGTCAATAGATAAAATAAGAGTTGCAACAAGTGAATATAAAGAAGTATTAGAAGAATTATATATTGAAAAAGTTGATAAAGAATTAGAAGATTTAAAAAATGCAAAAGATTATGAAGCATATAATAAAAGAAAAATTGAATTAATTAAGCAAGAAAAAAGAGTTGCTTTAGAAAGATTAGCAGTAGATTCTAATTTGGTTAAAAGTAGTGAAAATGTAAAGGATCTAACTATTAGCGATTTAACTGCAAGATTAAGTCGATTTAAAGACACAAGAGAAGCTACTGTTTTAATTAATCAAATAACAAATGAACAGCTAATTGCTCAAAATAAAGAATATAATAGTTTAATAGAAGAAGCTAATAATGAAGCTTTAGAAAAAGAAAAGAAAAGAATTGAAGACTTAAATAAAGCAAAAGAAGAAGCTTTGGCAAATGCTATTGTTAGATTAGAAAATCAATCAAGGTTAATGAAAGAAAACATAAGCATTGAATTTGAAAATCTAGGGGATATTAACAAAGCCTATGAAATAAAAAATCAAATATTAAACAATTCTTTAAATAAAGAAATTGAAGCTTATAATAAGAGAAAAGAAAAAGGAAAAGCAACAGAAGAAGAGCTTTTTAAAATAAAAGAATACTATGCTATTGAAGAAGAAAAACTAAATAAAGAAAAAGAATTAAAAATAGCACAAGCAGAAGATGAAGCTTTAGAAAAAACAAAACAAAAATTTCTTAATGCTTTTGAGCATATAAAAGGATTTATTCAAAGTTTTGGAAATAGTGTTAATACTATTTATCAAAATATGACAAATGCTCAAATTTCAGAAATTGATAAACAAACTCAAGCTAAGCTTGAAGCTTTGGGCTTAGCTGATGAAACACAAGAAGAAAAGCTTGAAAAAGAATATAAAGAAGCTGTTAAAAAAGGTGATATGAAACTTGCCAAAGAAAAGTTAAGACAAAAAGAAAAACTAAGACTTGAAAAAGAAGCAGATGATCAAAAAAAGAAACTACAAAGAGAACAAGCTAAAAGAGAAAGAGATTCAAGTATTTTTAGTGCAACAGTTAATACAGCAGCTGCTATTATAAAAGCAATGGTAAAACCTGGTGGATGGGCAGGTCTTGGCTTATCTGTTTTAGCAGGAGCAATGGGAGCTGCACAAATTGCAGCAATTGCTTCTCAACCTTTACCAAGTTTTGCAGTTGGAACAGCTAATGTTCCAGAAGATATGATTGCAAATATTCACAAAGGCGAAACTATTATTCCAAGACCTTTTGCTGAAGATGTAAGAAAAGGAAAAATATCAATCGGTGATAACAGTGCTAAAACAATTATTAATATTATAAATAATACTAATGCTAAAGTTTCAGCTACATCAAGTACAGAAAATAATATTGAAAAAATACAAGTTCTTGTTGAAGAAACTGTAAATGGTGGAATAAGTGATGGTAAATTTGATGATTCTTTTGAAAGTAGTTTTGGAATAACAAGGAGGGGACTAAATGCTTAGATATCCAGTATACCCTGAATATTTACCTTTTATTAAAACTGGTTGGACTTTAAAACCACAAAATAATGTTTTAAGTTTTAAACCTGATAGAGGACCGAATAAAAAGCGAAGATTAACAAGTGCTAAAAGTAAAATATTAACTGGTGAGCTTTTATTAGATTCTAAAGAACTTGATAAGTTTTTAAAATTCTATGAAGAAGAACTAAAAGACGGATCTATTAATTTTTTTAAAAGATTATTTACTACAAGCGATTGGGAAGAGTTAAGCTTTTTAAAAGCTCCAGTAATAAAGCAAAATGAAGATCTAAGTTATTCAGTTAGTATAGAGTTGGAGGTATTAACATAAAATGAATATAACAAAAGATACAAGAAAAGAATTATTAAAAACAAACTCTGATAAAGTTTTTGCAACTGTAATGACAATAGAATTTGAGCATGAAGTTATAAATGTTGTAAATGATAGTAAAGATTTAATAATTGGTGAAGTTACTTATGAAGCTTTAGATTTTAAAGTTTCAATTCCAGCTAATATTGAAAATAGTACTGGAAACATTAATTTAATTGATGTTGATTCAAGTTTTACTCGTTGTTTACAAGAAACAAATAATGAAGTTGTAATAACACTTGCTGTGGTAAGAGTAGATGATTTAACAAATTTTGTAGATGGTCCATATTATTTTAAATTAACAAATTTTACAAACTCTAATGGAAAAATAAAAATGGGAATAAAAAGAAAAAGTAGAACTGATTATACAGCTTCTAAGTATTCATATGATGCAAATAATTTTCCAGGTCTTTTTGGTTAAGTTATGGATAGATTAATCCCTTACTTTTCAATACCTTTTAAAAAATTTGGAAGAGATTATAAAGGTTGTGATTGCTGGGGGTTTGTTAGGCTTGTTTTGAAAAATGAATGTAATATTAATCTTCCTATTTTAGATAAAGTAAAATCAATTAATCCAACTTATGATAAATCACAATTTACAAAAGTAAATAATATTAAAGATTTTGATTTAGTTTTAATGAAAGGTAAAGAAGGTATTCAAACACATATAGGTTTTATTTACAAAAATCAAATAATGCATATGACAGAAAAGGGTGTAACTTCAAATAATTTAAAAGCTTTAGATCCAATTATTATAGGAATATATAGATATAAAAAAGGTTAAAATAGAATATATGAAAGTCAGACTTTATAAAAATATATTAACAAATGAATATGAAACAATTAATGTTAAAACATCAACAGTAGGTGAGCTTAAAAAACATCTTAATTTACCAACCGAAGCTAACATTTTTTATGAAGGTAAAATTGTTGATGATAATTTTTCACTCTTAAATAAAAAAGGTACTTTAATTATTAAAACACCAAGTGGAGCTTTAACAACTACAGCAATGCTTGGGATCTTAATAGGTACAGTTGCAATTGTTGCAATTGGAATTGGTGCTTTAGCTTTAAGTAACGCTTTAAGACAACCTAAACTTTCAAAGATACAAGTATCACCATCATTAAGGGGTAGCCAAAATCAAGCAAGAAAAGGAGCTCATATTCCTATACTTTTAGGGAAATATAGATTATATCCAAATCATGCAGCCTTGCCATTTTCAACTTATGCAAATCATGATCAATTTTTAACTCAATTATTTTGCTTTGGGTATAAAGATATTAAACTTGATTTAAACACCTTAAAAATAGGAGAAACTCCTATTAGTAAATACCATGATGTACAGTATGATCAAGATTTTGAAAGCTTGTATAATAAAAGAATAATTGAATCTAATATTGCACTTAAATTAACATATAGAGATAGTGCTGTTGAAATTATTAGAACTACAAGCAATAACACTTATAAAATTGGTGTTTGTTTAACAGCACCAAGTGGATTATATGCTTATGATAAATCTGATAAAATAGCAACTACTATTGGCTTTAAAATTGATTATAGAGCAGTAGGTGGAGCTTGGCAAAATGCTTATAATATTAATCAAGATTTTAATACTAATAAATGGCGAAAAATATATACAATAAATCCAACAGGATCATCTGAAAATAAATACGAAGTTAGAGTAACAAGAACTACTAAAGAAAGTGAAGAAGCAAGTACAATTGATACTATATACTTTGAAGCTTTACAATGTTATACACAAGATTTACAAGGTGATAGATCTGTTGTAAAAGATAGTGATAGATATAAACTTTTAGCAATGAAAATAAAAGCTACTGATCAACTAAATGGAATGGTTGATGAGATTAACTGTGAAGCTACTCTAAAAGCTTTAAAATATAATGGAAGTGGAACAGGTCCAAGTGCTTGGCAAGTTGGCGAAACAAGAAATCCAGCAAGTGCTATTTTATACTTATTAACTAATCCTTTAATTAATCCAGTACCACTTAAAAATGAAGATATTATATGGTCTGAATTTGAAGAATTTTATAACTTTTGTGAAAGTGAAAACTTTACTTGTGATGCTTATATTTCAAATGATTTTACTATATCAAAATTATGTGAATATATTGCAACTTCTAATTTAGCTGAAATAAGAAAAAATGGTGATAAATTTGGCATTATAATTGATAAAGAAAAAAATAGTTTTACTCAAATGTTTACTCCAAGAAATGCAAGTAGTATGACAATGAGCAAATCTTTTGAAAATACTATAAAACAAGTTAGAATAAAGTTCGTTGATAGTAGTGTAGGTTATGAAGAAGTTACAAGAACTGTAACTTTAGAAAATGATGAAATTAAGTATGATTTAAAACAACTAAATGATAAAAGCTCAATTGAAATAAATCTATTTGGAGTTACAAATCCAGAGCAAGTTGCAAAGGTTGGTAAAACAAAACTTTTACAAGCAAATCGTAGGCTTAGAAAATATACATGGAATACTGATATTGAAGGCATACTTTGTACTGTTGGTGATGTAGTTTTATTGAGCAATGATTTGTTTTTATATGGAATAGGTGAAGGTAGAGTTAAAGATATTTTTAGAGATAAAAATAATAAAATAAAATCTTTAATTTTAGATTCTCAAATTGATATAAAACAAGCTGGTAATTATGTTGTTAGAATAAGAACTAATGATGGTATTTTTAAGCTTTATTCACAGTTTAAAAAAGGTTTAACAAGTATTATAAATTTAAATGAATCTACACCTATAAAAATTAATTATGATGATTTGGCTGTGGTAGGTTTAGAAAGCAGTGAAACTCATAAAGTTTTAATTACAAAAATAAGTCGTGATAATAATAATTTTTGTAAAATAGAAGCTGTAGATTATGCACCAGAAGTTTACACTGAAGGTAATAATATTCCAGATTATGATCCTGGTATTTCACTATTTCCAGAATCTGCAAATATTGGTAATGCTATAACTAATCCAGCTGTTACACCTAAAGATCCAATTAGAAAACCTTATTATCCAGGAAGCTATTTAGGTGCATTAGAACAAGTACCTACAGAAAATATTAGAGAAAATGATTACTTTTTATATAAAGGGAATACTGTAAATAATTTTATACAATACCATTATTATAAATATAATAAGAGTTTAAATCAGTGGGAAGAAACAACTGATATGTCGATAGTTTTAAAAGGACTTTCTGATGCAACTGAAATTGCAAAACAAACAGGTGAAGTAGTTTATGCTGCTCAAATTTATGCAGATTTAATTGCAGCTCAAGAGCTAATAATTCAAGGGTCAATTCATTCTGAAAGATATTTAAAAATGGTCAAATAAATCCAGAATCACCAGCAGGTAAAGGTTTTTGGATAGGACATAATGGGT
>PDWI01010946.1_pt1 | contig 10050 bp, 7 predicted proteins | sample 1430891 | NCBI WGS metagenome assembly PDWI01 (sample SAMN01162508, study PRJNA174530) | Oral metagenome, whole genome shotgun sequencing project. | biome: Marine environment; feature: Marine mammal; material: Swab sample of the gingival sulcus; isolation source: swab sample of gingival sulcus... | reverse complement strand
GACTTGATGGCGTTATTAAGGGGTGACCCACCAAAGGTACATAGTACCAATATTAGCCAGTTGGAGCTAATATGAAAGTTAACGGGACACTAGTGATATCAAACCCACCCCCCTACTTACGGACAGTTTTTATATCATTTAACCACACCGGTTTTTTAGAGAATCATACCAAACAATCAAACCATATTAATTTAATCACCTCATAAAACGTCATTTAGTGATTAAATTCTCTCAAGGCCTGATTAAATGTTTCACTCGGTCGCATAACTTTCTTGGTTTTTGTAGCATCAGCATAAAAATACCCACCAAGATCAACCGGATGGCCTTGTTCAGCGTTCATTTCTTCAACAATTTTACTTTCATTCTCAGCCAAGGCTTTCGCTAAAGGTGCGTACTGAGCGGCAAGTTCTGCGTCTTCATTTTGCCCTGCCAAAAACTCTGACCAATACATGGCTAAATAGAAGTGACTTCCTCGGGTATCCAGTTCTCCCGTTCGTTGAGAAGGTGATTTGTTTTCATCAAGTAATTTTTCAATGGCCTGATCGAGTGTTTTAGCCAGTAACTTTGCCTTGTCATTACCCGTAAAGTCACCCAATTTTTCCAGTGATACGGTGATTGCCAAAAACTCACCCAAAGAATCCCAACTCAGGTGATTTTCCTCTAACAGTTGCTTAACAAGCACTGGGGCTGTTCCCCCTGCCCCTGTCTCAAACAATCCGCCACCTGCCATTAACGGAACAACAGACAGCATTTTAGCACTGGTTCCAAGTTCCATAATTGGAAAAAGGTCGGTCAAATAATCTCTTAAAATATTACCTGTTACAGAAATTGTATCTTTACCGCGAATAACTCTTTCTAAGGTATAACGCATCGAACGCAATGGAGACATAATTTCAATATCAACACCCGTAAGATCGTGATCTTTCAGATAATGCTTAACTTTTTTTATCAACTCAAAATCATGGGGGCGGTACTCATCAAGCCAGAATACGGCTGGAATTTGTGCTTCTCTTGCGCGGTCTACCGCTAACTTAACCCAGTCCTGAATAGGCGTGTCTTTGGTTTGACACATCCTCCAGATATCGCCTTTCTCAACGTCCTGCTCGATAACAAAGCTACCGTCTTCACAGACGATTCTGGCTATACCATCTTCAGTAATTTCGAAAGTTTTATCGTGAGAACCATATTCTTCCGCTTTTTGTGCCATTAAACCCACATTAGGCACGGTACCCATTGTCGTTGGATCAAATTTTCCATTACTTTTACAAAAGTTAATCATCTCTTGGTAAATACGCGCGTAAGTGCTTTCTGGCATCACCGCTTTTGTGTCTTTTGCCTTACCATCAGGACCCCACATTTTACCGCCATTGCGAATCATGGCTGGCATTGAAGCGTCCACGATCACATCATTCGGTGTATGTAGATTGGAAATGCCTTTGGCCGCATTTACCATGGCTAATTCAGGGCGTTCTGCATAACAATTATGCAGGTCTTCTAAAATTTCTTCTTTAACCGAACTGGGAAGTGTTTCTATTTTTTCATAAACACTGCTTATGCCATTATTAGGGTTTACCCCTAATTTATCGAAAAGCTCGCCATGTTTTTCAAATAAATCTTTGTAGAAAACTTTTACTGCATGACCAAAAACAATAGGATGGGATACCTTCATCATGGTTGCTTTAACGTGCAGGGAATACATAACCCCCGTTTTCTTGGCATCATCCATGGTATCTTCAAAAAATTGGCACAGGGCTTTTTTACTCATAAACATGCTGTCTATGATTTCCCCTTTTATTAAAGCCGTTTTCTCTTTCAGGACTTTTATTTCACCCTTTTTATTAACAAATTCCATCCTGACGCTACAATCATTTTCGATTGTTTTACATTTTTCACTAGAATAGAAATCACCATGACGCATATGTGCGACATGCGTTCTCGATGCAGGACTCCAGTCAGCCATGGCATGAGGATTTTTCTGTGCGTAGCGTTTAACGGCAGGAGGCACTCTACGATCAGAGTTTCCTTCTCGTAAAATAGGATTTACCGCACTCCCTAGTATTTTTGCATAGCGCTCGTGAATACTTTTTTCTTCATCCGTTTCTGGCTGCTCTAGATAATCAGGAACGGCAACCCCATGAGATTGCAATTCATCAATTGCTGTTAATAGCTGTGGTACTGAGGCACTAATATTAGGTAATTTGATGATATTTGCGCTTGGCTTACTAATGACTTTTTCCAGCTCTGCTAAATTATCAGAGATTCTCTGCTCCTCTGGAAGATAGTCACTAAACTCACCAATAATTCGTGCTGCTAAAGAAATATCACTTTTTTCTATAGCCACATCTGCTGCTGACGTAAAAACTCTCAAAATGGGAAGTAAGGAGGCTGTGGCTAAATGTGGTGCCTCATCAGTAAGGGTATAAATGATTTTTGAGCGTTCATCTGTCATCTTTGGTACTTCTCCATTATTTTTTAAGTATGTCTAGGCTACAACACGAGTATAAACGCCCTAGCTTAGTATAATCCCTCATATTCTTCAATAAATGAGATTTGGACATTTGAAATCGCTAATATCCTCAAGTCAGTTTATTAAACAAAAGGAACGGTTCCAGATACATCCAGATACAATTAGACGGGACACAAAAAATCCTGCATAAAGCAGGATTCAGTCTGAATAAGCTTCAGAAAATTGGTGCCGATGGCCGGAGTCGAACCGGCACTGCTTGCGCAACACGCCCCTCAAGCGTGCGTGTCTACCAATTTCACCACATCGGCGAGGTAATGCTACTTTGGTATATCTGAGGGTGCTTTATTTTCAGTGGCTGGGACTACGTCCCCCGAGCCTTTCGGTAAATCTACTGTTGAAGCAGGTTCACTAACTTCTGTCGGCACTATTGACTCACCTACGATGTCATCTGGGTGTGAAACCAACCACGCCAACATCAATGAGTTAGCAAAAAATACAGTCGCAAGGATAGCAGTAAGCTTTGTTAGAAAGGTACCCGAACCACGCGCACCAAACACCGTACCTGAAGCCCCTCCACCAAAGGCAGCTCCTGCATCCGCTCCTTTACCATGCTGAATTAATACTAAACCAATAATAGCTAGAGCAACCAATATTTGAATAATTAACAATACGTTATATAACATGTAAATCCTTTATCTTATTAAGCAAGCTTCGCTGTCTAAGTAATCTTTAACCCGCTTTGCAAATTGCTAAAAAATCTTCTGCCTTTAATGAGGCTCCACCAATAAGACCACCGTCTATATCAGCCATGGAAAAAAGTTCTTTGGCATTTCCACCATTAACACTTCCACCATATAAAATCTGTACTTTATCTGCCACTTCAGTATTTAATGCGGCAATTTTTTTACGAATAAATGCGTGTACATCTTGAGCTTGTTGAGGTGATGCGGTCATCCCTGTACCAATCGCCCAAACAGGCTCATAAGCAATAACAGCATCTGCAAGCGCTTCAACACCTTCACGTTCAATCACTGCATCTAATTGACGAGACACAACTTTTTCAGTTATTCCCTGCTCTCTTTCTTCTAAGAGCTCACCAATACATAAAATTGGCTTTAAACCATGTTTACGTGCTGCTGCAAACTTGTTTGCTGTGTCTGCATCTTTCTCAGAAAACAAGGTACGTCTTTCCGAATGACCCACGATTGCATAATCACAATCAAAATCATTCAACATCGGGCCTGATATTTCACCTGTATAAGCGCCCGAATCGTATTCGGAAATACTTTCTGATCCATAAGCTACATCAGTGCCTGATAATAACTCTTGTACCAGTGGAATATAAATATAAGGAACACATACTGCAACATCCGACTTAGCCTCAGGCATTCCTGCAAGAATACCCTTTAACAATTCTTTAATACTTTCTTTAGAACCGTTAAGCTTCCAATTACCAGCTACCAGAGTTTTACGCATATGTTTTCCCTGCTGTATTTTTCGAGTCGCGGAAGGTTAACCCTAGCCCACGCATAAATCAAATGTTTTGTGCATTAGTGCGCAACTTTCTCAACAATATCAGCGATAAATTGAGCAAATTGCTGTGTATCCTTTTCTTTTTCAGCTTCAACCATCACTCTAATTAAAGGCTCAGTACCTGATGCTCTCAATAGAACACGTCCACGATTTCCCATCTGAGTTTCAGCTTCTTTAACTGCGGCCTGAATATCTTTATTTCCTTCCAGATCAATTTTATTACTAATACGTACATTAATCAGCGTCTGAGGGTATTTGGTCATCACTTGTTTCAAATCATACAAACTCTTACCGCTTGCGATAACTGCATACAACACTTGGAGCGCGGCAATGGTTCCATCCCCCGTCTCTATTTGATCACGAACAATTATATGACCCGATGACTCCCCACCAAGGACACCACCCGATTTGCGTAGTAACTTCATCACATATCGGTCACCAACATTTGCACGATGGAAGTTTAACCCCATACCCAACAACGCTTTTTCCAGACCCAAATTACTCATTAGAGTACCAACAACATCTTTTTTAAGTCCGTCATTTTTCATTCTGTGAGCTGCGACAATGGCTAAAATTTCATCACCATTAACGACTTCGCCCGTGTGGTCCACCATCATTAAACGATCACCATCACCGTCTAACGCTATCCCAAGATCTGCTCGGTATTCTTTAACACTTCTCTGCAATAAAGCCAAGGATGTCGCACCGCAACCGTCATTAATATTAAAACCATCTGGTTTTGCCGCTATTTTAACAACATCAGCTCCTAATTCAGAAAACACATCAGGACTGACATGATAAGTAGCACCGTTAGCACAATCAACAACGATACGTAGCCCGTCCAATGTGACATGAGAAGGTATTGTACGCTTACAAAATTCGATATAACGACCAGAAGCATCATCAATACGTTCTGCCTTACCCAATTTATCCGAACTGACCGTAACAAGATCCCGACCTAAATAATCTTCAATTTCATGCTCAGTTTCATCTGATAGCTTTGTTCCTTCAGCAGAAAAAAACTTCACCCCATTATCCTGATAAGGATTGTGTGAAGCACTAATAACAATACCCGCAGAAGCTCTAAAAGCTGTAGTTAAATAAGCCACAGCAGGGGTTGGCATAGGGCCTAGCAAACGAATATTCACGCCTGCCGCCACCAAACCAGCCTCAAGTGCTGATTCAAGCATATAACCAGAAATGCGCGTATCTTTACCAATAACAACCAGCGGATTACCTTGAGCTGCTAATACCTTACCCGCAGCCCACCCTAGCTTTAAAACAAAATCTGGAGTCATAGGCACTTTACCTATTTCCCCACGAATACCATCTGTCCCGAAATATTTTCTACTCATAAAGTTTATAACGTCTATTGTTTTTCATGAAATTTGCGGGGCGTATTGTAACATTTTTCTTTCATCAAAATAACTGATGAATAAAAAAAGCCCTATAAGTAGGGGGGTGCCTTCAGTATCATTTACAATTAAAAAAGGACGCTAAATGCGTCCTTTTTCAACCGTCATCTCATTAATTAGATGGACTCGGCCGGATCTCCAATGACATCCTTTTTAGATTTCTTGTCGTCCTTTGGCAAATCTGCTTTTACTGCAGACCCTCCATCATCACCATCAAGAGGAGAGTCTTCATCAACCCAACCTTCTGGAGGTGGAGGCACATCACCTTTCATTATTGCTTCAATCTGCTCCTGATCGATTGTTTCATATTTAATAAGCGCTTTTGCCATTGCTTCTAATTTATCAACATTTTCTTTCAGGATTGTTTCAGCGCGATCGTAATTGACATCGATAATATGACGAATTTCATCATCGATTTCATGCGCGGTATCATCAGACACATGCTTGGTTTGAGTCACTGAACGCCCAAGGAAAACTTCCCCTTCTTCTTCACTATAAGACAACGGCCCTAATTTCTCAGATAAGCCCCACTTAGTGACCATATTACGCGCAATACTTGTTGCACGTTCAATGTCGTTTGAAGCCCCAGTGGTTACTCCTTCTTTACCAAGAATCATTTCTTCAGCAATTCGCCCACCAAATAATGTAGAGATCTGGCTTTCCAGGTTTTGCTTACTTGCGCTGTATTTGTCTTCTTCAGGCAAGAACATAGTCACACCCAAAGCACGCCCTCGTGGAATAATTGTTACTTTATAAACGGGGTCATGATCAGGAACAATTAAACCTACAATTGCGTGACCTGCTTCGTGATAGGCAGTGTTTGATTTTTCTTTTTCATTCATCACCATGGATTTTCGCTCAGCACCCATCATGATTTTGTCTTTAGCCTTATCAAACTCCTCCATCATGACAACACGCTTATCTCCACGTGCAGCAAATAATGCAGCTTCATTCACCAAGTTTGCCAAATCTGCACCAGAAAACCCAGGTGTTCCACGAGCTAAAATTGCAGGTCTAACATCATCACCTAAAGGCACTTTACGCATATGAACTTTAAGGATTTGCTCACGCCCTCTCACATCAGGCAATGGCACAACTACTTGGCGATCAAATCGACCTGGGCGTAGTAAGGCGGGATCAAGTACATCAGGACGGTTAGTTGCCGCAACAACAATAACCCCTTCTGTGCCTTCAAAACCATCCATTTCAACCAATAACTGGTTTAATGTTTGCTCACGCTCATCATTCCCGCCACCCATTCCAGCACCACGCTGACGGCCAACGGCATCAATTTCATCAATAAAAATAATACAAGGTGCATGTTTCTTTGCTTGTTCAAACATGTCACGTACACGAGATGCACCAACACCCACGAACATTTCAACAAAGTCTGAACCAGAAATACTAAAGAAAGGTACTTTAGCTTCGCCCGCAATCGCTTTCGCAAGCAATGTCTTACCCGTACCCGGAGAGCCTGCTAATAAAACGCCACGGGGAATCTTTCCACCCAATTTTTGGAATTTACTTGGGTCTCGTAAAAATTCTACAACTTCAAAAACCTCATCTTTGGCCTCTTCACAACCTGCAACGTCATTAAATGTTACTTTTACCTGATCCTCTGTCATCATTCTGGCTTTGCTTTTACCAAACGACATTGGACCACCTTTACCGCCACCACCTTGCATTTGGCGCATGATATAAATCCAAAGACCGATAATAAGTAGAAAAGGAATTGTATTGACTAAAATATCAACAAATACAGAACGACCTTCTGGCTCTCTTACGTTAATTTTTACGTCATTAACGATTAATTCATCTACCAACTTAGGATCGTTATAAGGTGCATAGGTCTGAAATTTTTCACCAGACGTGCTATAGCCTGTAATGGTTTGACCACTAATTTCAACTTCTTTAACGCCTTTATTATCAACACGCTTAATGAAGTCTGAATAAGACATGCCCGTAGAATGCCCCGCTGGCACATTGAATTTGCTAAAAACAGCAACCAACACCAACGCTATCACCACCCACATGACTATATTTTTATTTAAATCGTTCAAAAAATATTCCTCTGCTTAAAATATTATGTTTGCTGAAAACAAACCATTTCCTTCCAATATTACACTAATCTTTACAAAATTATCAGCTATAAAAGCCTTGAGCTACAACATAAACCTCGCGACTCCTAGGCCTAGAAGCTTTTGGCTTTCGTACCTTTACTTTTTTAAAATGCCGACGAACTTCTTTTAAAAACGCATCAGAACCATCACCCTGAAAGACTTTAGCAACAAATGACCCGCCCGGCTTTAATATCCGACACGCCATATCCAAAGAAAGTTCACACAAGTAAATAGACCGAGGCTGGTCTGTTGCTTCCATACCTGACATATTTGGGGCCATATCTGAAATTACAACATCTGCCTTGTAATTAGTCGAATCTTTATACAACACGTTCAGTATATCATCAAGCACACTTTCCTCTGTAAAGTCCCCTTTAATAAATTCAACAAATGGAAGTGGGTCAATATCAAGAATATCACTTGCAACAACCCGACCATTCTTTCCTACTAATTCTACAGCGTACTGACTCCACCCCCCCGGAGCGGCACCCAAATCAACAACTTGCATATTCGGACGTATCAAATTATCTTTTTGCTGGATCTCTTCAAGCTTATAAACTGCCCTAGATCGATAACCATCATTCTTTGACCTTTTTACATATTCATCATTAAAGTGTTCTTTTAACCAGTCTCCACTGGTTTTGCTTCTAGCCATTTACATCTACCCGCATTATGATTGCGCCTATGAATAAATTAGAAATAAAACAGCTTAAAGCATTAGCTCATAAACTCAAGCCAATTGTTACCGTTGGTCAACACGGTATGAAAGATTCGATTGGTGAAGAATTGGATTCCGCACTGGACTTTCATCAACTGGTAAAACTAAAAGTGAATTTAGGTGATCGTGATGCCAGAGATGCTTTAGTCGAAGAACTAGGAAAGAAATATAAAGCAGAAATTGTACAGCGTATTGGGAATGTTGCTGTTTTCTACCGGAGAAACTTTGACAAAGAAAATTTACTTAAAAAAATATAAGCCATCTATATTACCCCTATGCTTCTTTTCGCTTAGGAATATTATGACGTATTATTAAATGCCTACTATGCCCCTTTAATGTAGAAAAGGGGCATTTTTATAGCATACTTAAAATAGTATGCCTAAGTCTCATACGCTTGGTACAAAGGCCTCTCAATACCCAATAAAAAGTATTTTATTGCACGGCTACTTTTCTTTTTTCTTGAAAAGTCCACCCAAAATCCTCTTCGATAAAGTTTCTTTTTCTATTATAGGTGACGATTTTTTAGCTTGACCTGAAACTGGATTAAACTCAATCAAACCAAGGCTTAATAATGCACTGTACACATTACTAACATGCTCATGACTGACACCCAGTTGATGCTCTATATCTGATAAACTATATAAACCCTTTGCTAACAACTCGGTAATTTCTGACATATAAGGAATAGGAATCACCTGCTTTAAATTCAAATCCCCTTTCAAGCCAATCACTCTTGATAAATCAGTATGCTCAGGCATTCTTCCTTTGGCGGTATGCAAACTGGCTTCCCAAACAAAAGACTCTATTGAATGATACAACTCTGATTTTTCACGCCTAAAATTTTGATGTACTTTCGCCTCATCATAACTTAATTCTCTGACAAAAAAGTCTGCTGGCGATACTAAAGCGGAACAGTACTCCTCAAATTTTGGGGAACTTAAAAGTGTATTGCAATACACTGTATTCAAAGGATGATCAATAATAATTAAAAGACTATTATATTTAATTTCAATAAGCTGATGCGTTTGTTTAGCAACCTCTAATTGACGCAAGAATACTGACAACATATGCTTTTCAGGCATAAAGTTTTTTGATTTCAATCCATTAGAAAATTCATCCTGCTCGGTTTCTACAAATAACCCCACCCCCCCACTTTCAGGGTTTTTTTCATATTTAAACGTTGCATTATCAACACCCTGACTTACCTGTTCAGATTTTAATTTTTCATTTACTTCAGATTCAAATTGCTTTTTAGCCGCTAATTTACTCGCTTCAATTTTTTGTTGTTTAAGTAATTGTCTTTCGTGTTTAATCCTTTCACGCTCTAACCTTAATTTTTCTTGCTCACGACCTATCCTCTCCATCACGAGCCTTTCTTTTTCTAACGCAGCATTTTCTCTTTGCTCTATTTCACGCTTTTCTTGCTCAATTTTTGCCAACTCAAGACTTTCTTGCTCTAACACTGCTTTTAGTTGCTCTTCTTCTAGCCGTATTTTCTCTAGCTTTTCCTTTTCAAGCCTTTCCTGCTCAAGTTTCGCTTTCTCTAGCGCCAGCCTCTCTTTCTCAAGCCTCTCTTTCTCAAGCCTCTCTTTCTCGAGTCTTTCCTGCTCTAGTCTCTCTTTCTCTAGTCTCTCTTTCTCTAGTCTCTCTTTCTCTAGTCTCTCTTTCTCTAGTCTCTCTTTTTCGAGTCTTTCTTTTTCGAGTCTTTCTTTCTCGAGTCTTTCTTTCTCGAGTCTTTCTTTCTCGAGTCTTTCTTTCTCGAGTCTTTCCTGCTCTAGCCTTTCCTGCTCTAGCCTT
>PDWI01010945.1_pt1 | contig 10051 bp, 8 predicted proteins | sample 1430891 | NCBI WGS metagenome assembly PDWI01 (sample SAMN01162508, study PRJNA174530) | Oral metagenome, whole genome shotgun sequencing project. | biome: Marine environment; feature: Marine mammal; material: Swab sample of the gingival sulcus; isolation source: swab sample of gingival sulcus... | reverse complement strand
GGTTTTGCTTATTATCTGTCATTGTTTTTCTGTCTTGTGGTTATTTCTTATATCTGACTGTAAATTCCATATAGTAGCAAATTATAACACTAAAAGGGAGTAATAATCGCAATGAGACAGCACTATTAATACATTATGTATTATTATTTATGCGTTATTCGATTTATTAAATGAGATAATAATTTCTCTGATAATTTTCTTTTGTGAGGCTGATAGTTCAAGAAATGCCTCAAAAATTTCACGCTCTTGATAGCCAATAGCATCTTGCCAGCGCTTTTTGCGTTCATTAATTTCTTTTTTTATTTCAAATCCACAAATTAATTCACTCGGCTCTATTTCTAACCATTGAGATAACGTAATAATTTTATCATAACTCGGTTGGCTTTCCCCACGTAACCATTTGGCAACTCCGTGTAACGTAATTGGCTTGCCATAATGCCTTAAATTAAATTCTCTTTCTAAAATAGCAGCTCTTGCAGGATAACCTTTTGCTATCATTGCATTTTTTAAATTATCAGAAAATTGTTTTTTTGTATTATTTGTATTCATTTTGCTACGTTACTATGAGTAACTAAGAGTTACGTATTTGCAATCTATAATTACGTTATTTTATTGACTATTAGTTACGCAAAAGGTATTATGAATTTATTAATGTGGAATACGGACTATTTACAAAAATGAAAGAGATAATATACAACCCATATAGAGTAATTGGCATTTTATCGGGAAGTTCAGCAAGAGAATTTCAAAAGCAAAAAAATAACATTAATGCTTATTCCAAGGCAAATAAAGAAATCACTTCTGAATATGATTTTAATTTCTTACCCACAATTACAAGGAAAGAAAGTACCATTAATCAGGCTTTTTCACGATTAGAGCATAATAATGATAAAGTATATTATTCTTTATTTTGGTTTGTGAATGCAAATACATTTGATAATACGGCGTTAGAATATCTCAAACAAGGCAATACTGATAAAGCCATAGAAATTTGGAAAAAAGTAACAAATAATAAAAGTGTCAGTAAAAATAATTTTTCATCGTTCAATAATTTATCAAGTATTTATCTATTCAATAATACATCTATTGCATTAGCCATACAATTAAAAATAAAGTTGATATTGTCAGACTACTTTACTGATTTTGTTCATATTGTTGCCGATGAAACATTGAGTGTAGAGCCACAAAAAGAAATGGAGCGCTTTATTGATGGCATTGTCGCTATACAGCAAAATACCCTTTCAATGTCAGAGTTACAAGAACTCTTTGAAATGTGTGATGAAAAAGCAAGACAGTACCTTAATAAGAAACTTACCCAGACACCGATACAGAATATAGAAAGAGAAATAGAACAGGCAAAATCTCAACGAAAAGAAGATAAAGCACGTGCCTACAATATTGGGATAGCTCTTTATGCTGGCATTAAACAAGATTTAGAAAACCTTAAATTACTCTTATCGTCTGATGATTTGAAATACAAAATGCTTGCTGATGGAATTGCGAAAGAAATGAAGTACTGCAGTGTCGATTATTTCAACTATCATCAAGACAATGAAACAGAGAGTGATTATTTAGAAGAGGCAATGCGATTAGTGAAAATGGCAAAATCTATCGCAATAAGCTCATTTGTTAAGGAAGAAATTGATGATGCAATTGAATCTCTTGAGGATATGAAGGATAGTGAAATTAATCAAGCCATAGTTATATTGTCAAGTATCAAAAATAAATATGAGAACACTCTTAAAGAAACTATTGCAGAAATTGTCAAAATTGAAGCTGATGGTAAAGTTATAGATTGGATATTCATTAACAAAGAAATAAAAAACATTCTTAATTGGAAAAAAGTTATAGAAGTTATACAACAGACTATTCCTACAGAAGATATAAATGTAATACAGAACACAAAAAATAAGAATAAGTTACAAGAATATAAAGAGCTTGTTAATTTTATTATAGACAAAATAGATAATAGTGATTGTTACAATGAGGAACTTCTATATTTGAAATTTTGGTATGCTCCAGCACAAGACTTAGGAATGGTAGGGTTGGCCCCTGAACTTGTCAAACCACTACAAGATTTCAAAAATAAGATAACTTTCTCAAGTCAGGTAAGCAGTGGCTTCTCCACAATTATTATAACTATAATTATGTTAATAGTTCGTCTATTTTTAGGTTTTTTAGGTATTGCACTTGCTGGCTATATTATGCACTTGCTTAGTTAATGGAAAATGAAAATGAATAAAATGCTATACATAGTGTTATTATCAATATCCACGTTTATATTCACACAACAACTAAAAGCAAATGAGCAACCTGTTTCATTGGTGCCTTTGTATTCTTTAAATGTAGAACCATCAGAATCTATGGATATTTTGTCAGAAAAAATAAAAAAATTACAGGCTGAAATGACTACTATGCGTAAAAGGATAGCCAGCATATCCCAAGAACTTCGTAAAGACTACTGGACATATAGAGGAGTTAAAAAGAAAGTTCAGCAGACTATGGATAGGCAACAGCAAATCATTGATGCTTTACAGTTAAAATTGAAAGAAAATCAGCAAGGGTTGAATCAAACAATTATTACGCTGGATGATAAGATTAAGCAATCAACAACGAGCCAACAACAAGTTATTAGTGATTTACAAAACAAAGTTGACGGCAGTAAAAAGGTGATTTCCGACTTGCAAGCCACAGTTGATAATACAAAAAAAGAGATTACAGACACTTCAACTAAACTTGACAGCAAAATTCAACAAACAAGCGAACAGACCAATACAAAACTAGCATCATTAGACAGCAATTTAGAAAAAACTCGTCTGTATTGGCTTGTTGGGCTATTGACTACGCTTTTATTAGGAGTTTTTGCGTATCTGTTTTTGGGAAAACGCATAAAATCGAGTAAAACAGATGTGGAAATACAAATAAGAAATACGAAAAAATCACTAGAAGAAGAAAGTGTAAAACTAGATCATAAACTGATAGAAGTATTAGAAAAACAACTTAAATTACAACAAGAAGAAAAGCAGTCATTATCTACTTTATCATCTTCTGAAAATGACACAACAGACCATTCGCTGGCCTTAAAAGTAGCCGATGAAATTGTGCGGATGCAAAAAAATATTGCTCGTATGGATGAAAAAACAAAAGGGTTGAAACCTCTGATAAAAGGTATGGAGCGAATACAATCCAACTTTGCTGCAAATGGTTATGAAATGGTACAGCTACTCGGTAAAGACTACGAAGATAGAATGAATATTGATGTTATCAATTTTCTTGATGATGATAGCCTTGATGATGGTAAAAAAATTATTACCAAAGTTATCAAACCACAGATCAATTACAATGGATTGCTCATTCAACGAGCACAAGTAGAAGTTTCACAAAACTAAGGAGTTAAAATTATGGCAAGAACAAAAATAGATTATGGTATTGATTTAGGTACTACCAACTCGGCAATTTCACGAATGGAAGGTGGAAAGGTACATATTATAAAATCATTAGATACACAAAAGGATACTACGCCGTCTGTCGTGGCATTTAATAAAAAAGGAAATGTTTTAGTCGGAGATGCTGGTTATAGAAATTATCGTTCTGATAGTTTAAAAGCTCTCGCTAAACAAACTCCCTTGAATGCATTCGTTGAATTTAAACGAACAATGGGTACAGATAAATCTTACCATTGTGCAAATATTTCAAAAAATTTAACTTCCGAAGAATTATCAGCAGAAGTACTAAAACGATTAAAAGAATATGTGTCTGATGAAAATATTAATGCAGCAGTAATAACTGTTCCTGCTGCATTTAAAACAAATCAAATTGATGCTACACGAAAATCTGCACAATTAGCAGGCTTTGACTATGTAGAAGTTTTACAGGAACCTGTTGCAGCAGCAATGGCGTATGGTTTAGATACTGATAATAAAAATGGTTTTTGGCTTGTGTTTGACTACGGTGGTGGTACTTTTGATGCCGCACTCTTGAAGGTTGAAGATGGTATTATGCAGGTTATTGACACTGAGGGGGATAATTATCTTGGTGGTAAGAATTTAGACTACGCTATTGTCGATAAACTCATTATTCCACATATCCAAGAAAATTACGATATTGATGAAATACTAGAAGATGATACAAAAAAAGCAGAGTATCGTAGTACTTTAAAATTTTTTGCAGAAGAAATTAAAAACAACCTATCATTTAACCCAACACATAATATCTATGTTGATCCAGGCGATTGCGGCGAAGATGATAATGGCGAAGAGATTGAGATTGACTTAACCGTAACACAAGCACAACTGAAAGAAGTATTAGCTCCCGTCTTTCAAAAAGCAATTGATTGCTCACAAGAATTATTAAAACGCAATAATCTAGATGGAAAATCACTGGGTTCATTAATTTTAGTCGGAGGCCCGACACTTTCACCGATTGTGCGTGAGATGTTAGAACAACAAATTTGCAAACCGAATACAAGTGTTGATCCTATGACAGTTGTATCTAATGGTGCAGCGTTATATGCTTCTACCGTTTGTTTATCTGAAGATATTATTGAAAAAACTCGTGATAAAACCAAAATTCAGTTAGAAATTGCCAATGAAACATCTACAGTAGAAACAGAATTATTTGTACCGATTAAAATTTTAGAAGACAAAACCGAAGGAGAAATACCTGAAAAAGTTTTTGCTGAAATAAAACGAGGCGACAATGCGTGGTCAAGTGGCAAAGTAGAAATTAATACTATTGGTGAGGTGGTAGATATTCAACTCAAAGAAGGTCAAACAAATATTTTTGAAGTATCTCTCTATGATGATAAAGGTAATTTATTAGATTGTGAGCCAAATTCATTTAGTGTTATTCAAGGCTCTGTCGTGGGTTCTGCAACATTACCTTATAATGTGGGGATTGAAATACACGATATCAGCTCAGGAAAAAATATTTTTAGCACTATTAAAGGACTAGAAAAAAATAAATCACTGCCTTCACAAGGTGTTCGAAATGGACTAAAAACACCACGACAAATCAGACCTGGAATGGATAGTGATTATCTAGAAATCCCTATTTATCAAGGTGAACACAATGCCGATGGTACTCGTGCTATTCATAACCACCATATTAATACCGTGCGTATTACTGGCAATGATTTCCCAGCGTTGTTACCAGTAGATAGCGATGTTGATATCTCATTTAATATTGATAAATCACAAAAAATAACAGGGAAAGCATTTTTCCCATATTTAGAGTTTGAATATGAATTTGAATGTGAAACGGTTATTGATTCTATCGAAACAGAATGGCTAGAAAATGAATTTGACAAGGGAGAGTCAGATATTGATGAATTAAAAGATAAAGGTAATTATTCTGCTGAATTACAAAAGGCAGAAAAAGAAATTACAGAAAGTAAAAAGTTATTTGAAGCAGCAAAAAATGATACCGATGCAAAACAACAGGCGTTATCTAATTTACGAAAATCACTCAAAGTGGTTGATGAGATAAAAGGCAATCAAGAATGGCCAGAATTGGAAAATGACCTAAAAGAAGCATTTGAAAATTTAGAAGATGTCAATCGTTCAAAGGGTAATGAACAAACTACTGAAATGGTTAATAGATTAAGACCAGATGTAGATCAAGTCATTCGTGAAAAGGATAAGAAAAATGCTCCAAAATTGATTGAAATAATAAATCATTTGGCGTTTGAATTAGAAAAATTAGAACACCTTATCGGTATTCTCTTTATGCTTGAAAGAGATTTTGACAGCATAGATTGGAATGATAGAAATTCTGCAAGAAATGATATCAATAGAGCGGCACAAATGATTGCTGAAACTCCAAGTTTTGAGAGATTGGCACCTATCGCTCGAGATTTGATGATAAATGCAGGGCTTGATAAACAATTTGGTAACGATACGCCTGAGGCTGTGAGTAATCTTTTAAAAGGTTGATTTGACTATCTAATAATAATTTAGAAGTATAAGTATCGAGTAATGAAAAAATCAGTTTTACAAAAAAACCAAACGATAGGTTCATATAGTGTAATGTTCTTTTTGAAAAAAGGACGTTACGCTGAAACCTATCGTGTAAAAAATAGCCAAGGTAAGACAAAAATTATCAAGCTTTTTATTTATAGTAAGTTACATCGAACACAATTTGATGACAACGATAATATTTTAGAAATTGAGTTGTTAAAAAATATCAAGCATCCAAATATTGTTTCTTATTGTGATAGTGGCGATATTGTGATTGAAAGTCAAAGGTATGCCTATGCCGTGTTTAATTTCATTAGTGGTGAAACTCTTGCTGATAAGATGAAACGAGAGCATACAATTAATAAATATGAAGCAAAAAATATTATTTTAGGCATTCTCAATGCTGTTAATTACTTGCATTCATTAAAACACCCCATTATTCATAATGAAATAACGAATCTCAATGTAATGCTTGATTTGTCTGGTAAAGTAGCTATTCCTAAATTGATTGATTTTGGTTATGCTCGATGGTTATCACAATCAAATAAATCATTTTTGAAAGATGGTTTAAATTCTTTTTATCTGGCGAACGAAAGCTTTAATAAAGTTTTTTCAATACAAAGTGATATTTTTCAAATTGGGGCGTTATATTATCATTTATTAGAAGGTTTACCACCGTGGTTTGTAGATATTTCTCCGTATAAAACTAATAGAATTGATATTGAAGATACGATTCTGCAACTACGACAAAAGCCGTTATCGTTTGATGAAATTACTGATAAGAATACGCAACATATTATCGAAAAAGCACTACAACCAAATACTGAAAATCGCTTTGTAAGCGTAAAGGATTTTATCAAAGCCGTAAATGGTGAATTAGAATTGCAGTTATCAACACCACTCAACACAGTAAAAAAACCACAAAAACAAGTAAAAAAAGGTAAAGGTTTTTCGGCAATTGCAGGGATGCAAGAGTTAAAAAACACTATGAAATTAGATGTCATCGATGCATTGAATGACAAAGAACGCTATGCAGAATATGGTTTGACTATTCCTAATGGGCTGTTACTGTATGGGCCACCTGGGTGTGGTAAAACTTTTTTTGCAGAAAAAATGGCTGAAGAAATTGGATTTAACTTTTATCATATAATACCATCAGATATTCAAAGTAAATGGGTTAATGCTTCACAAGAAAACATTAAAAATTTATTTGATAAAGCAAGAGAGAACGCCCCAAGTATTATTTTTATTGATGAACTAGATGCGTTAATGCCAAATCGTGATACGCCTAATATCAGTCATATGAATACCACTGCTGTAAATGAATTTTTAACACAAATGAATAATTGTGGCGATGATGGAATTTTTGTTATTGGGGCAACCAATAGAAAGCAATCTATTGATCCTGCAATTTTGCGAGCAGGTCGTTTAGATAAACAAATTTATGTGCCTCCACCAGACTTTGAAGCACGAAAATCAATGTTTGAATTATATTTAAAATATCGACCAATAGAATTGGGATTAGATTACGAGATACTTGCTGAGGAAACAGAAAATTATGTATCTAGTGATATTAAGTTCTTGTGTGATGAGTCTTCACGCAATGCTCTTAAAAATAATACAAAAATAACACAAAATATTATTTTAGATGTGATTAAAAATAGAGAGCCGTCTATTGCTATTGATGAACTACAAAAATATGATGACACGAATAAACCACAAGATTCAGACTCAAAAATTAAAATAGGATTTATATAGGTAACCACTATGAAAGAACGATTAAGTAATTTATTATTAAAAACTGCTTTTTCTTGTATGGTCTGTGATGGCGATATTGACGAAAGAGAAATAGCATTGATTAAAAACCTCCACGCCGAGAAAAATATTTTCGGAGATATTGTTATTGATGAAAAATTAACTGAACTTTTAGCATTGATACAGTCAGATGCTTCAAGATTTTTAAAATTGTATTTTACAGAACTATCCACTATAAATTTAAGTGATGATGAACAACTGAAATTGATTGAAGTTGCTATTGCTACAATAAAAGCAGATGATGAAATTGAATATAGTGAAATTAAATTTTTCAAATTAATTCGTTCTAAATTGTCTATATCTGACGATAAAATTATCATACAACACCCTGATTTTGAAGACTACTTGGAAGGGGATATTTTTAGTGATAGCTATCTTGCAAAATTCTTTGATAGTTTTGGCTCTATGAGCCAACAGCTTTTTTCAAAAAGCGTAGATTTCAGAGGCCACAATTTTGAATAGCATTGATACCTTTATAAATCACTTGCGATTTTGGACGTTATTCTTATTATGTTAACGTATGGAAATTAAAATGAAAAAATATATTATTAAATTATTAGTTGGTTGTTCTTCGATGGCAATTTGTTCTTTTGTTATGGCTCAAACCTACGAAGTCCCACCAAGTTCTTCAACGTATGGAAGTGTTCCAGTAATTTCCGATGCTGAAATGGAAAATTGTGTAAAAATATATAATGAAGCGAAGTGGTTGGCGCAAGATATTGACACAACCACCGTTGATAGATATAGCCAATATTCTGTTGATAGTTACAATCAGAAAGTACAAAAACATAGTCAGATGATCAACTATTTTAATCGTAATTGTGCAGGCAAACAGTCTCAATCGGCTTATGAGGCTGCACAGAAATTGAATAAAAATAATAAATATTGAACTTATTTATTTAAGAAAAAATATAAATAAAAAATTTTATCTTGCAAATTTCCTTGTTATTTAAAAATATCAAGGAAATTTTTATTGTGTTATTGTTTTTATGTTTAACAGAAGATTTTTTGAATATTACTATTAATTCATTAACGAGGAATAATAATCGCAATGAGATAATTACAAGTAATCAATAATGTGGTAGTATCACACACTTGTGTATTATAAAATTATAATTATTAAGGCTTAATGAATACATTAGATACAGTGCAAACGACAGCGAGGGCAAATGGAATTACTGTCTTGCTCGTAAATTTAGGATCTCCTGATACTCCTGATATTCGAGGGGTGCGTAACTATTTGGCACAATTGCTCTCCGATAGACGAGTGATTGAAACGTCTGTGCCTCTTCTGTGGAAAGCGATTTTACACGGTATTATTTTAAGAATCAGACCTAAAAAAGTAGTGCGTGCTTACAATAGTATTTGGTTGCATAGTCCTGATGAAAAAGGTTATACAGGAACACCACTGTTAGTATATAGCGAGAGAATTTGTGATGCCTTACAAGCACATTTTGGTGAGCGAGTAACGGTAAAATTGGCAATGAGCTATGGTAAGCCTGCATTACAAGATACGCTCAATGATATTATCAAGACGGATAGCTCTAGATTGTTAGTGCTACCGATGTATCCGCAATATTCTGCAACAACTATTGCAAGTGTAGTTGATCAAGTTGGGAAATGTGTATCAAAAATGCGTTTTGTGCCAGAGTTACGTTTTATTCGTTCGTATTGTAATGAAGAAATGTATTTAGATGTCCTTGCCAATAAAATAAAAACATTTTGGCAGACTCATAAACGTCCAGATAAATTGATTTTTTCTTTTCACAGTGTTCCGCAGAGTTATGTGAGAAAAGGGGATAGATACTACGCCGATTGTGTTGCTACAACACGAGGTGTTGTCGAGCGTTTGGGGCTTACTGACGATGAATATATGATTACGTTTCAATCACGTTTTGGACCACAAGAGTGGTTGCAACCCTACACCGATAAAACAATGGAACAATTGGCGTCAGATGGTGTAAAATCAATCCATATCCTTTCGCCTGCATTTTCTGCCGATTGTTTAGAAACATTGGAAGAATTGGCGATTTTAAATCGTGGAATATTTTTAGAAAATGGTGGGGAAAGTTTTGAATATATTCCTGCACTAAACGATGATAAAGAGCATATTGAACTATTTGCCTATTTGATTGAAAAACATATTGCTGGTTGGGAATAACCTCAAATTAGCAGTTGTCATAAAAGGGGGAGAAAAGGACATTTATTAATTGATAAATGCCCTTTTATAATGTTGTTAATTGCTTGACTGTTAATATCTTATCTTATTGCTTATTTCA